>Ga0182021_10007501_pt1 | contig 12927 bp, 10 predicted proteins | sample 612E3MmetaG_FD_120493 | JGI IMG/M metagenome (GOLD analysis project Ga0182021, IMG submission 120493) | Permafrost microbial communities from Stordalen Mire, Sweden - 612E3M metaG (Illumina Assembly) | ecosystem: Environmental > Terrestrial > Soil > Wetlands > Permafrost | place: Sweden... | reverse complement strand
GGCGTCCACGACTCTTCGGGAAAGAGGCGGGGAGCAGACCCTACGACCGCCGCGGCGCCCAACACCGCTCCCAATAATCCCAGCCGCCACTCGGGCTGAAAACGTTCCCACCATGGGCGCGCCCATCCGGTTATCCGCCCCGCCCGACTCATTAACCGGGAGCCGGCCGCCCGGCACCCGAGCTTCGCGCGGTCTCCCCACGAGCGGAGGCGCGAGGCGACGCTTCCCGCCCACCCCTTGAGACGCAACCCGACCGCCGCCGCGCGGGTCTTCGCGCGCGAACCCCAAGAATGGACGCGCCCGGCGACCTTTCCCCTTACAACCTTTAGACGGGACGCGCCGGCCGCGGCGCAAATTCTTGCGCGCGCATACCGCGAGCGGAGGGGCTCCGCAATCCGGCTCGCCGCCCTCCGAATCCAAGCGCCGAGCCGCCGCCCGGCGTTCCGGCCCTGCCGGCTCGTTTCCGACGCAAAAGAGCGGCCGGCGGCCGCGGCGAGCGAGGCGAGGGCGCGCCCCGCTTCGCGGACCCGGCCGATCCGCCTTCGGCCCGCGCTCAAAGGCTCGCCTCCTGGACAAGAATATGTCGCGCGCCCCCGGGCGCGAGACGGCTTTCAAAGAGGCCCACGCGATCCGCTGGAAAGGTCCCCCACTCCGTTTTCCGATCGGCTTCGATCCGGCCCGCCAGGTCCGCGATCGGCGTCCGGAACCGGGCGAGGGTGACGTGGGCCGAGAAAGCCCGGTCCTCCAGAACAAACTCTTTGGCCCTGAGGACGTCACCCAAGTCCGCCGACAAGCCGGCGAGCCGGTCGGCTCCTTGGGAAACACCGGCCCACAGGACTCTCGGCCGGCGCTCGTCGGGGAAAGCCCCCAGGCCTTGCACCGCGACCTCGAAAGGAGGGCCGTGCAAGGCCGAAAGGGCTTCGCGGGCCGCCGCGAGGCGGCCGGCCGAGACCTCGCCCAGGAATTGAAGCGTGAGATGGAGCCCGGCGTCGAACGTCCACCGGGCGCCGGCCAGGGGCCGCCGTTGGGCCCAGTCGGCGAGCCTCTCCGAGACGGGAGAGGGAAAAGGGACCGCGAAGAAGAGCCTCATGGAAGAGATTTACAATAGCATTCCGGTTACCGACGGAAAAGATCGGGGAAATTCGGGGGAAATACGGGGACACCATACTTATTTCCCCGACGGGGAAATAAGTATGGTGTCCCCGTATTTCGTATTTCCTCCCGAATATCGAATTTCGTAGACTCAATCTCATGGCGACCGACCGCCCTCCCACGGCTCTTGTCCGCGACTTGGCCCACGACCTGTTGAACCCTTTGAGCTCGCTGCTGGGTTTCTTGAGCCTTCTCCTCGCCCCCGACGCGAAGGATCCCCTCACCGCCCGGCAGCGCCGGATGTTGACGGCCATGGACCGGGCGTGCGTGCATCTCCTGGGAACCATGCGGGATTTGGCCGAGCTCTCACGGGGCGAGGAGGGCCTGTGGACGCCGACCCGGGCCCCCGTCGACTTGCGCCTCCTCGCCGAGAGCCTGCTGCCGGACCATCGCACTTTCGCCGCCCACCGGCGCGTCGCGGTGACGGTGGAGTCGGCGCCGGACACGCCCGCGCTTCCCGTCGTCGAGCGCCTGGTCGAGCGTTTCTTTGACGCCTTGTTCCGCGCCATCGAACGGCTGACGCCGGAGGGCGGCGCCATCCATCTCCGCCTGGCTCCAGCGGGAGACGGCGGCGTCACGGGAACATTGGAGGCAACGGGCCAGGAGCGGCCCCCCGAGTATTGGAAATCCGCCTTCACCGCCACGCTCCGCGACCCCCGCCCCGCGGACGGCTACGTGTCTCTCGGCCTCGCCCTGGCCCGCCGTATCGCCCTTTTCCACGGCGGCTCTCTCGAGGCTGGATCGCGCCCCGAAGGGGGAACGCTTTTTCGTTTCCGCTTTCCGCCGGCCCGCGCGTGACCCGGCGCGACCTCCGGCTCCTCGCGGTCCTAATCGTCGCGGCCTCCGCGGCGCTTTTAGGGCCGCTTCTCATCGGCCGGACCCACTACGCGGGCGACGTCCTCCGTTCCTTTCAACCCTGGCTCGCCTACGCCGCCCAGGAAATCCAGGCCGGGAAACTTCCCTTGTGGAACCCCTATTCCGCCTGCGGGGAACCGCTCCTGGCCAATCCCCAAGTCATGACGTTTTTCCCCCCGGCGCAATGTTTTTGGCTGTTCCCGTTCGCCGACGGATGGCGGCTGTTCTTTCTCCTCGGCATGGCTCTGTGGACGGTCTCCCTTTATCTCCTCTATCGACGGAGCGGGCGGGCCGGAGCGGCCTTCGGAGCGCTCGTGGTCGGTTGGGGCGGATTCACCCTCATCCATTGGGAGTTCCCGAGCGCCCTGGCCACAATGCCTTTCGCGGCGTTCTTCATCCTTTTTTCGGCCCGCGGCGCGGCGCGGTTCCTTCCCCTGGGAACGGCCCTCCTCCTCTTGGCCGGCTACACCCAATTCGCCTGCTACGCCTTCCTCGGCGGGGCGGCCCTCGCCCTGGCCCTCGCTTTCCGACGGCGGAACCTCTCCCTCCTGGCCGGCATGGGCGCGGCCGTGGGCCTTGGCGCGGTCCTGGCCGCTCCTCAACTCGCGGCCTCCTGGCAGGCCGCGAGCGAGTCCATCCGGACCGGCATTTCCGCGGCCGATGCCCGGGCGCATTTATTGACGCCCGTCTTTCTTTTGAAATTCCTGGTCCCCGACATCTATGACAAAACGGTTTCGGCCTACGCCCCCATGGTGTTCGACGCCAAACTTTGGCCCCTGAGCTGGAACTGGCTGACGACCTTCTACCTCGGCGTCGCCGCCCCCGCATTGGCCGCGGCCGGAATTGCGGCGGGCCGAAAGCGGCGAGATCTCCGGTCCTGGGGCCTCCTCGGACTTGCGGCGCTGGCCGTGGCCATGGGCGTGGAGCCTTTCTTCAGCCTGGCGCGTTTCGCCATTCCCGGCATGCGCTACATGACGCACTTCTCCAACGCGATGTTGATTGTTCTCCTGGCCCTGGGCGCCCTGTCCGCGGAGGGAGTGCGCGCCGGGGAAAAGGCCCGCCCGGCGGCCCTCTCCCTCTTGGCCGTTGGAGCGATCCTGGCGGCTCTTCTCGCGCTCTCCTCCGGGGCCCGGGCCTGGACGGCGGCCCGATTGCCGGGCGTCGAAGCATTGACGCCCGATCAAGACCGGTGGATCCTGCATGCCGCCCTCGCGTCCCTGGTCACCGTCGCCGCGGCCGCCCCGCTTCTCTTCTTGAAACGAGGGAGGTCGCTCGCGCTCATCGCTTTCGCGCTTTTGGACGTGGGGCGCTTCGGCCGGGACCTTCAGCCCACCGCCCGCGGAGATTTCTACCGCCGGCCGGTCGCCCTGGCGGCCGCGCTTCAAGACCGTCCGGATCGTTTCGCCATTGATCCGCTCGTCGTCCGGGACAACGTCAAGCCCCTGGACGGCGCCACGCCCGAGGAGGGCTACCAAAGCCTGAGGCAGGTCCTCTTCGTGAACGTCCAGGTCCCTTTTCGGATTCATGAAACCTGGGCTTACGAGGTGTTCCCGAACCGGGCGTTCGCGGAGGCGCGGCGTATCCTTTCCGTCGATAATCCCTTCGGGCCGCTCTTGGACTTTCTCGGGGCCCGCACCATTCTGACGACCCGGCCGCTCCCTCCGCCGGCCGTCTATCGGGGCCAACGCCCGAACGCACTTTTGTATGAGAACCCGGGAGCGCTCCCCCGCGTCACCACGGTGTCCTCCGCGAAGCTATTGCCGGACCGAAACGAGCGGCTGCGATTCTTGGCGGGGGACTGGGATCCGCGGCGGGAGGTCGTCCTGGAGGAAGGAGAAACCGGGCCCGCGGGGGCGCCCGATGGAACCAGGGGTCTGTCCCGCATAAGGTTTCGAAGCGAAATTTTGGATGTCGAGTCCATGTCGAAGCCGAATTTTTCCAGGCGTGCTTGGAAAGCACGTGGGAAAAATTCGGCGAAGACAGGGACCGACAGCCAAAATTGCAGCCGAAATCCTTATGCGGGACAGACCCCTTGGTGGGACGACGGCCGCCCGGGCCGCCTCCGCGCCGAGGGAACCGGAGGCGGATGGCTGGTGTGGAGCGAAACCTTTCTTCCGGGTTGGGAAGCGTACTTGAACGGAGTTCGGGCCCCCCTGAGGCGGGCGAACCACGCGTTTCAGGCTTTGCGTTTACCGGGAGGGAATTGGCGCGCGGTCGTCTTGTATCGCCCGCGGCTCGTCTTCAACGCGCTGGGAGCCGCGGCTTTGGCGGCGACGTTGTTGTCCGCGGCGGGGCTGGTTTTCTTCAGGAAATTCTGACGATCTGATGCCCGCCCTTTTTCTTCGCCTCGGCCAGGGCTTTTCGCGCGGCGTCCATGACTTGGGCGGGGTGCTGGTAACTTTTCGGGGCGACGTCCACGAACCCGATCGAGATCGACAAGAAAGGCCGGGGCTTTCCGTCTTTGCCCACCCGGTGCCCCTTGGCCCGGGAGACTTCGTCGTACTGCATCGGGAGGAGGGCCTCCGTGTTTTCCAAGATGCGGGCGGCTACGACCTCCGCGCGGGGGGGCGTCGACAGGAGCCCGAAATCATCGCCGCCGAAGTGGGCGACGGCGTCGTTGCGATTCCCCAGTTCCACGACGGCGCTTCTTAGGATCGTCCCCAGAAGCCTCAACACGCCGTCCCCCCGCTCGAACCCCATGTCCTCGTTGAAGTCGGCGAAACCGTTGGCGTCCACCAGGCCCACGCTGAAGGATTCCTCGGCGGCCAGGCGCCGTTTGACCTCCTCCTCCAGGGCCAGCCCTCCCGGCAGGCCCGTCAAGGGGTTGGAGGCGATGTTCTGCCGGGTCCGCTCGATCAGGCGCTCGACCCGGGCCAGGAGTTCGATGGGCTCGAAAGGCTTGGAAATATATTCGTCGGCGCCGAGCTTGAACCCCGTCAGGCGGTCCTTGATGGCCGTCAAGCTGGTGACCATGATGATCGGGATGAGGCACGTGCCGGGATCCTGCCGCAATCGCTGGCACACCTCGAAACCGTGTATCTTGGGAAGCAACACGTCCAAGAGGATCACGTCCGGCCGCTCGGTGCGGGCCCGGCGGAGGGCCTCCTCGCCGTCCATGGCGGTGAGGACCTGATATTTTTCCGACTCCAGCATATGCTGGAGGAAGTCCGACAAATCCCGGTCGTCCTCGACAAGAAGAACCCGCGCGTTGTCCACTCCCATAGCGTGCTCCTTTCCGGCGTCCCCTGGCGTCGGGGCTTGGAGGAATCTTACCTTTATGGCGCCTTGAACGTCAGGGTGATCCAGCGGCCGCCGCCGACCCGGCCGCCGTCATCGCCGCAAGGGCCCAGGATAGGGGCCGTCTCGCGTTCATGTCACTCCTCCAAGCGCACAAAGGGCAGGACGACGTCCCGCCCCTGCTTGTAGGCGTCCAAGACCTCGTTCTGCACGCTCCCTTCCGTCAATAAATCAATAAAAGGCGGGGCCGAGCGCCCGGGCATCGCTCCGCCGAAATTGTCCGGCCCCGGTTGCTCCTTGACGGGCATGGGCGCGGGCTCGGAACCGCCGGCCGAGGCCGGCGACCGGCCCATCACGGCGACGGCGAACCCCCAGTCCGCCGGTTCCCCTCGAAGATACTTGCGAGGCACGGCCACCTCGACGGCCTTCGGCGAAATCAACTTGACGGGGAAGACCGCCATCCGCCGGGGACCGCCTCCCCCCCCCGCCGGTTGGTAAAGCCGGGCCCCCCACCCGTCCACGCTCAAGGCGTATTCCCAAGCGTCTTGGGGCTCGACCACCCCGGGCCGTCCGGGCAGCAGAGTTTCCGATCCGGCGCCTGGAAGGCGGTTGATGTCGATGTAAGTGTCGATGAGTTCCAAACTAAATCCGTACGGGGCGCGGCCCGGGTTGGCCAGGGCCGACAGCTCCCACCGGAACGTCACGTCCGATGAGCTCGCCGTGACGCGGAAAGATCGGAGGTCCCAGGCGCCCACCGGGATGGCCGACCCCGTCGGATAAAAATAGTCTCCCGGTCCGCGGTCGTCTTTGGCGCCGTCGCGAACGACGAGGGAGGCCCCCTCCCGCCTGACGGCGAACCCATCCGCATCCCCTCCGCCCGCCTCTCCGCCGCCGGAGAATCCCTGCCGAACGGCCGGCGGAGGCGGAAGCCCGAGAAACCGGAACACTTGCTCAAGAGAAGCGAGGAACTCCCGCTTGACCTCCGTCACCTTCGCGGGGACGCCGCCGGCGCCGACGGCCAGGAAAGCGGTCCCGTTCTCGATCCCATAAATTTCGCGGATGGCCCGGTCCAGCGTTTTCACGTCGGCGCGCCCCGAGTTTTTGAAATCCTCCACGGCCTGGCGCGCCACGCCCAAGAGCTGCCAGGCGCGGTTCGCTTCGGACCCGCCGATCCAGGGCGAAAAGTCGGAAGGCGTCCACGGCTCGGAGGGCCGCGGATAGAAGACCGCCGCTTCCGACGGGGTCATCATCCTCCATCCCCCCGCCTCGGCCAGGGCGTCGAGCGCGGCCAGTTCCTCCCCCGTTTCCACTTGGACGGGAGCCCGAAGCCTCGGCTGATGCTCGTCGGGAACAAGCAAGTCCCCCGGCCAGGTCCGCCGGGCGGCGGCTTTGGCCGGGAAAGGCGTTCCCACGACGATCGTCGCTCCGCGGGCGTCATAAAACCCGGGGCGGCCTTTGGTCCCCGCGTAAAACCATTTCAGCCCCATCCGGGAGAGCGGCTCCAACTCGGGGCCCACGGCAGCGCCCCAGGGAACTTCCAAAACCGCGGGGTTCACCCGCCAGCGGCGGCGATAAAGGCTCTTCGCCTGCGCCGTCTGGTCGGCGATGTCCCCTGGCCAATGATAGCGCGGCGGAAGGACCGTTGTCGTCGAAAGTCCGGCCAAATCACTATCGTGGATCAAGGCGAGGACGGGGCGCGAGGGCAGCTGGAGGAGGACCTCGATTTGGCCGCGGGCGGCCGCCTGGGCCAGGAGGTCTTTGGCCCGGCGGGAGGCCTCGTCATCCCCGAAGAACCGCTCGGGGAAAAGAACCCCCGCGCGCGCTTGGGGATGGGCCGTGAAGAAATCGGCGATCTCCATGGGCGGCCGTCCGGGCCGAACGGCCCAAAAGACGGGAACGGCCGCCCCCGTGCTGACAATGGGTATCGGGGCGACGGGCGGAACCGGAACCGTCACCGGAGGAGGAGGAGGAAGAACCGGCGGATAAACGACGCGAGGCCCCAGGCACCCCGCGAAGGCGAACCCGATCAGCGCAAAGAGCGTGGCACGGGCATCTTGCCCGTGCACCTTTTTCCCGAACGCCGGGAGCACGGGCAAGATGCCCGTGCCACAGACCCTGTGAACGCTCATCGAATTTCCAAGACCGACGCTTCCCGGGGCGGGGACGCGCGGTCGGGGTTGGCGGGATCCAATATCCATTGTCCGTCCACCTTGAACTTGTAGAGATACCGGCCGGGGTCGAGCGCCAGGGTGGTTTCCCAGACCCCGCCCTCGCCGCGCGTCAGCGGGGTTTTCCGGGCGTCGAACTCGTTGAAACTGCCGCCCAGGAGGACCCCTTTGGCCTCCGGGGCCCGCAGGCGGAACACGACGGCCCGGGGCTGCTTGTCGTGCACGCCGGCCGGGGCGGCTTCGGCCCCCGCGGGGGCTTCCGACGCCAGAAGGCCGGACACGTCCACCGCGCGCAGGTCGCAAAACCGCGCATACGCGTCGGCCCACCGCCGGCCCGCCGGGAAACCGACGGCTCCGACCGCCACCAGAAAAAATACGACGCGAAGGATCGCCGACAAAGACGGACGGCGAACCGGCGCCGGAGGCCGCTGGGGCGCTTCCGACGGCCGCTCCCCCGCGGCATTTCTGGCTAGCGCCGTCGGCCGCTCCGCCGGGGGAGCGCTTTCGAGGGCCGGTTCTTCGGCGACCGGCTGAGACTCGATGTCCTGGGCCGCCTCCGGCCCCGTCAGGTCCGGCGGGGCGTCTTCTGAAGAAGGCGGATCGCCCGAATCCATATATCCTCCCGCCCGAAACCGCCGGGCTTTGTCACCCACCAGGAGCGCTCCCGCGTTCCCACCGACGCCGCCAGGGGAACGCCGCGCTCCACTTCCCCGAGGAGCGTCCACCGCCGGACTCCCAGTTTCCGGGCCAGGGCGGCCGCCGTCTCGCCGCCCGTCACGGCGAAACGCCTCGCTTTCCATTTCCGGGCCGCGCGGGCCGCCCGGCGCGCCAATCTTTGGAGGACATCCCGAGGATCGCCGCGCTCCCGAGTCGCTTCAACCCATTGGACGCCGTCGAGCGCGGCCCGCTTCAAGACGTCTCCCTGCTCCCGAGACCGGGGGTGCGCCGACCCGCTCAGCACCAAGACTCGGGCCGGAGTCGACCGGGGGGAGGGGGAACCGTCGCGAGACCGGTTCATCTTCCCCAACCCCCGTTTCCATTTCACGGGCCCGGTTCCCAGAATATCCGCCAGCGCCGCCGCGAACCCGGCGGACCCGGCCGCAGCCTTCGCGCCCCGCCGCAAAGTTTCACGCGCCGCCCGGCGCAAAGCCCTTTCGTCGGGGACATCGGGAATCCAAAAATCTTTCCCGACGACATCCGCGACCCGGCTTGTCTTTAGAGGATGGCGCGGATCCCGTCCGAACGCCGTCCGGTCCACCGGCCTGCCGCCGACGAACAGCCGCCCCCCGCGCACCGTGCGGCCGAGGGCCGGAAAAGCCGGCACGACGGCCGTTTCCCGGGGGCTCAATCCAAGGACCTTCACGAAGGCGTCCAGCTCCGCCGCCACCGGTCCCCGGAGCGTCGAATCTATTTTCTTATATACGAAGGAGGCTTTCCACTCATTCAAGAGCGCCACAGCGCGGCGGACGCGCCTGCGGGCCGCGCCTTCCGGCAGGCCGCGGGACTCCGTTGAGACCGTCCAAACATCCGTCCCCCGCGACGGCCGGTCCGGCGGCCACAATGCCATCTCCACCCGGCGTCCGTTCCGCGCGAAAGCCAGGGCGGCATCCCCCGCTCCGGTCAGGTCGTCGGCGAGGACGCCGATTCTCATGGGAGTGCAGAACCGAGCATAGAGGGGATCAAGGATACGCTCCAGCCGAAAGAAGGTCAAGGAAAATCGATCTTCCGGTGGTTCTTGACGGCCCGAGCGGCCTGCGCGCGCCTTTCAAGGAGTGGTGGATGAGCGGTCAACGGACTTGACAAGGCGGCGGAAGGAAAACTAATATTGTCACACAGGCAAGGCGAGTGCTTGTTTTGGACTCGATTGCTTGAATCGCCGGTCCGTCGGGGCCGCGATTTTTTTTGAACGATTAATTAGCAGACAAAACATGCGGCTGCCAGAATGAAACACGGCGGCCTCGAAGCGACGGAGGTGCATTCCCATGACTGACGCGGTTCTTACCAAAGTGAATATTCGCCCGTTGGGCGACCGGGTGCTGGTGAAGCCCTTGAAGGAAGAGAAACAGGAGCGGGGCGGCTTGATCATCCCCGACACCGCCAAAGAGAAACCCCAGGAAGGAAAAGTGATCGCGACCGGAAAGGGCAAGATCACCGAGGAAGGCAAGGTCCTTCCGATGGACGTGAAGGCGGGGGACAGGATCCTCTACGGCAAGTACTCCGGCACCGAGATCAAGATTGATGGAGAAGATCATCTCATCATGCACCAAGACGACATCCTGGGAATCCTGGACAGTAAATGACCGGGGCCGGGGGGCCTCGGTCATCCCGAGGCGCGCTAGCGCCGAAGGATCCCCGATGTCCTCCGCCCCGAAAACCGGGGATCGCCGCGGCCCCTTCGGGGCCTCGCGATGACGCGACGTATAAAATACGCATAAGACACGCAAGGAGGATTCATTCCAATGGCTAAACAGATCAAGTATTCCGACGAGGCCCGCAAGGCCTTGAAGGCCGGCGTGGACAAGCTGGCCGAGGCGGTCAAGTCCACTCTCGGCCCCAAGGGCCGTTACGTCATTCTCGATAAGAAGTTCGGCTCCCCGACCGTCACCAACGACGGCGTCACCATCGCCAAAGACATCGAGCTGGAGGACCCGTTCGAGAACATGGGCGCCCAACTCGTCCGCGAGGTCGCGTCCAAGACCAACGACGTGGCCGGAGACGGCACGACGACCGCGGTCGTCCTGGCGCAAGGCATCATCGCCGAAGGCTTCCGCAACATCACCGCGGGCGCCAACGCGACCCACATCAAACGCGGCATCGAAAAGGCCGTCAACTGCTGCGTGGACGAACTCAAGAAGATCGCCAAGAAGATCAACATCGACGGCAAAGAGAAGGCCCGCGAGGAAATCACCCAAATCGCGACCATCGCCGCCGCCGACAAGGAGATCGGCAAGCTCATCGCCGACGCGATCCTGAAGGTCGGCAAGGACGGCGTCATCACCGTCGAGGAAGGCAAGTCCGCCGAGACGACCTTGGAGGTCGTGGAAGGCATGCAGTTCGACCGCGGCTACATCTCTCCCTACTTCGTCACGGACGCTGAGCGGATGGAAGCCATATTGGAAGAGCCCTACATCATCACCACCGACAAGAAGGTCTCCGTCATGGCCGATCTCCTGCCCTTGCTGGAGAAGATCGTCCAAACGGGAAGGCCCTTCGTCTTGATCGGCGAAGACGTGGAAGGCGAAGCCCTGGCGACCCTGGTGGTGAATAAACTCCAAGGAAGGCTGCGCTGCGTGGCGGTCAAGGCCCCCGGCTTCGGCGACCGTCGCAAGGAAATGCTCGAGGACATCGGGGTTCTGACCGGCGGCCAGGTCGTGACCGAGGATAAAGGCTTCAAGCTCGAAAAGACCACCGTCGAAATGCTCGGCAAGGCCAAGCGCGTCGTCGTGGACAAGGAAAACACCACGATCGTGGGCGGCGCCGGGGACGACAAGGCCATCAAGGCCCGCATCGGCCAGATCAAGAAGCAGATTGACGACGCCACCTCCGACTACGACAAGGAAAAGCTCCAAGAGAGGCTGGCGAAACTCGTGGGCGGCGTGGCCGTCATCCACGTGGGCGCGGCGACCGAGACCGAGATGAAGAGCAAGAAGTTCAAGGTCGAAGACGCCATGCACGCCACCCGAGCCGGGGTGGAGGAAGGGATCATCGCCGGCGGCGGCGTATCCCTCTTAAGGGCCCAGAAAGCCCTGGATACGCTCAAGACCACCGATGCCGACGAGCAGACGGGCATCGCCATCGTCCGGCGCGTCCTGGAAGACCCCATCCGCACCATCGCCGAAAACGCCGGCGTGGACGGCTCCATCGTCACCGACAAGGTCCGCACGAACTCCGACCCCAACTTCGGCTACAACGCCGAAACCAACGAGTACGGCGACCTGATCAAGATGGGCGTCGTCGACCCGGTCAAGGTCACACGTTCCGCGCTTCAAAACGCGGCCAGCGTGGCCTCGCTCCTCCTGACGACCGAAGTCCTCGTCACGGACCTCCCGGAGAAGAAAAACAACGCTCCGGCCATGCCCGGCGGTATGGGAGGCGGCGACTTTTAGTATCCGTCTTCCCGTGTTTATCCGAAGGGAGGGCGTCCCGTTCCCTGGGACGCCCTCCTTTCTTATGTGTTCGGGGACATTCCTGCGCGCCTCGCGCGCAGGTGTGTCCCCCTTCCTATTCCGTGCTATCATAGACTCCGTGAGAAGATTGCCCGCGCTTATTTTCCTGCTCCTGGCCGCCGCGCCCCTTCGGGCCGAACCCGTTTGGCAGCACGTCCAGGTTCCGATCCTGCCTGAGGGCGCCGCTTTGGGGCCCTTGTGGTCGGGCTTGTCCGGGGACCTTTACATCCTGGCGCGCACCGAGAAAGGGATGCCGGCCGTCCCCACGACCTATGTCCTTCACTGGGATCGGGAAAAATGGCGAACGGACATGGAACTGCCGGGATGTGAGCCCGCCGCCATTTTCGGGACCGACGAGCAGAACATGTTTCTCGCGGTGAACCGGACGGCCCCCGGCCGGGCCGCCGACGGCGGCCCGCCGAAGGGCGGGCGCATCTTCCGCTCCACCGACCGAGGCCGGACATGGGTCCCCCAGGCCCTCCCCGAGGACGCGCGGGGTCTGACCCTGGGAGCCATGGACGGCTCGTTTGAAAACGTCCAGATCCTCGTGGACCGATCCTCTCTTTTGCGCTTCGACGGCGTGGCCTGGAGCTGGGCCTTCAAGGGCCGCGGCGGAAATTCCGACGGCACGATGGCCTTCGCCTTTCAGGGCGCCAATGAAGGTTACCTCGTAAACTGCCAGGGGTGGGGCCGCTGGATCAACGGGGAGTGGAAGTTCATGCCGAGCGACTTCGGGTTCTGCGCGGCGAACGGGCTTTGGGGCCTTCGCGACCGGGCGGGCGAATTGCAGCTTTTCGCGGTGGACAGCCACCGCTTCACCAACGGCCTCCGCGTCTGGCGTTTCAACCCCCTCCTGGAAAGGTTCGACGTCCAGACGGGAGAGGAATCCGACGATAAATGGGGGGCCGCCGTGGGCATTTGGGGCTCGGCGGAAGACGACGTGTACGTCGTCGGATGGATCGGCGAGGCCGAAGCCGAAGGCTCCGGCCGGGTCTTTCACTATAACGGGAACTACTGGACCCGGGACACTTCCATGGGGCCCATCCCCGGCCCCCACGGCATCCATGGGACCAGCCGAAACGATGTCTGGCTCACCTTGGCCGACGGCCGCCTTCTGCACTACTCCACGGCCACGACCCTGACCCGCAAGATGTCGACCACCCCAACCGCCAAGTAGAGGGTTGCCGTTCCAAAATCCCGCATCCGTTAACCCGAAAAGTTGTATCTGTTCACACCCTCGTCGTTGCGAGGAGCGTTGTTTGCGACGAAGCAACCCCCGGAGTCAAATGGGGAGAAATCGTTCTTTGGTGACTTGAAACAGGGGATTGCTTCGTCGCAAGAATCGCTCC
>Ga0182021_10007500_pt1 | contig 12927 bp, 13 predicted proteins | sample 612E3MmetaG_FD_120493 | JGI IMG/M metagenome (GOLD analysis project Ga0182021, IMG submission 120493) | Permafrost microbial communities from Stordalen Mire, Sweden - 612E3M metaG (Illumina Assembly) | ecosystem: Environmental > Terrestrial > Soil > Wetlands > Permafrost | place: Sweden... | reverse complement strand
TGGCTGGTCTACGACGTCATCACCGACGAACAGAGCATGCTCGAGAACTACCGGGCCGAGTTCAACAAGATCATCAACAAGGAATCCTTCGATGCGCTCCTGCGGCGCATGAAGAAGAAGCTTGAAGAGAAGAGTGATTGACCGAACCGCGTGCACAGGATCCGCTGACGGCGCGCGCCGAATGTGACAGACTGGTCTTCCTCGTGCGCAGGTCTAGACCCCTTCCCCTCGTTCTCGTCTTGCTGGGCGCCCAGGCTGCGCTTGCCCAGTCCAAGCTTCCCGCTGAGAGCCCGGCCGGGCCGACCGGCAGAAATCCGACTGCCACGCACACAGGTTCAGCCGCAAGTGCCACGCCCAACGGTGGGCGCGCCGTGGAGCCTGTCGCACCTGCCGCGAAGCCCCCGGAACCGGTTCCCGCGGTACCCCCACAGCCTGCACCTTCTGTGTCCCCGAGATCCGTCGCGCCCCCGACCGCACCGCCGCCTGCAGATGGACTTCACCCCGGGCTGGCCCCGATCCCGCCTCCCATCCATCCGGACGCGCAGTACCCGACCATCGCGCGCGTCGCCATCACGGAATTCCGGGTTACCGGCGAGGACACGTCTCGCGCCCTGGCCATGCGCCTGCAAGATGGGTTCGCGGTGGGACTCAACCGCGCGGCTCCCATCTACGTGCTCGATTCGGTCGATGTCGCTCGCTACATGGACATCTTCCCTGAACTGCAGAAGTGCGAAGGCTCTATCTGTGTCAAGCGCCTGGGCCAGATGCTGGACGTCAGCCACGTCGTGCGGGTCACGGTAGCTGTCACCGGAAACAGCTACGACATGACCGCGCGTCTTTTCAGCACCGAAGGCCTATCGCCTGCGGACGTGCCGATCGACACGCAAACCCGATTCTGCCCCGTGTGTACCGTCGACGAAGCCCGGCTGAAGATCATCCAGCTCGGTGACGCCATCAAGAACCCAGTCGAGGCCTGGCTGGCCCAGCAACGCCCGCCGCCGCCGCCACCACCGCGGCCCCCGTCCTGGAAACGCCCGGTAGCCGCAGTGGGCGTGGCCCTGGGGTTTGCCACCATCGTCGGGGGAGGCGCGCTCCTGGCCAATGCCGGACACGGCAACAAAAAGTGGCCGGCGGTGGCCGGTGCCATGATCGGGATCGGTGCCAGCCTGGCCGCGCTCAGTTGCTACGTGCTGATCACGGCACCCACTGATTCCGCGAAGTCGACGCTCAAGGTCGCTGTCGGCGGAAGCTTCTAGAAATACGCCGAGATGCCCCAGTTCAAGCCGATCTTCGTCGCGTGGGAATCGTCGCTTCCGAACGAAGAGCTTGCCCATTCCTTGTAGTAGCGAAAGGTCGGGCTCAGTCGCAATGCCCAGGAATTGGCCAAGAAGAACTCGACTCCGACGTCAGCCCCGATGCCAAGCAATTTCAACGTGACACTGCTTTGGCTCAGGTACTGAAAATCGAGCGTCGGTTCGACGAAAAGCCCCGTATTTCCAGTTCTCGAGTAGAGGCGCAGGAATCCGCTAAGGCCGGGACCGTCTACGGTACCTCCGCCTTGGGAAATGTAGAAGTAGCCGACGCTGCCGCCGAGCTCGACGTTTTCCGTGACGAAGTACCCCATGCCGACACCGATTGAAGCTATCGTCGTGTTGCTTCCGCTCTCTGGCGATAGCCGTGAGAAGCCCGGACCGTAGACTGACAAAGCCCCGGGCGAACTGCCCAGCCGCAGCTCGCGCGTGCCTTGGGCCGGCACGGGGTCGGCTCGCACGACGCCAGGACTGCCAAGGGAAACCGCGGACACGATGGTGAGGGCAAAAACTAGGCATTTCATAGCGCAACAGTATACGCGCGCTGCGGCCAAGACACAATCCGCCGCAACAGGCTATCCGCAACAGGCACCCACGCGCCGGCCAGTCAACCCCCTTGCCGCCGGGAGCCGGGCAGGCCAGAACTGTCCCTTTCGAGGCTGAAGTTTCATGCCCCCACACAATTCCGAACGCCGACTCGCGAGCGGCAACGAGGCCGTGGCGCAGGCCGCGCTTGACGCCGGCGTGGCGCTCGGCACCGGGTATCCAGGTACACCGTCGACCGAGATCCTTGAGACTTTCGACGCCATCGGGGGACGGGCCCAGTGGGCGCCCAACGAAAAAGTGGCGCTGGAGGTGGGCATCGGTGCTGCCTTTGCCGGCGCCCGCGCCCTGGTCACCATGAAGCACGTTGGCCTTAACGTGGCCGCCGACCCGTTGTTCACGGTGGCGTACACCGGCGTGACCGGCGGCCTGGTCATCGTTTCTGCAGACGATCCGGGAATGGCGTCCAGCCAGAACGAGCAGGACAACCGACGCTTTGCCGTGGCTGCCGGCGTGCCCATGCTGGAGCCGTCCGACTCGCAAGAGGCCTACGATTTCACCCTGCGCGCCATCGAGATCTCCGAGCGCTGGGGCATTCCGGTGCTTCTGCGCATGACCACGCGGGTGTGCCATTCGGCCACCCTGGTACAGACCAAGGGTCAGCTCGCGCCGCCCGCGCCGCCGACCTTTGTGCGCGATGTGCCCGGCCGGGTGATGATCCCGGCCTACGCCCGGCCCGCGCACCTTCGCCTGCGCGCCAAGCTGGCTGAAATCGCAGCCTGGAACGAAAGCGACGGCCCCACCCAAATCGTCGACGGTGACCGGGTGTTGGGAATCATTACTTCGGGGATATCGTACCAGCATGTCCGCGAGGCCGCGCCGCGGGCGCGCGTGCTCAAGATTGGACTTAGCTATCCCCTGCCGGTCGAAGCCATGCGCGTTTTTGCCGCGAGCGTGGATCGCTGCCTGGTTGTGGAAGAAGGCGACCCCTACCTGTATGAAGCCGCGCGCACGGCCGGCATTGCGGTCGAGCAGAAGCCCGAGATGTACCGCTTCGGCGAGCTGAACGTCGGCCGCGTCCGCCGCATCGTGGCCGGCGATGTCTCACCCGAGCCCGCGCTGCCCGCGGGCAAGCCGCCCGAGCTGTGCCCGGGTTGTCCGCACCGAAATGTGTTCGAGGCCCTGCGCGATCTCGACTGCATCGTGGCGGGCGACATCGGCTGCTACACCCTGGGCGTGCTGCCGCCGTTTTCCGCCATGGACACCTGTGTGTGCATGGGCGCGGCCATCGGCGTCGGCCTGGGCCTGCGCCACAGTTTGCCGGCCGAGCAAGCGCGCAGGGTGGTCAGCGTGATTGGCGATTCCACCTTCGTGCACAGCGGAATCACCGGTCTGGTGGAGATGGTCTACAACCCGCCAGCCACCGGCCATGTCCTGGTCATCCTCGACAATGGCACCACGGCCATGACCGGGATGCAGGAACACCCGGGCACCGGCCGCCGGCTCGACCACCAACCCACCGGACGCGTGGTCTTCGAGGATCTCGCGCGCACCCTGGGCATCAAGAACGTGCTCACCGTGGATCCCATCGCGAACGCGGACGCCATCACGCGTGTCCTGCGTGAGGCGCTGGGGCGCGACGAGCTGTCGGTCATCATCGCACGCCGGCCCTGCCTGCTGGCCGCAGGTGCCATCAAGATTCGGGAGAAGTTCAATGCCGGGCAGTAGCGCCGTGGTCAACGTGGTGGTGGCGGGCTTGGGCGGCCAGGGCGTGCTCAAGGCATCGGGCATCCTGGCCGACGCGGCATTTCGCGCCGGACTGGACGTGAAGAAGAGCGAGATCCACGGCATGAGCCAGCGTGGTGGCTCAGTTTCCAGCGACGTGCGTTTCGGCGATCGCGTCTTTTCGCCCATGGTGCCGGCCGGCGAGGCGGATCTTCTGGTGGTCCTGGCCGCAAGCCAAATCGAGGTGGCGCGGCCGGTGCTGAGGGCGGGCGGGATCCTTATCCACCCGGGCCTGGTTGACGAGACGCGGCTGGCGAACAAGAAGAGCGTGAACGTGGCCTTGCTCGGGGCACTTGCCCGCCACCTCGATCTTGCAGACAATCTCTGGCACGCGGCGATCAAGGCCGCCCTGCCCGAAAAACTCCACGCCGCCAACCTGCAGGCCTTCGCCATCGGAAAGAACCCATGACCTCGCCCTTGCAAGATCCGAAGCCCCACTACCATCCAGCCAGTGCTCCTGACTTCGTACCCGCGCCGCTGCTGCGCAAGCTGCAGCTCGATCGGTTGCAAGCCATCGTGGCCCATGCCGCTGAACGGGTCGAGCTGTTCCGCCAGCGCATGCAAGGCCGCGCGCTGACGGCCTCCGACATCCGATCGCTCGACGATATCGCGCTCTTGCCGTTCACCAGCAAGGCCGACCTGCGCGATACGTACCCGTTCGGTCTGTTCGCGACTTCGCTGCGCGATGTGGTTCGCGTACACGCCTCCAGCGGGACCACCGGCAAGCCCATCGTGGTCGCCTACACCAGGCAAGACGTCGAGGTGTGGACCTCGGTCATGGTGCGCAGCCTCGCAGCCTGCGGCCTGCACGAGGGCGACATCATTCAGAACGCCTACGGCTACGGGCTTTTCACCGGCGGCCTGGGGGCGCACTACGGGGCGGAGGGTATCGGCGCCACGGTGATCCCCATGTCTGGCGGCAACACCGACCGGCAGATCATGGTCATGAAGGATTTCGGCGCCACCGCCATCTGCTGCACGCCTACCTACTTTCTGCATCTCATCGACCGAGCCGCGCAGTTGGGCGTGGATCTCAAGACGCTGCCCCTGCGGGTCGGCGTGTTCGGCGCCGAGCCCTGGACCGACTCGATGCGACGCCACATTGAAGGTGCGACGAACATCCAGGCCTTTGACATTTACGGCCTGTCCGAGATCATCGGCCCGGGCGTGGCCATCGAATGCCCCTGCCACGACGGCCTGCACATCTTCGAGGATCATTTCTATCCTGAAATCATTGATCCAGAGACGGGAGCAGTGCTGCCCGACGGCCACGAGGGCGAGCTGGTGCTGACCACCCTGTCCAAGTGGGCCATGCCCATGATCCGCTACCGCACGCGCGACATCACGGCTCTGCTGCCCGGGGCTTGCGCCTGCGGTCGCTCCTTGCGGCGCATGCGACGCATCGGCCGACGCAGCGACGACATGCTCATCGTCCGCGGGGTCAACGTGTACCCGTCGCAGATCGAAGCCGTGCTGCTGGAGGTGGAAGGCACCCTGCCCCACTACCAGATCATCCTTACCCGCGAACATGGTCTGGACCAGATCGAGGTACAGGTCGAGGTCACCGCCCAGGTATTCAGCGATCGGGTGGGCGCGCTGGAGGCATTGGCGGAGAGGCTGGCGGACACGGTGGAGCGGGTGCTCGGCATCCGAATCAAGATCACGCTGGTGGAACCGCAGACCATCCAGCGCAGTGAAGGCAAGGCGAAACGGGTCATCGACAAGCGAGGCCAGACATGAAAATCCAACAGCTCTCGATCTTCGCGGAAAACAAGCCGGGCCACATCGCCGCCCCCTGCCGCCTGTTGGCCGAAAACGGCGTCGACATCCGGGCCTTATCGGTTGCGGACACGCAGCACTTCGGGATCTTGCGCATCATCGTGTCCGACCCGATCCGGGCCACCCAGGTGCTGGAAGATGCGGGATACGTGGTCAAGCCCACCGAGGTGCTGGCGGTGGAAGTGGAAGACCGCCCCGGCGGGCTGGCCAGAATCCTGTCCGCCTTCGAGCGAACCACCATCAACATCGAATACATGTATGCCTTCCCCTTTGGTCATGGCGAGGGGGCGGTGCTCATCTTCCGCTTCGATGATCCTGATGCCGCAGTCCACGCCCTGCAGGCCGCGGACATCAACATCGTGGCGAAGAACGAGCTGTTTTCCCGCTGATGCCGATCGCGAAGCAGATCGCCGCACAGCTTGAACGCGCGTCGTGGATTCGGCGCATGTTCGAGGAGGGCGCGCGCCTGAAGAAGGAGCGCGGCGAGGCCAATATCTTTGACTTCACGCTCGGCAATCCCGAGGTCGAGCCGCCCGCCCTGACCCTGGCGGCCCTGCGTAAGGTGGTGGAACGGGGCCGGCCGCATAGCCACGGCTACATGCCCAACCCTGGATTTCCCGAGGTGCGCGCGGCCATCGCGGACAAACTGCGCCGAGAAGTCGGACTGCCGTTTTCCGCGGAGCACGTGTGCATGACCGCGGGCGCGGCAGCCGCCTGCAATGTCATTCTGAAGTCGATTCTCGACCCGGAAGACGAGGTCATCCTGCTGGCTCCCTATTTCGCCGAGTATCCCTTCTACGTGGGTAACCATGGCGGCCGCGTGGTGCTGGTCGAGACCGACGCCGATTGCCTGCCCGAGGTCGATCGCATCGCCGCGGCCATCACCCCGCGCACCCGCGCCATCATCCTGAACACGCCCAACAACCCATCCGGCCGTGTCTATCCCGCGACGATCTTGCGCGATCTCGGGGCCGCGCTCGCCCGTCTGGCCAACCCGCCGCTGGTCATCAGCGACGAGCCCTACAAGAGCTTGGTATACGACGGCCGGCAACAGGCCGAAGTGGCGTCGCTGATTTCGCAAACTGCGATCTGCTTTTCCTGGTCAAAGGCGCAGGCCCTGGCGGGCGAGCGGATCGGGTTCCTCGCGCTGTCGCCGCGCCTGCCCGACTGGCCCCAGCTTGCGGCGGCCTGCACCTTCGCCAACCGCACCCTCGGGTTCGTGAACGCGCCGGCGATCTGGCAACTGGTGATGGCCGAGGCGGCCGATGCGTGTGTGGACACCGCCGCCTACCAGCACAAGCGCGATGTCCTATGCGCGGGACTGGCCGCAGCCGGCTACGACGTACGCAAGCCCGAGGGCGGCTACTACGTTTTTCTCAAAACGCCCATTCCCGACGACGTGTCGTTCGTGGGTCTCTTGGTCAAGCAGGGCGTGCTGGCGGTTCCTGGCGCGGGATTCGGCCGCGGCGGCTTCATCCGACTGTCCATGACCGTGCCGCTTGACACCATCCTACGCGCTCTGCCCGCTTTCCAGCGCGCGCGGCAAGAAGCACGCGCCTGACCACGCCTACTTCGGCGCGCAGGGCACCGTCATTCGGTAGTCGTCCATGACGAATCCGCCGCCGATTTCACTGGTCACGGCTTCGGCAATGGTGAAACCAGCGCGCTCATAGACGCGAATCGCCTTGTGGTTGTTCTTGTTCACGTAGAGCGATACCTCCCGCGCGCCCAGGGCGGAAGCAACCTGCATCACATGGCCGAGGCTGGCTCGGCCCAATCCCTGGCCGTGCCGTTCCACCTGGACGTAGAGCTTGTGCAGCTTCAAGCGGGTCGCCGCCGGATCGTACGAATAGGAGAGAAAGCCAACTGTCTCCGCGCCCGCCCAGACGAGTTCCCAGCAGGTCCCGATCCGCATCTCCTTGTCGATCACCTCGGTCGCGTACATCCGGTCGAGCATGTAGTCAATCTGCTCGACGGAGATGATGCCGGGAAAATGGGCACGCCAGATCTCGCGCGCCAGTTTCTGCAAGAGTGGAATGTCGGCGAATGCGGCGCGGGCAAAGGTGACGTTCGACATGGCGAAGTCTCTATCGCGATTTTCTAGCGAGTTGTAGATCCCTTCAGGGCGCCGGCGCGAAATAGCGATTGATCGGATCCATCGATCGATAGGCGGTGACCTCGCGATATCCGTGCAGGGTGAAGTACTCGTTGATGGCGCAGCCGTGCTCGGCCGAGTGAATTTCCACACAGGCTAGCCCTGGCTGAAAGCGGCCAATCGAGAACCCGGCCAGTGCCGCCGGTTCTGCGCCCTCGATGTCCAGGGAAAGAAGGTCGACATGCGTGACGCCTGCGCGCGCAAGCAGGTCATCGAGCGTGATGGTGGAAACCGGCCGCCTCTGGTAGATCCCGCCGCGCGGGTCGTCGCCGGTTCCCGACGAGAAATCCTTCTCAGAACTCGCATAGAAGTCGCGCCTGCCACCGCTCTTGTCGCCGACGAAATACGAAAAGAAGCGCGTGGCCGGCCGCAGCCGGGCATAGTCGGCGGCGTATTCGGCCAGCGCATCCACCGCGATCCCGCGCCAGCCCAGGTGCCTTTCCAGGTAAAGGGTGGTGCTGTTCCGCACCGGATCGCCAGCACCCACGTCGAGAAACACGCCATTGCGGCGATCGTCGAAGAAGGCGCGAATCAGCGTCTCCTCTTCGTCCTGCGAGTAGAGCGCGTCGCCAAAGCGTGCATGCAACCCGGCCGGATCGACATGGGTAGGAAAGCGATGTCCTCCTCGACCGCTCGGACGACAGGCGCCCACAGCCGCAAGCAGCATCGCCACCCACAGATCCAGGCGAAATTTCCTAGCCACAGCCTCTCGGGAAATTCGGAGTCTCAGGGCAGGCCGGGGCGCGGGCCGCGCACGCACACGGGATCCGCCCACGCAGGCCGCTGTCCGCTGGTCGCTCACGCTACCGCTACCGCTCACGCGCACGCTGCCCGACATGCGCTGGCCGGGAACTTCGCCGCAAGCCGCAGACAGCCTCGTCCGGCGGCAGTCCAACTGCTCAACTCCATACGCCGGGAATCGCCTGGCCACAAAATGCACAATGCCCACTCTTCAAATCAACAGATTCCACGTGAAAGCCGTGGCGAGCCACCACCACCTTGTGGCAGCGCGGGCAATAGGTGTGCTCGCCCTCGATCCCGGGCACATTGCCGGTGTACACGTACTGCAATCCCTCGCCGAGCGCGATGTCGCGACAGCGAATCAACGTCTCGAAGGGCGTGGGCGGCACGTTCTTCATCTGATACTGCGGCGAGAAACGGGTGAAGTGCAATGGCACGTCCGCGCCCAGGTGTGTCTTCACCCAGCGGCACATGTCGCGGATCTCGGGCTCGCTGTCGTTGGCGCCTGGGATGCACAGGTGGACCAGCTCCAGCCATACCCCGCTTTGCCGCACCGTTTCGATGGTCTTCAATACCGGAGCCAGTTTCCCCTTGCAAAGCTTGCGGTAGTAGTCCTCGGTGAAGCCTTTGAGATCGATCTTCACCGCGTCGAGAACCTTGCACGCCTCTTTCATCGGGTCGACTTCACCTGAGCCGCCCGTAACCATGGTGGTGCGCACGCCAATCTTGTGGGCCGCGATCGCGGTGTCGATGCAGTACTCGAGAAAAACAATGGGCTCGGAATAGGTAAAGGTCACACAGGCGCCTTCCGCCTGTGCCCGGCGCGCCACCTCATCCGGCGGCATCCAGTGCCAGTCGACTTCCTCGGGGCGTGATTGGGAAATATCCCAGTTCTGGCAACACTTGCATTCCAGGTTGCAGCCCGCAGTGGCTAGCGAGAAGGCGCGGCTGCCGGGTAGGAAATGGAAAAGCGGCTTCTTCTCAATCGGGTCCACGTGCACAGCGCAGGGCTGGCCCCACACCAGGGTGACGTATTCGCCGCCACGGTTTTCGCGCACACCGCAGAAGCCGCGCTCTCGGTCCTCGACCAGGCATTGCTTGGGGCAAAGCTGACATTGCACGCGCTTGTTGGGCAGCTTCTTCCAGAACCGCGCGGGGTGCGGCCGCGGCGTCTCGTCCGCGTGCGCCTTCCCCAGCGCCAGAGAACCCAGTCGCGTGGGGAGCCCGCCGGCTGAGCCAGCGCCGCGCGTGGCGTACCATCGCGGGAGGGTTTGGGAACCCTTTGAGGGTTCCCATGTAAGTAGCCAACAGCCCGTTCCCGCACAACCTCGGACGAAATCGCGGCGGGTGAAGCCCTTCATGATCAGACCTCGATTGACACCACGTCGATGGCCCCGCGATCACCCACGCCTAGGCCCATCCTTGCACTGGTCTGGATATGCGTGGGTGAAAGATCGACCTTGTCGAGCGATGGCAGGCCGCGTTTGCGGCGCAGTTCTTCCAGCAGTTCCAATCCCACCACATCGACGGCCACGGGATCGACGGCGAACAGCAAGGCATTGGCCACCTCGGCCATGCCGGGCTGATAACTGGGGCCGTTGTCAACCACCGGGCGAAGCGCGTCCATCACAATCAGACGCTGCTTCTGTCGGATCGCGGGCAAGGCATTGACCTCGGCAATATAGGGGTCGCACTTGTCCAGGTGCATCTTGTTGGGATTGTGAATACAGCCGAATTGGTTCTTCAGCGCACCTGACATGCCCGACAACATGTGTTGCTTGAGCACGGGCAGATTCAGGACCGCGTCCACTCGCTCGGTCAGTACCCGTGCGAGACGCGAGGCCGAGGACGGCATGACGGTCGGCTCTTCTTCGTAGCCAAGCGCATCGTTGCCTGTGCAGCGGTAGCTGTCGCCGTGATCGCTCAATGCAAAACCCGACGCGGTCAGGTCAGACGCAAAACGATCGAAAACAACTTGCTGATGGCCGCCAATGTCCATTTGCCGCAACAACGCCGACAATTCGTCGACCAACTCCACATGAGTGGCCGCATTGCGCCCGGCCAGTCCATTGACCTTCAAGCCCACGGTCTGGCCCGCCTGGAAATACCGGCGCAGGCCCGCCATGCCATCCCCTGTGCCCGCCAGTGCCGCAAGACCTGCGCCCAACATGGCGCGCAAGGCGCCGCGATCGGCGTCGTAGCCGTGGGTCAGTGCCTGCTTTGCCCGCACCACCACCACCCGCGGTCTTGACGTGCGCGCCGGTTCATTCGGGACGGCTGCAGGGACTTTCGCATTCCCGGCTGTCCGACTGGTGCCGCAGGACGAACTGCACCCGGTGGCAACCGCTACCAGAGAGCCCATCGTGAGCAAGAATTGTCGACGGTCAGCGTCGATTCGTTCCCCGGACACGACGCAATTATAGCCCGCGCAACCGCGGGACGCCGGGGGAGAAATCACTTCCGCCTACTTGAATTCCCCTTCACTGAACACGATCGCCTCGTAGACTTGAAACTCGGCCTTCTTCCACGCGTCGGCGGGCAGCCCGGCTTTTTGCGCCAGATGGCGCAGGGTGGTTTCGCGATCCCAGCCCTGTTCAGGCGCCACCTGCGGCAAGAACGTCGCGCGGTTCCATCCGCTCGACAGGATGATGCCGTGGCGTCCGATCACGATCTCGTCGGCGCTCTTCACCGGCCGCGGGGGCGTGAGCACTGAAACTTCGACCGTGATGAAAGGCAATTCCTCGACGGTGACCGAGTGAGGGAAGCGCGTGTCCTCCAGGGCCGCGCTGGCCGCGCGATGAGACACCACGTCGTACACCGACGAGCTGGGTTCAAGCGTGCCGATGCAGCCGCGCAGCTCATCGCCATGGCCGTTGCAGGTTCCGTCCATCCCGCTCTTGCACTTCAAGGTGACAAAGGCGCCGGCCTTGCGCTCCAGCGAGGGAGTCGTGGGAATGGATGCGATGCCCTCGGGATCGAAGCGCCCCTTGCGCACCGATGCTTCGAGAGACAGACGTGCCAAGCGTAGCAGAGTCCGCTTCTCGTCGTCGCTGAGCGGGAACGTGCTCGCGCCCGCCGCGCGGGCCTCGTCCAGCTTCGACTCCTCGCGCCACTTACCCGTGAAAGCCATACCTATATATGTCACGCTGCTCGACCAGTCGGAAGAAACGTCACCTGACGTGTAGTGGCTAATGAGGTGAGGCTTGGTGCCCGGAAAATGGCTCAGCAGTTCCAGCAGCAGGGCAATGGGATGCAGCCCACAAATCGTCGTGCCGGTCTTTTCCGCGTAGGCAAGCAGTCCCGGCCGACTCAGCCTGGTGATCTGGTCGATGGACCCTTGGTCAAGCCGCGCCAAGCGGGTCTGCATGTCGCCGGGGCCATCCGGGACTTCGTAGCCGTAGTTCTCGCCCCGGTGGGTGAAGTCGCTGGAGGCCACCACGACAGTGTGGCTGTCGACGATCTCGGCCAAAGCCGCGGCCAGATCGACGTAGTCCTGGTCGGTCATGCGGCCCACCAGAATGGGAACCAGACTGAACCTAGGCAGGGCGCGCTGGAGCAAGGGAAGCTGGATCTCCAACGAATGCTCGCCCTGTTCAGCGCGCATCACGCTGCTGACCACTGGGCTGCGCCGCAGCCGCGCCACTGCCTTGCCATCCACCGGGACTAGGCCAAGGGGAGTCTCGAAGTCGGTCACCTCGGGAATCGAAGCACCACGCAGGGGATAGTGGTGCGAGATGGCCAGCAGCACAACGCGGCGGACGTCCTGATCGCGCAGGAGCTGGTAGTTCGACGCGGCGGCCTTGCCCGAGAAGCGATAGCCCGCGTGCGGCGAGATGAGTGCGATGACTTTGCCGTCAATCTTGGCCGGCTTGGCCTCGCGATAGATCCCGTCGACCTCGGCCGCCAACTGGTCCTTGTTCTCCGGGTACCAGGAACCGGCCATCTGGGCCGGCCGGATGTGGCGGGTCGCGTCCGCGGCCGGGGCGGGCGCAGGTGGGACCGGGGCCTTCCGCGACGCAGGCTCGCGCGCCGCGGGCCGCGGCTGTGATTTCTTCAGGCAACCGGCACAACCGCCGGCGACAAGAGCCATCAAGAAAGCCACACACTTCATCGCTGGTTCCTCCCTGGGCAATCCTTGCCCTGCCCTGACCCTCTGTCAACGTACAGGCGTTGAAACCTGAGCCAAAGAACGCTAAGCCCTTGACCGCCATGACAGACAACAAGATGAAGAAGTACGTGTGCAACGCTTGTGGCTACGAATACGATCCTGCCGTAGGCGATCCGGACAGCGGCATCAAACCCGGCACGTCGTTTGCGGATCTGCCCGAGGATTGGGTCTGCCCGACCTGCGGCCTGGGCAAGGACGAGTTTTCCCCCGCCTAGGAGCAACATGGCGGCGCGGAGCTTGCAGCCCGGTGTTCACGCGGTGGGCGTCCTTGACTGGGACAAGCCGCTCTTCGACGATCTCATTCCCTTGCCCGAGGGCACCAGCTACAACGCCTACCTGGTCAAGGGCCAGAACAAGGTGGCCCTGCTTGACACCGTGGACCGCGCTTTCGCCGACGAGCTGCTGGCCAACCTGGCGGCAGCGGGGGTGAGCAAGCTTGACTACGT
>Ga0182021_10007499_pt1 | contig 12928 bp, 8 predicted proteins | sample 612E3MmetaG_FD_120493 | JGI IMG/M metagenome (GOLD analysis project Ga0182021, IMG submission 120493) | Permafrost microbial communities from Stordalen Mire, Sweden - 612E3M metaG (Illumina Assembly) | ecosystem: Environmental > Terrestrial > Soil > Wetlands > Permafrost | place: Sweden... | reverse complement strand
TTGATGACTCTTTCGTCTTGCATACTCCTTCAAAAAAGGTATCAATATGATATTATATAATTTTTCCGGTCAAAACAAGTTCTAGGCTGATCTGATTATCTAGGGGAGCTAAACACATACAAAGTATCCAATTACAGCAAAAGACAATTAACGCCATGTTTGGTTAGCAATGGCTTGGCTAGATTGAAGCACCTACTATCTAGCCAAGACATCCGGGCACAGTGTAATTAATGGATGTAGCGTCATTATCTATATCGTTTAATAATAGATGTCAAGAAAATGACATGGATCAATTTCCAGGTTGCTCTAGTCAAGACATACCCATTCACATTCCTAACCAAAAGCGAAATATGCTATAAAGATTAGCTAAGTCTTGGTTCCAGGAGGGTAAAGTGAAACTGGTGTATTGGCTGCCAGTGGATACGCTCCATAACTAAGTGGCGGACGATGAAAATCAGTAAAGACCAATTGTATTCGAGTAAGATCTTGAAATCTGGCGCTCTTTTAGCCGAGACTAAGATATTGTTGGCCAATTGGGATGCTTCAATAACTGTAGTTGAGAATCTAGATCGTTTTGAAAGGGATAACATCCTAGGAAAAGCATCTCGCTCACGAGTCAAGGATATACTCGAAATATTTAGGCAGCGCTATTTGACAGATGGGCAAGTTATCGGTGGTCTTGCTGCCTTAATTAAAAATCGATATCCTGCAGATAGTCTTGATCGCATTCTATTTTTCCATGCAGCAAAGGCTGACTTGTTCATGCATGATTTTGTTACGGAATTTCTCAAGAATAGATATGAAGCGGGAAATCAAGATGTTAGCGTAAAGGATGCCGAATCCTGGATAAGAAAGAAGATCGAACAGGGCAGGACTCGCGGCCCGTGGTCTGAAGAAACAATAATCAAATCTGCTCAGGGTTTAATGAGCGCCCTTAGGGACTACGGGATTCTACAAGGAATTAAGAATAAACATCTCGCTTCGATATATCTACCGGTAGGGGCTTTTTCGTATATCGCCTTTTATCTGAATAGACTGCAACCGTCGGGAAAACGTCTTATCGAAGCCCCTGAATGGCATTTGTTCTTCCTTAATCCCGAGGCCGTCGAGCACCTATTCATGGAGGCTCATCAATTGCATCTTCTGAGCTATCAGGCAGCTGGATCGGTGATAAGAATCGCCTTTCCTTCTGATACAATAGAGGAGTACGTTCATGTTATCCTTGAAAGAGCGCCTTGAGCTGCTGGAGAATGACCTGAAGGCTAAACCTTCGAGGGTGAGCGTCTACCATGATATGCCTTTCGCTATATTGTGGTATGAGCCGCATGAAGAGTGGATAATGCGCAGAGAGCTAGACCTGCTGGCAACAAGGTTAGCTGGTGCTGGCAAAGAGGTTATCCTGATATCGATGGCAGACCTTTTGTGGAAGGCCATAGAGGAATCGGAAGGTTTGGATACAATTATCGAGCTGGAGAAAACCATGGGATTTTGGAAAGCCCAGGAGCAGGTAACCACTTACCTTTCGGATTCAGATTGGAAACCACTGAGCAATTTGTTGACGGAAAGGTTGAAGGATCTTGATCCTAAGAGGAATATAGCTTTTCTATCAAGAGCGGCCTCCATGGCTCCTGCTATATATCCAATGTCTCGGTTGCTTGATGAGATGCATGGCCGCACCAGGGTTACAACCATTTTATTTTATCCAGGTACTATAGAGGGTACGACCGGATTACGCTTCATGGATCTTGAAGATAAAGAAGTGCAGGGGAACTACAGGGTAAAGATCTATTGAGGGAGGGGAATAGGGGATGGAAGTTATTGGGGATCTGCTTTCGAGGAACCTTAACCAGGTCATCGAGGAGATAATTCAAGTAGATCAGATAGATGAACAAACGGTTTATTCAGAGATCACCGAGTATGTAGCTACCAACCGAATTAAAGAACACTACAAAGATCTTCTTGAAGCGATAGCAGGAGCTCCATCTGAGCCTTCTGAAGGTATAGGGATATGGATCTCTGGATTTTTTGGGTCCGGGAAATCGTCTTTTGCTAAGAACCTTGGATATGTCTTATCCAATCCTCAAGTTTTGGGACACAGTTATAGCGAGCTCTTCAAAGATCAGCTCGACCATAAACGAATAAGCGATCTGGCCCAGTTCATTAATACACGCATCCCAACCGAGATGGTCATGTTTGACATCTCCAAGGCTAAAGAAGTCCGCAGGGGCGATGAAAAGATCGCTGAGGTCATCTACCGCAGGTTGCTCTCCCATTTAGGGTATGCTGAGGACTACGATATTGCCGAGCTAGAGATCGAGCTGGAAGGAGATGGACGATTAAAGGAGTTCATAGAGCTCTCTAAAAAGGTAAATGGCAAGGATTGGAATGCCGCCCGAAAAGGCGCCATGAAGATCAACTATGCCTCGGCAATCCTTTGCAGGATGAAGCCGGAGCTCTTCCCGCAGGCCGACTCCTGGGGCCAGGGCACCACAGGCGAAGCATCCTGTCCTCAACGTTGAGCTGGTCGTGGAAAGGGCCTTTGAGCTAATGGAGCGCAGACGACCCGGCAAAGCGTTATTCTTCATTATTGATGAGGTAGGACGGTACGTTGCCAATAGCGTAGATAGAATTGAAGATCTACGAGCAGTTGTGGAGCAGTTCGGCAAGATCGGCAAAAATCGCCTAAAGGCGAGAAAAGCCATTGCACCCATTTGGATAGCAGTTATCTCTCAGGAGAAGTTGGAAGAGGTAGTTGCCGCACTGGATTCAAAGAGAGTGGATCTTGCCAAGTTACAGGATCGGTTCAAATATCGTGTTGATTTGGCTCCTGCGGATATCAAAGAGGTGGCAAGCCGTAGGGTTTTGGCTAAGAAACCAGAGGCTTTGCCCGTGCTAAAGAGACTATACGAGAAGTCCCAGGGCCAGCTCAACCTGGCGATTCGTCTCGAAAGAACCTCCCGTAAGAGCGAGGTTGGAGAGGATGACTTCGTACAGTGTTACCCGTACCTCCCCTATTTCATCGATATCTCAATTGATATCATGTCCGGCATCCGACTGCAGCCTGGGGCGGATAGACATCTTGGCGGGAGTAACCGAACCATCATTAAACAGGCTCACGAGATGCTGATCAACGAGAGAACCGCCTTGAAAGATAAGCCGATAGGTATTCTCGTAACCTTAGACAAGATCTTCGACCTAGTCGAGGGCAATCTATCCACGGAGAAGCGAAAGGACCTTTTTGACATCAGCGAGAGCTTCAAGAATGGATCGGTTTGGACCATCCGGGCAGCCAAGGCCATATGCCTACTAGAGTTCATCCGGGACCTTCCCAGGACCGAAGGCAATATTTCAGCTTGCCTCGTTGATGAAGTTGGCAGACCTGCACCCTTGGCGGATGTGAAAACGGCATTAGCTCAATTGCAGGATGCCAAGTTCATCAGGAACATGGAGGAGGGTTGGAAGCTTCAGACTGCCCAGGAGAAAAGCTGGGAGACTGAAAGGAGAAGCTTGGCACCAAAGCCGAGGGATAGAAAGGATATCTTAAAGGAGGCTGTTGCCGACATCTTCGGCGAACCCGGTCTAAGTAGTTACCATTTCCAGAAGCTTAAGACATTTAGACTAGGAGTTAGCTACAATGGGGAGCGCATAGATGATGGGCAAATACCCCTCTCGATAATCACATCTGAGGATAGCTTCGGGTTTCAGGGGAAGAAAGAGGATGTCTGTACCGAAAGCAGGCAAGGCCCTCATTATAATGAGGTCTATTTCTTGTTATCCCTAAGTCCCGAGATTGATTCTATAGTTGCAGATCTTCATTCTTCAAATGAAATGGTAAAGAAATACGATACTCTCAAGGCTCAGAATAAGATCACCATTGAAGAATCTGCCTTGCTGGAGGCGGAGAAGAAGGAGAAGAGCCGAAAGAAGGCCAGACTATCGGAGAAGGTAATTGAGGCCCTTAAGGGTGGGGCCTCGGTCTTCAGAGGCAATTCCACGGATGGCTCGGATCTAGGCAAGACTCTTGAGAACATGGTCAAGAGCCTCCTGGACGATGTGGTCCTGGATCTTTATCCGAGGCTGCAGGTATGGGCCAGGCCCATCAAAGCAGAATACGCAGGAGAGCTCTTGAAGGCTGCGAACCTGAACGGGCTGCCCTCTGTATTCTATAATGGAGAGCTGGGGTTGAACCTGATCGGGCGAGATGGTCAGAAGTACATACTAAACACCGATGCTGAGATCGCAAAAGAGGTCCTGGATCACCTCATTAAAGAGCACAGCTATGGCAGCAAGGATACCAGGACGGGCAAGGTTCTGGAGGCCCATTTTGGGGGACTGGGCTATGGTGGAGATTTAGATATGCTCAAGCTGGTCCTATCAGTCCTCTTCAGAGCAGGGGCGATCGAAATATCCTATGGAGGGCAGCGGTTTGACTCCTATCAGGACCCGGCCAGCCACGATGCCTTCACAAACAACAAAACCTTCAGATCCGCACTTTTTACTCCTGCTACAGTCATCGATTTCAAGACTCTCAAAACCGCTGTTCTCAACTACGAGGCCATAACTGGCAAGACCGTGGATGTCGATAAGAATGCCATATCGTCCGCGTTCAAGCAATTAGCCGATAACGAGATGAAGGATCTCATACCTATCAAATCCAAAGTCGAGGCCAATGATCTGCCGGGGCTAAACCAGATTGAAGGCTTGGAAGAAACTCTCAAGAGGGTGCAGAAGGGGATGGCGGAGGAGTGCATTGGCATTCTGGTAGGAGAGGGAACCTCTCTGAAGGAGTCTTTGGACATTGTCCGCCGGGTTAGCGAGATCACAAGCGAGAGGACAATCAACACCATCAAGAGCGCTCGACTAGCATCCAGTGAAATGTGGCCGGCCATCAAGGAGCGACTGGAAACTGACGACACTGGATTCGAGAATCTTGCTGCAGATCTTAGCTCATGTCTATCCTCGGAGGATCTCTACGATAGAATCAGCGAGATTGAGACTGCCTCCTCGAAGATATCTGGGAAGTACTCCGAGCTTTATGGCAAGCTCCATAGCACCAGGAAGGACGCCTATCAGGCCGCAGTTGAGGAGATCAAAGGATCGCCTGATTGGGCCAAGGTAAAAGAGGATATGAAAGAGCCTATCCTGAGAGGGCTGAGCAGGAGGGCCTGCGAGAGCTCGGAACTCTCTGATAATGGCCTGTACTGCTCTGGATGCAGATCGGGCATGCCTCAGATGGAGTCCGACGTGCAGGCACTGCCGGAACTTAAAGCCAAGGCCAGGGAAAGGATCGCTGAGCTGACGAAGGAGGAGAAGCAGCAGCGCGTGGAGAGGGTGCGCCTATCGAAGATTTACAAAGGAAGCATAGATTCAGAGGAATCGGTCGAGAAGGTAGTAGAGGTCCTCCGGGAGCATCTGATTAAGCTGCTACTGGAGAACGCCAAGATAATTCTGGAGTGAGTTATGGACAGAGCTGCGATCCATGATACAACTCTTAAGGCACGCGATCTTTTGACGAACGAGGCCAGGGAAGTTCTCCAGGGAGTCTATGGACTTGCCTCCAGCGGTAAGTTCGAGCCCGCGGATAAGCTACCCGCGGTTCAAGAACTGCTCAAAGTAAAGGAGACCAGGAAGAGGCTGGAGAAGTTCATCTCCGACGAGGAGCAGGCCGGGATGAAGAGGCCGGAGGCCGTGGAGAAGCTGGTGAAAGAGGTCGCTTTCACTCACCTCAACCGTCTGGTGGCCTTCAAGATGCTGGAGAGTCGCAAGCTTATTCGCGGAATCATCGACCGATACCAGGACTCTAATGAATTCAAGCTGTACCTGGCCGACCACGACGAGGATTACAGGCTTTATCAGGCCGGGCTACTGCCGCAGGATGCTGTAGGCGAGGGACCCAGGGATACCGCCTATCGACACTTCATTCTCTGGCAGTGCGCCGAGATGGCCAGAGAGATCAAGGTCCTCTTCGATCCCGAGAACCTGCCTAGCAAGCTCTTCCCCAGGCCGAGGGCGTTGAAGGCTCTGTTGGAATTGCTTAACGACTCGATTTTGGAGGAAGCCTGGAGCCGTGAAGAGACCATAGGCTGGATTTACCAGTATTTTAACGAAGATGAGAAGAAGGAGGTCTTCAACCGGCTCTACAAGAAGAAACAAAAGATCAGGCCAGAGGACATTCCTGCGGCCACGCAGCTCTTCACGCCCCGTTGGTATATTGCCGGGGAAGAAAGATGAAGCTTTGCGGTGGATGGCTGCGAAATTCGAGCAGAGGTTTGATGAGGCGAATCAGCGGATAAATCTTGAGAGCGATGAAGATCTGAGATTCCTTCCTGTATTTGTAGAGGAAACCGATGAAGCACCAGCAAGATCACGGTCTATGCCCAGCTTTTCACGACCTTCTGTAATTCGGCGTCAAACTGAATACGATCTTCCATCTCCGCTCCCACAGGATTATCCTCATGTTGTTGCTTTTCATTCATTTAAAGGTGGTGTGGGCAGAACAGTCCATGCCTTGGGTTTGGCCTTGGCTCTCGCAGAGAAAAGGGGAATCAAAGTTCTTCTGATCGATGGAGATCTGGAAGCGCCCGGGCTTACCTGGCTCTTTGGCAAGAGAATGCCAAAAACGCCTATATCATACACGGATTTCCTGACATTGGTGCATGGAGATCCGGACCCGAATGCATCAAAGGCTATTAAGTTAGTCGCAAGTCGATTGAGGGATGTGCTGGTTGATGGGATCTATATTCTGCCTGCTTTCAGGTCGATTAATAAATTCATCTCTCTTGATATTAAACCTGAGCATTTGATTCAAGGCTCAAAGGACCCATTCATCCTAACTAAATTGCTTTCCAAATTGGGAAAAGAGCTTAACGTGGACCTGGTTATAGTTGATCTGAGAGCTGGACTGTCAGAGATATCGGCCTCTCTACTTCTTGATCCCACAGTCTATCGCGTCCTGGTAACAACTTTAAGTGGTCAGTCTGTCCAGGGCACAAAGCTCATGCTCGAGCTGCTGGGAAGAATCGCACCCTCTAAAGGATTGAATGAACCTCTGCCTTCTCTTATCATCACTCAAGTCCCGGATGAGGAACGTGAAGGTATCTTAGATATCTGCCTGAGAGATCTGACTGAAGCATTCAGCAGTCTGTCGATCCAATCATCTGGCGACTCCAGGGAAGAGCCCGCATTGATCTATTCAGATACTCCTTTTGACAGACGATTAATTGTACTTCCCGATTCATGGGATGATGCAATAAGGCGCATTCGGGAAGCTAAATTGGATGATGGACTGATGGAGATATTGGACTGGCTCCCCAATCCTCAGAAACAGGTCCCGCACCTGGACGACAAAAGGCACGATATTGCGGAATATTCAGATAAAGTCATCTACGCTGAGACCGGAGATATTGCCGATTTCTTAAGGATCAGACCATTGACTAAGCTGGTATCGGATTTCAGCAATAAGGTTCCCATTGCAGTTGTCATTGGGGCCAAGGGATCCGGTAAAACCCTGACATTTCTCCAATTGGCTAGAGAAAAAGAGTGGAGCAAATTTGCCGGTGATTCGAATCGCAGCTCAATCAAGGCAGCAATCCTGCCCATAATCAAACCAATGAAACTATTGGAGGCAGCAACCTCAATTGTAGAAGGAGCTAAGAATTATTCTGCACAATACGTCGGGCTCACCGCACCATGCAAATGGCAAGATATCTCTTATGACATCCACGAGCGTCTCTTAGAGGATTCTCATGAAGGCAGATGGCGTGATTATTGGCTGAACTACATTGCCTGGAGTGCCGGATATGAGGTTGGACAAAAAGATGCGGGGCGCAGGTTTACGGACTATCTGCGAGAGAAAAAACTGTATGTAGTCGCAATTATCGATGGACTTGAGACTCAGTTCCCGGAGCTGGCCTCGAACAAGAGGCAACAGGTTGCCGTGAGATCTCTCCTGCAAGATGTTCCCAATTGGCTGGAACAGGAGGTTTTGCGTCCTTTGGGTATCTTGATCTTCATCAGGAAGGATATGGTCTTGAATGCTTTGCCGCAAAATTCAGCACAATTCATTGCCGTTTACAAGAATTATGAGCTGAACTGGAGCAGCGAAGAAGCAATGCGGTTGTTTGCCTGGACCGCCATGAAGGCAAAGGCCCTTGACGACAAGAAGCGCGATAAATTGCCGGATCTCTCAGAAGAAGAGCTTGTCCAGGAGCTTATACCACTGTGGGGAAGAAAGCTTGGCAGTGAGAACTCCAAGGAAGCGTTCTCTGCAAAATGGGTAATTTATGCCCTCTCAGACTTCAACGGGCAGATCCAAGCCAGAGACATTATCAGGTTCCTTTATTTTGCCTCAGAAAACTCGAAAGGCGATATCTATTGGGAAGATCGAATCCTGGTGCCGCCTGCCATAAGAGGATCGCTGTCACCTTGCAGCCAAGAAAAAGTTAGGGAGATCAGCGAAGAGAATTTGGAACTCAAGCGAATATTTGAAAAGATTAACGAAGTTCCTATTGACAGAAAACGTGTGCCGTTCGATCAATATGACTTAAGCCTTGAGCCTATTGACTTGGAGATTCTGGAGAGAAATGGTGTGATCGGTCGCGATGTTGATAAATATTATATCCCGGAAATATTCCGAGAAGGGCTTGGCTTCATTCTTGATAAAGGCGCCAGGCCAAAGGTAGTGGCCATGGCAATAAGAGCCCAGCGGCAGAGAAAGAATCCAATCTAGTTTCACTTCAATCCACATGGAGCAGGTCATATGTCCGAGAAGAAATCCGACTCCGTTCCCGCAAAGATGCAGTCCGCTTTCGACGAGATCACCGCCCTGACCGATGCCGTCTGTCACGAGCACCTGGATGAAGAGTATGCGCAATTGGCGGCTGCCCTGGCGCGCAAGCGCCCATCGCCCCTGGAGAAGGGCAAGAGGGACGTATGGGCTGCAGCAATCGTATATTCCTTAGGAACCGTTAATTTCCTCTTCGACAAAACACATGTTCCTTACCTGCGAGCAGATGATCTCTCTCACCTCTTCGGAGTCATCCAGAAGACCGCAGCCAACAAGGCCCGCGTGATTCGGGATACCCTGAAGGTCAGTAAGCCGATCCGAAATGGTGGCGTCCCTCGCATTTGGAGGAGAATCCTTTCGTCTGGTGGGTCAAGATAAATAATATTGCGGTCGATGCCCGCGATCTGCCTCTCAACATCCAGGAGGAGCTTGACCGGCGCGGCCTGATACCTTTCGTCCCCCGCGGAAGGCAGGTTAGGCAGAAAGTCTGAGTGGGTGTCATATGACGGCCAAAGTCTCAGAATATCTGCGCAGCCTGATAAAAAAGCAGGGGGACGATCATGGCATCGTGGTCTGGTATGATCCTGAAGGCCATTATGCCGGGTTCATCAATAGCCTGGATCTGCCGGGCACTGCGATCGAGCGCTATGAGGACAGCTTCTTTGATCTTCGCCACAGAATAGAGCCGCTGATGGGCGGTCTGGAGCCACCCAGGCTAATCATCTACATCCCTTTGGATCAGACCAAGACTCATAGTGCCCTGGCGGAAGCCGAGGCGGCTGGTGTTGTCCTAAAGCCAGGGATGCAGCCCTGGATGCTGAACACTAGGCTCTCGGTCATCGCCAAAGCCGGCCTCAAGAAACTCAGGAGCGAAGAGGAGATCGCCCAGATAGTTAAACAGGTGGACGCTGGCAAGCTGAGCCTCGATGACCTAGATAGGATGGTCGGGGGCAACGGCGGCGCTCCGAGCGGGCTTATATCTCTTATCTTCGGCACCGGTAATCCCCAGGAGATAGCGCTCAAGTTCCTTTCTAGCGACCGCTACGATGTCGAGATTATGAAGAAGGAGGCCGTTGGAGAGTTCCAATCCCTTATGCAAAACGAGCTTGAGATCTCTCCCCAGGCCGGAGAGAGTCTCGAGGATCTCCGGGCCAGGCTAGGGAGATATGTCCTCGTCACTGAGTTCCTGGTAAACATCAAGGGAGACATTCCTGCCCAGCTCACCTCAGTCAAAATAGCAACCAAGCCAGCCACTCGGGAGGCGTGCACCACCTTGGCTCGAACCTGGCGGCTCAGGCGCGACCTCAGAGAAAGCTACATTGATCATGCTACCAGAGTGGGCAGCGAGTTCAGCCTCTCAAACATGGTATTCTCCCTGGATCAAATCCTGGGAGCTGAAACATTCCTGGAGCTAGAGAAGGCCCTTCAAGGCCTGGTCGAAGAGTCCCTCATTGCCGGTGCCGGTAATAAACTGGTGGAGATTGCCAAATCGCATCAGTCGAGCTTCTGGTCCGAGCAGATGCCCGATACACTGGCCAGGTGGTCTCTGATAGCCGCAGCGGGACTGGTTCTGTTGGAGGCAGACAGGATCGAGAAGGAGATCAGATCATCTTCAGAAAACGTCAGATCATTCCTTGATTCTTACACTTCCGGAGATCGCCCCTGGTACCAGCTTGATACCAGTCACAGGAACATGGAACGAAAATTCCACGATTTCAGTTTCCTGGATGCCAGCGATAGGCTTGAACGGCTCGTCTATAAGGCAAGGAACAGATACATGGACGCCGGTTCATCTCTCGCCGAGAGGTTCCTCAGGCTTTACGCCAAGGATAGCTTCCACATAAACAACATCCTTCGCCAGTCTGAAATCTTCGAGAGAAAGGTTAAACCTGCATTAGAAGAAGGCAGTATTGCCTACATATGGGTTGATGCCCTCAGGTTCGAGATGGCCCAGGAGCTGGTCCGGATCCTCTCCAACGAGTTTAGTTGCGAGATATTTCCAGCGATGGGATCAGTCCCTGGCATTACAGAAATAGGCATGGCTTCGCTACTTCCTGGTGCCCAAGATTCCAGGGTGGTTTCCGTAGGTGATGGCAAGCTGGGGCTGGAGTTTGACGGCAAAATAGTCAAGAACCGCAATGATCGTATTGGGTTCCTGAAAGAGATTCTTACTATCAGGGTCTTCGACCTCTGGCTTGATGATCTTCTTCCAACTCCCAAACCGCCGGTGATCAACGGGATTAAAGATGCAGATCTCGTTCTAGTGACCTCTCTTGAGATCGATAATCTGTGCGAGAGCGATAATGTAGCCCTGGCCAGAAGCGTAATGGATGAGATCCTTTTTATGCTTCAGAGGGGCCTTCGCGCCCTGGCGAAGCAAGGTGTGAAGAGTATTATCGTGGTCGCAGATCACGGTTACCTCTTCGGCGATGAACCCGGCATCGATATGAAGATAGAAGCTCCAGGAGGTGATACGGTTGATCTCCACAGGCGCATATGGATCGGTCACGGCGGGGCTGCTAATCCCAACTACCTGAGAGCAAAGATCTCGGATTTCGGCTTAGGAGGCGATCTTGAGATCGCTGCTCCCTGGAACTTCGCCTGTTTTAAGACAAAAGGGGGACTGAAGGCTTACTTCCATGGTGGCCTATCCCCCCAGGAGATGGTGATACCTGTGATCACCCTGACTCCGTTGCTTCAACCCCTGGAAGAAGTTAAAGACATAATCTGGTCCCTTGATTACGGTGGCAGAAAGATCACTACCCGCTTCTTCGCTGTAAAGATATCGGGTCGCAATAAAGGCCCTTCAGCGGTAATACCTCCCAGAGTGCGGGTAGAGCTTAGAGAAGGAAAGGATTGCATATCTAAGCCAGTTGTGGCCTCCTATGGCTTCGAGGATGCCACAGGCAATGTCCAATTAAAGACGTCAGAAAAAGATACTTGGTCTATAGAGCCCAATACGATCACCTTAATGATAACCAAAGATCCTTCCCAGAAAGAATTAAAGGTCTATGTGCTGAATGCTACAACCGATGAAGAACTGGCCTCCTCAAAGGAGATAGAGGTCTCCATGATGCCGTATTGAGAAAGTAGACATAGAATCAATTGATTTGCAGAGTGTATCCAAGGATGATATATCATGCCCGAGCTTGATCGAAAGGTAGCATCTGTATTCGCCGGAAAAGTGGTTCGCAAGGACCTAGTCCTGAAACTGAAGGCTGGTGTCGGAGGGGCCGTTCCCAATTTCGTTCTCGAATACCTCTTGGGCAAATATTGTGCAACCGATGACCTCGCCACTATTGAGGCGGGCATGAAGCTTGTCACCTCCACCCTGGCCGAGAATTACGTCCGGCCGGATGAGGCTAACAAAGCTCAGTCCAAAGTAAAAGAGATGGGTAAACACACCATCATCGATAAGATCAAGGTGAGATACCTCTCCGAGGACGACAAGTACTGGGCGGAGTTCGTAAACTTCGGTCATAAGTATGTCCACATTCCCGAGCTCTATGTCCAAAAGTATGATCGGCTCCTCATGGGCGGCATTTGGGCCCAGGTAGATCTGGTTCATAGGTACGATGAGGAGGCCAAAGGAAAACGCAGCCCCTTCTGGATCGAAGATCTGAAGCCTATTCAGCTGGCCAGCTTCGATCTACCAGAGTTCATAGAGTGCCGCCGCAAGTTTACAAGTGACGAGTGGATAGACCTCCTGATCCGTACCATAGGCATGGAACCGTCCCACTTTGACCGGAGGCTGAAGCTTCTTTTCTTAATCAGGATGATCCCGCTATGCGAGCAGAACTACAACCTGATAGAGCTTGGCCCCCGTGGAACCGGAAAGTCTTACGCCTACCAGGAGTTCACCCCTTATGCCATACTCCTCACCGGCCCGACCACGGTAGCCAACCTCTTCTACAATATAGGCACGGGCAAGATGGGCCTTGTGGGCCTCTGGGACGCCGTTGCCTTCGATGAGGTGGCAGATCTTCAGAAGATGCCCAAGGAAGTGATCTCCACCCTAAAGACCTACTGCGAGTCTGGGGCATTTGCCCGCGGAAAGGATGCCCTTTCAGGAACAGCATCCATAGTTATGTTCGGTAACACCAACCAGCCCGTCGAGATCATGGTTCGGTCCTCCCACCTCTT
>Ga0182021_10007498_pt1 | contig 12929 bp, 9 predicted proteins | sample 612E3MmetaG_FD_120493 | JGI IMG/M metagenome (GOLD analysis project Ga0182021, IMG submission 120493) | Permafrost microbial communities from Stordalen Mire, Sweden - 612E3M metaG (Illumina Assembly) | ecosystem: Environmental > Terrestrial > Soil > Wetlands > Permafrost | place: Sweden... | reverse complement strand
TTCCGGCGTCGTGCCCTGGTCTTCCAGCATCTTTCGTTGGTCGTCCCGCACGCTGCCGTGGAAAACGTAGGCGAGCACTTTCTTGCCGCCCGAAGTCATCCGAGACAGACGCTCGGCCAAGCCGGGGGTATGGTGGAAGATCGAAAAGGGTAATGTGGGAAGGACGTTCATGCCCGCGCAGACGCCCTGCGTGTAGAAAACAACGACCGCCAGCGCCAGGCAGAGCGTCCGGCGAACACCGACCCACGTCGGGACAACCGAGGAGAGAACGGGTGTGCCGGGCAGTGGACGCGACAAGGCCGCCCTCAAGGAAGGGAGCCAGTGCCTCATCCGGAAATACGAACCGTTCTGCATGTTCTAACTATAACATGGGATTCGTAAGTTCACCTTAACAACTTGTAAAATCCGTGTCAAATGATGGCAAACTACATGTAAACAGCTTGTGTGGGACACGTGACGAGATGGTGAGGAAGATGTAACTCTCCGACGAGAAATGAGGTCTTTGACAAGGTCCGCGGGTGAAATGATATACTGGATTTATACGACGCCGTCGGCTTCGCCGGAGCCTTCCGGACGAGCCAACGACGGCTCAACACGAGGAGGGTGTGATGGCCGCCATTGATCCGGATTTTCAAACCAACCGAAAAAAGGTCGGCGAGCACGCCGGCCACGCCGTCTGGGGGCCGGAAGAGAAGCCCGCCAAGCTCGGCATCCACGGCACATGGGTGGCGGTGGACTTCGACCTTTGCACGGCCGACGGCGCCTGCATCGACGCCTGCCCGGAAGGCGTGTTTTCCTGGCTTGAGACCCCGGGCCACGCCGCCGCCGCGAAGAAGGCCGACCCCAGCAAGGAAGAGGCTTGTATTTTCTGCATGGCTTGCGAAAGCGTCTGCCCGGCCGTCGCGATCAAAATCACGCCAAAATAACGATCTATTTCGAGCGCAGGCTCATGGGAAGCCGGGATCACCCCCCCGTACTGTGAATAGAACCGTTCTCAAAGTCGGGGTCGACATCGGGGGCACGAACATCCGGGTGGGGTTTGTGAGCCCGGACACGCTTCGACCCGTGGACTTCCACCGGCAAGAGATCCCCCGCAAGTTGCGGGAGCCGGACCTTCCCGCCGCGGTGAAAGACGCCTGCCTCCGCATCCTGGACCGGACGCGAACCCTGGAAACACGGGGGTTCCGGGTGGTCCGGGAGGTGGGAGTCAGCGCTCCGGGGGCCTATTTAGCCGACGGAAGCGTCCATCCCGGCACCGTTCCCAACATTCCTTTCCTCGAAAAAACCCGCCTCTTCACCCTCTTCGCCCGAGGCTTGGGGCCCCATTGGCTGGTCACCCCCTCCCACATCAACAATGACGGCGTTCTCCAAGGGCTGGTGATGGCGAACCGCTACGCGGCGGCCGTTGGGATGCGCCGCGGCACTTTGGTCGCTCTCATCCCGGGGACGGGATGCGGCGCCGGCGTCTACCGCGTGAGGGACGGGGAGGTCGCCCCCGTTCCAGGTCCTCAACAGCTTTTCGACGTGGTCGTCACGCATGCCGTCGCGGGAGAACCCTTGCCTGACGGCGGACGGGCCTTCGGCGGGGAACCCTTGACGGCGGAGGACTTGGTCTCGGGCCGGGCCTTGGATCGCTACGGGCGGTTCCTTTTCGGCCGGGACGCGGATGGGGCCGAGTTGTCCAGGATCGCATTGCGTCCCCGCCCCTCCTTGGCCCGCCGGGGCGCCCGCCTGGTGTTCCGCCGCGTGGGGGAGGACCTGGCCGCCTTGGTCCGAGTTCTGCGATCCGGCCGATACCGCAAGAAACACGTTCCATTCCACCCGGACACCCGAGGAGTTCGGGTGTTCCTGTTGGGAGGCACATGGCTCCTGCGGGGAGCGGGCCTTCGGTTCTCGCTTCCCGAGGCCCGGCGCCGATTGCCGCGGGGGGTCGTATTCGTGACGGCGGACCAGATTCCCGGGGTCAAAACCATCGCGCCGTACCTGGGAGTCGCCGGGGCCTCCCTGGCCGTCCACGAAAAGTAGACGTTCCTGCTCGGCTCTCCGTCATTGCGAGGAGCACGGCGACGAAGCAATCCCCTCTTTCGTGTGGCGGAACGATATCTTTCTTCCCTTGAAATAGGGGATTGCTTCGTCACAAAAATCGTTCCTCGCAATGACCGGGACCTGAGTAGATACAAGTAAACGGCCCGCCCCCGGGAATTCCCAAGGACGGGCCGCGGCCGGAAAAATCAGCCGAATTATTTCTTGGACGCGATCAGCTTCACCAAGTCCACCACCCGGTTCGAATACCCCCACTCGTTGTCGTACCAGCTCACGAGCTTGTAGAACCTTTTATTGAGCTCGATGCCGGCTCCCTCGTCGAAGATGGAGGATGCCTTGCAGTGGATGAAGTCCGAGCTGACGACTTCGTCCTCCGTGTATTCCAAGATCCCTTTCAGGTAGGTCTCGGAAGCCTTCTTCATGAGGGCCGCGATCTCGGCGTAGCTGGTCTCCTTGACGCTCCGGAAGGTGAGGTCCACGACCGACACCGTCGCCGTGGGTACGCGGAAGGACATGCCCGTGAGCTTCCCCTTGACCTCGGGGATGACCAAGGCGGCCGCCTTGGCGGCGCCGGTGGAGGAGGGGATGATGTTCTGCGCGGCCGTCCGGCCTCCCTTCCAATCCTTCTTGGAGGGGCCGTCCACCGTCTTCTGGGTGGCGGTATAGGAATGTATGGTGGTCATCAAGCCTTCCTCAAGCCCGATGCCTTCTTTCAAAAGGACGTGGACGAGCGGCACGAGGCAGTTCGTCGTGCAGGAAGCGTTGGAGATGATGTGGTGCTTGGCGGGATCGTATTTCCCGTCGTTGACGCCCATGACGATGGTGATGTCCTCGCCCTTCGCCGGGGCGGTGATGAGGACCTTCTTGGCGCCGGCCGACAGGTGGCCCTTGGATTTTTCGGCGTCCGTGAAGAGCCCCGTGGCTTCTATGACGATCTCCACGCCCATGTCCTTCCACGGCAGTTCCGCCGGGGTCTTGGCCGAAACGACCTTGATGTCCTTCCCGTTGACCACGAGGACGTCGTCGTCCGGCTTGTCCGCGGAGGACTTCTTTGAAGAAACGGTGCCGGTGAAGCGCCCTTGCATGGAATCGAACTTCAAAAGATAAGCCAGGTTGTCCGCCGGGACGATATCGCCCACGGCGACGACGTCCAATGACTGGCCCAACAGGCCCTGCTCGACGAGGGCGCGGAACACCAGTCGGCCGATTCGGCCGAAACCATTGATCGCGACTTTAACCGACATTGTCTTCCTCCTGAATTGAAATGCCGCCACCTTGATGAAGTGCGGTCGTTTCCTGACATGGGGATGAAACCGGAAAGGACTGCTTGAATTATAGCCGGAAGCCCGGCGGAGGGTCAACCGCCGAGCAAGTTTTTGATGGCCTGCAGGAGCTCGGCCGGGTTCACCGGCTTGGCCAGGAACCCGTCGGCGCCGGCCTCCTCGGCCTGTCGGCGGTCCGCCGCGAAAGCCTTGGCCGAAAGCATGAGCACCTTGACCCCTTTCGTCGCCGGGTCGGACTTGACCTGATGGCAAACGGAATATCCGTGGACCTCGGGCAGCATGATGTCGAGCAGGATGAGGTCGGGCCGCTCCCGGGCGACCGCGTCCAAACCCTTGCGGCCGTCCTCGGCCTGGCGCACCTCGTACCCGGCGCTCGTCAGGATGTGGTCGAGGAGCTCCCGCGTCGCTTCGTCGTCTTCCACCACAAGCAGCTTGGCCATGAGCGCGAATTCTAAGTTATTGGACCCGATAAAGGAAGAGGGCTGAAGGAAGGCTGAGGAGCCGGCAGGGTGAACCAGAAGGTGCTGCCCTTGCCCGGTTCGCTTTCCACGCCGATCCGCCCGCCGTGAGATTCGACGGCCAGCTTGCAGAAGGTGAGGCCCAGCCCCGTTCCGAACCGGGCCTTGTTCCCGTTCACCTGGCCGAATTTGTCGAATATTTTTTGATGGTACTCGGGAGGTATGCCGTCGCCGTCGTCCGTAACGGCCACGCGAACGCCCGCATCCGTTCGTGAAACGGCGACGGTGATGCGGCCGTCCTTACGGGTGAACTTGACGGCGTTGGCCAGCAGGTTGGTGATGACGCGGCGGACGATATCGAAATCGTAGACGGCGGGGACGCGGCCTTCGGCGGACACCGCCAGGCGCCGCCCCTCCGCCAAAGACGCCATCCCGCCCACGGCCGCCCGGGCGCTTTCGACCAAGTCGCCGCTCGCCTTTTTGACCGGCATCTGTCCGGCTTCCAGGCGGCTGATGTCCAGCAGTTGCGTCACCATCTCGATCAAAGCGTTGGTTTCCCGCCGGGCCAGTTGGACGAGGAAGCCGAGCTTCGGGTTTTGGGCGAGCTGGGCGTCCTTCTCCAAGATTTGCAGCGTGCCGTGAACGCCCGTCAGCGGAGAGCGCAGGTCGTGGACGATCATGTTCGTGAGGTTGTCCCGCAGGCGCTCCAATTCCTTCAGGCGTTCATAGCTGTCCTTCAGCTCGCGCTTTTGCCGGCGCAGTTCGAGGTGCGCCCGCACGCGCGCGTCCACCTCCTCGAACTGAAAAGGTTTCGTCACATAGTCCACGCCGCCCGCGCCGAACGCCTTGACTTTGTCCATGGTTTCGTTCAGCGCGCTGACGAAGATGACGGGGATCTCCTTCAGCTTTTCGTCGGCCTTCAGCCGTTCGCAGACTTCATAACCGTTCATCTCCGGCATGTTGATGTCGAGCAGGATAAGGTCGGGCGGGTCGTTTTGCGCGGCCTGAAGCGCCATTTTCCCGCTGGGCGCCACGAGGGCCTTGTAACCCCGTTCCTTGAGCATGCCCACGAGAAGCTGCAGATTGGCGGGCGTATCATCCACCACCAAAACGCGCGGAACTTCCCGCGGCGGGATCTGTGTATCCATCATGAGATTTCTCCTTGGGAGAGGCCGACTTTTTGTATCGCTGGAGGTCCGCTCAGCGGTCTGTCGGGGGCTCCGGACAGAAGATCGATAAGACGGGGCGAGTCGTACCGCTCGGCCAAGCTCCGCAAACCCGGGGCCAAACGGGCATCGATCGCCTCCACGCGGGCGATCAATTCCACCACGAGATCAAAGTCCCCCTTGAGGGCGGCCGCGCGCAGAGCGCGGACCAAGTCCTCCGGGAGGGCGGCGATCGCTTCCGGCAAAAATCCGTTCGGGCCTCCCGGCCTGTCGCCGGCGGGGGAGGGTTTGTCGGCGTAAACATAGGTCACGCCCAAACGGCTCCCGATTTTCTCATACAGCTCGTCCTCCAAGTAGGGCTTGGTGACGAAGTCGTCCGCGCCGGCGGCCATCGCCTTTTGCCGGCTCTCCTCAAAGGCGCTGGCGGTGACGGCGAGTATCTTGGCGTCTTTTCCACCGGCGCCGGCGCGAATGCGCCGGGTGGTCTCGTAGCCGTCCATCCCGGGCATTATTAAATCCATGAGGACCAGGTCCGGCCGCCAAGCGTCGAACTCCCTGATTCCCTCTTCCCCTCCGGAAGCCAGATGAACCTCAAATCCAACGGGGCTCAGAATCCGGGACAAAAGCCGGCCTTCGTCCGCTTCGTCTTCCACCACCAGCACCCGAGGCGCCGGCCGGCCGGAGACCAGCCTCATCACGCGACGCGCTCCCGTCTTAGCGTGCGAGGCGGACGCCTCCGCTTCGTTGAACGTCATGTGGAACTGAAAAACGCTGCCATCTCCCACCCGGCTTCGGGCGGTGATGTCCCCTCCCATCAATCGCGCGTATTCGCGGCTAATGACCAGGCCCAGCCCCGTTCCGGTCCCCGCCTCGCGTCCGGCTTTCGTTTGCTCAAAATAATGGAACAAAAAGCCCATGTCTTCCGGCGAAATGCCGGGCCCCGTATCCTCCACCTCGGCAAAAAGGCGCGGACCGATCTTCGCGTCCGTTTCGGTCCGCACCTTCAACGACACGCTCCCGCTTTTGGTGAACTTCACCGCGTTGCCCAGCAAATTAATGAGCACCTGCTTCATTTTTTTCTCGTCGGCCACGATCCATCGCGGCACGCCGTCGTCGATCGAGACGATGAACCGCAGACGCTTCGTTTCCGCGCGCAGGCGGAACATCAGCTCCAGAGTCTTGAGCATGTCGCGCAGGTCGAAGGACGCCGGATTCAGCGTGACGCGGCCGGCCTCGATTTTGGACATTTCCAAAATGTCATTGATAAGCTCCATCAGGTGTTCCCCGCCGCGGCTGATAACGTCCAGGTTCTGCCTTTGAGCCGGGAGGAGGGAGGGGTCCCGCTGCATCAATTGGGAAAAGCCGAGGATGGCGTTCATCGGCGTGCGTATTTCGTGCGACATATTGGCGAGGAACAGGCTCTTGGCGCGGTTGGCGGCGTCCGCCGCCTCCTTGGCCTTGCGCAGTTCTTCCGCAACGCGTCTCCTTTCCGTGATGTCTTCCTTGATGGCGACATAGTGCGTCACCCGGCCTTGCGCGTCGCGAACGGGCGCGATCTCGGCGTATTCCCAGTACAGCTCGCCGTTCTTTTTCTTGTTGCACACTTCGTCGCGCCAAATGTCGCCGGCGCTAAGGGCGTCCCACATCGTCTTGTAGAACTCGGGCGGATGCGCGCCCGATTTCAGGACGCGCGGGTTCAGGCCGACGGCCTCTTTGGCGCTGTATCCCGTGATTTTCTCAAAAGCCGGGTTGACGTATTCGATGACGCCGCGCGTGTCCGTGATGACCACCGTCAGGGGGCTTTGCTCGACGGCGCGAGACAGCTTGCGCAGGTCTTCCTCCGCCCGCTTGCTCTCGGTGATGTCCTGGTTGGCGCCGTAATGCTTGACGATGCGGCCCGTTTCGTCGCGGATGTTCCCGATGCGCACGACGATCAAACGCCGGACCCCGTCCGTGCGGATGATGTGGTGTTCCACCTGGCTCCTATAGGTGATGTCCGTAGCGGCCATGGCCTTGCCGATCTCCCCGGCCACGACGACGGCCTCTTCCGGCGGGATGAACCGCGCGGTGTAGTCCTGGGCGCTCATCCGCACGCCACCCTGCTTTTCGGCGGTCGTGCCGTAAAGGGCGTAAAATTGGTCGTCAAAGGTGAACAGGCCGGATTTGACGTCGTATTCCCAATGCACGAGCTTGGCGATGTCCATGGCCATCTTCAGATGGGCCTCGCCTTCCCGGAGGGCCTTCTCGGCTTGTTTTCTCTCGCCGATTTCCGTCAATAATTCCGTCCTTTGGCGAACAAACCGGTCGATCAGCTTCGCGATGTGGCCGAACTCCGTCGTGTCGCTGCGCAGCTCCCGGACCAGCACCGGGTTTTCCGCGTCCAAACTCCGGGAAATCAAACCCAGCGGCCGGCTCACCCAGCGCGTGACAAAGATAAAGGAGAGCGCCAGAAGCGTCAAAGCGGAAAGGAAATACAGGGTGAATTGACGACGAAAACCGCGTTTAAGCGAATTGAGGATGGGTCGTTCCCTTTCGGCGTGAAGATACGACAAGGGCCGTCCGTCCCAGCCCGGCAAAGGCCTGCTGAAGGCAATCCGGCTTATGTGGTTCTTCGTCACGGGGACCGGCTCCAGAGGCGCGATGCCGATATCGAAGTCGGTCAGGCTTGACAGTTCATCGATGAACCTCTTTGCCCACAGGCGTCCGGCGAAAAAGTACCCCCGGGGCGGCGTTTTCCTTTGACTGTCGAAGGTGGGATGGATGGACGCGCCGCTGATCATCATAAGTCCCTGAGGCGTTTCAACGAAAAACCGGCAGACCCGTTTATTACTGAACAGCTCTTTATAGGCCGTTCGCGGAACGGGCATCTCCGACAGGCCGGAAGCGGAAAATACGTCGGTGGAATAGAACAGCTTGAAGTCGGTCGTGTACACCCAGGCCGCATCGGCTCTGAAGGTGGAAAGTCCCGTCACGATATTGTCGGCGGCCCATTTTTCATCCCGAGTTTTCAAAAAGGTCACCATTTCATCCCAAAAGGAATAGTCATCGACAAAATTCGTGAGCGAGGAACTGTGAAGTTTCACGATTTGATCGAAAAAACGCTCGCTTTGATTCTCCTCGTTTTGAAACAGGACGGATTCTCTTTTCTCCTGAGAAAACCGCATCACCGCGAGGCCGCTCAGTATTCCGACGAGGACGAGCGACATGAGGAACATCAATTTTGTCTGCACCGTCAGGCGCATGTCAGAACTCCATTCCGACGGCGATTCCGACGACGACCAGCGTGGGCCGTTCGACTTGTGCGTGGATGTCCCTGTCCAAAATCTGCGTCACGGCCACGTGCGGGCGCAGCGAGAGCGACTTCCCCAAGCCGTAGGTCATTTCCAGCTCCGCCGTCGCGAGGTTCAAGGCCCCCTTGCGCAATCCGACATAGACGAGGTTGAAATTCGGCGTCCCGGCGCCCAGACCCAGGGAAATTTTTCCGGACAGTTTGTCGTTCAGCTCCCTGTCGCAGGAAACGCCGAAATCGACGAAACCGGCCCCCCCGTATTTCACGACGTCACACGCCGGATGGGCGAACAGGCTGAGGGGGCCGACGGGATAGGCCATTTTGACGCCCGCCATGCCCGTGTCCGGATTGCCGTCCTGGTGCACGTAGTTGTAGTGCTCAAAAAAGGGCTCCACCTTCAACTTTCCCAAACGACCGTCGAAGGAGAGGGACAAATCGACCTCGGTCACGTTCCCCCGGTTGGGTTCGTCCCGCAGGACGCCGTTGCCCCAAGCGGAAAACGTGACGCCGAAATCGGAAATCCACGCCGACGGGTTGAGGGTCGCTCCGCGGCTGAACGCGATGCCGTGCCAGACGTACCGTGAATTGAGGTCCGCCTCGGCGCCGACGACGGCCTTTGGGCCGTCGGCCGCCTGAATCCGCGCCGCCAAACACAAAACAAGGATCGCAGCTTGTAAAAATCCTTTTATACGTCGGGCCAACCCCGCGGCGCCGCCGGCCTCCAGAATGCGGGCGCCGGGGCACATTTCGCGGACTGTCCGGGCCATGAGCGATCGTTCCGACGGACTTTTGTCAACGATGAGCACGGCGAGGACCGGTTTTTCCCCGTCGTCCGGAATGGGGAACCTGTACGCGCGCATGAACGCCATCAAATCCCGCCGAAGGACGCGGCGGTGACCGCCCGGGGTATCGTGGGAGGGAATCCGGCCTTCATCGATCCAATGCGCCGCCGTTGTCGCGGAGACGCCGCACAACCGGGCGATGTCGGAAGTGCCGCAGATGTCGGGAATCGCTGTTGGGTTTTCCGGGGTTTTTGGCATACTGAAGTTTTCCCGGTTTTTGGGGGTTTCGCCATCCAACTTATTATCAACTTTCTGTTGTATTCCGGGACGCGCGGCGTGGTGAAAAAACGGGTTTTACTGCGGGCGTGGACGGAGGAGGCGCGGGAACTGCCGTCCTTATCGGCGTACTTCTAGACCCGCCGGAAGCGCCCCACGACGACCGCGAGGATCCGCTCTTTGTCGTCCGATCGGGCGGGACCCGAGGCGAGCCGCCTGAGCCGGCAGCCGTCCTCCCGCCGGACGACGACCCACTTTCCCTCCGGGGCCACGGAGACTTCGGCCAACAACAAGTAATCGCCGTCCTGGGCCAGAGGGGACCACCGATCCCCTCGGATGGCCAGGGCGGCCGACCGGCCCCCGTACCCCGCCCCGACGGACAATGGCAGGAACTCATCGGGCACGCCGGCGTCGAAATCGAAGGGGAAAGGCTCCTCCCGGATCGGCCCGAAGGCCGGCAAGGCGCCGCCCCGGGGGCCCCAGGTCTCCCGCCAAGAAGGCGCGGCCCGCGCCGCGGGAACGAACATCCCCGCCAGCGCGTCCTCAGAAAGCCCCAGCTCCCGCGCCACCTTCGGGCGCAGGTCGGCGTCGGGGCGCGAGACGCCGCTCGCCCACTGAGACACGGTGTTGGGGGCCACGCCCAGCCGCCCGGCCAGCCGGGTCTGGGCGCCGCGCCGCGAGCCGCCGTTCCACCGGGCCAGGAGGTCGGCGAACGTCACGCGGGCGACCCGCGGGAGGCGGGATTCAATAAGAGTATCAAAGTTGTTGACATTATCAAGATTGTCTAGTACATTATTCCCGTCACCGGCCCACGGCCGGGAACCTTAGAAACCGAGTGGACAAAGTGTACGAATAAGTACAACATGGGTCAAGCAATGAATCCCGCCGGGAAGCGCCCGGCTCCGCCGATGAGGCCGGTCAAAGACCAGCTCAAGATCCAGATCGCCCCGGAGGTCCACCGCCTCCTCCGGGCCCTCTGCGAAAAGAGCCGGAGAACCCCCGCGGGCCAAATCGAGTTCATGACGATCATGTTCCATCGTCATGACATCGAGAGGAACTTACCGCCCCGCTGACCCTTTCTCGGCCCCCGGAGCTCCCCTGTCTTCGGGGGCCGTGCCTCCCGCTCGAGAGCGGGAGGGTGAAGCACCGGAAAGGCCCCGCCGTCCGGCGGGGCCTTTCTTTGTTAAAGGGTTGAATATCGCCGCGTTGAAGGACATATTTAACATATGAGGGTTCCCGTTTTCCGTCTTCTTTTCATCATGCTCGCGGCCGTCTCTTTGGGCGCGATGGGATGGACCGCGACGATCCAAAGCGTTCGCTCCGGGGGTTGGAGCACCGCCTCCACATGGGATTTGTCCCGGGCCCCGACGGCTTCCGACGACGTGCTGATCCACTTCGGGCACGTGGTGACGATTTCCGGCGCCGCCGCGGCCTCGTCCGTCACGGTGGATTATCTCGGAAGCACTCTCCAATTCTCGACGGCCCCATCCACCAATTCCACCCTCACCCTCTCGGGAGGGAACATCACCGTCAACAGCGGGGGATGCCTGTACATGGGGCAACCCGGATATCCCGTCCCCGCCACAAGCACGGCCACCCTGATCCTTTCCACCACCCAGTCACTCATCCTGCAGGATGGAGCGACCTTTCAGACTCAGGGAGCCGACAAATACCCCGTGGCGGTGGCCACCGCGAACGCCTTGAAAGGCGCCAATGTGGTGAAAGTCCCCACCCCACAGGCGACGGGATGGGCCAAGTGGGACTCGATCACGATCGGCCAAACGGAAACGGCGGGGACCCCCCCGACCTCCTTTCAAATCCAAACGGAGTCGGGGACGATTTCGAACCGTTCCGACGCGGGAGGGGTGACCACCCTGACGCTGGCCGCCAACCTGACGTACGACCACAAAATCGCGTCGGGACAAATACGCGTCGGGAACCTCACCCGGAACGTTCTGATCAAGACGGCGGGCGCCTCCTTCAACGATTCCCAGGCGGCCTCCATCCTATCCTACCGAACGGCCAAGACCGGCGCCCAGATATCCATCGCCCAAGCGGAGTTCAAGTTCCTTCACAGGTTCTGGTCCGGCAACGACGGGAACATGACCGTTTCCAGCAGCACCTTCCACGACGGCTGGAAAGGGATCGAAGGCTATATCTCCGGAAGCGTTTTCGACGGCAACATCTTTTGGAACCATGTTCAGGAGGGAATCGACGGCTATTATTCAAGCGACGTCGTCGTCCGGAATTGCGATTTCGCGGGGAGCACCGCCCATGGGCTGTGGATATGCAACGACGTGGCGCGGATATCGGCGACCGGGAACCATTCCTATTCCAATAATGGCCTGGGAATCCTCGTCCAGGCCGACGACAGCATCGTTTCCTCCAACGTCAGCGCCGCCAACGGAGACGATGGGATCCAGGTGGACGGAAATAACAACCTGATCCTCTCCAATCAGGCCGCCTTGAACATGAACCGGGGGATCAGGGTGTACGGGAACCAGGATCTGCTCCAATCGAACACCGTCTCGTCCAACAAGGAGAAAGGGTGGGAAATCTCGGGCTCCAGCATCGCGGCCGTCGGGAACATCTCCACCTCCAACAGCTCGGACGGGGCCTCTCTCGAAGGAAGCTGGAATGTCGTGACTTCCAACGAGTCGTCCAAGAACGGCATCCGGGGGTTCTGGATTTACTCGGGAGATCACCTGACCATAGTGAAGGCCGTCTCCTATCTCAACGACTACAACGGGCTCGGCAGTTGGGGGGGGGCCTCCGTCCTCCTCGTCGACTCCCTTTGGGGTTTTGATCCCTCGGGAACCCCCCTTCAAGACGGCGTCACCTCCGGCGAACTGGACTCCTACTGGGACGGCTACGTGAGCCACTACACCGCGAAAGGATGTCGTTTCAACTCCACATTTAAAGCGTTAAGCATTTTTCAGGGCAGTTCCTTGGTCTCCTACAACCAGGACTTTTCCACGGGGACCGTCCAAGTCACCGGCCATCACCCCTTGAGTTCCGGCGACGGCGTGATCCTGGACTACAACCAGCCGACCTACGCCTCCACGGCCACGGTTCCCGTGCTGCTTCACGGGTTTGGACACACCGCATCGGTCGGGAGCACATCGGAAGTCAACGCCGTGACCCAGGCGGTCGTCATCCGCTGCGCGGACGGCGCTTCCAACCGGTGGGTGGTGGAGGGCACGACGGGCCCCCTGACGTCCACGGTCCTCTACGGGCCTTTCACCGGAGGCTTGACCGGCCAGAACATCGGCGGCCAGTTCACGCTGACGTTCTCCCCCGGAACACCCCGGACGGACGATCGGCTGGCGTTCACCCTGATGGGTTCCTCCAAGGACGGGGGCCGTCAAAAATCGCTCAAATTTTTGGACGGCCCGGACGCCGACGGAAAATCCGGCCTCCTGGCCGACGCGGGATCCTCCATCGTCCTCCGGGGCGTTTCGACCTCCTCCACCACCGTCGACAAAACCGGGTCCAACCCCTACGTCATCGCCAGCTCCGGCTCGTTGACGATGGAAAACGTCTGGGCCCGGAACATGGACGTCTCCGGATTCGCGCTGACCGGGTCGGGAGGGGTCGCCTTGTCGTCGGTCACCTTCGACAACATAACGGCG
>Ga0182021_10007497_pt1 | contig 12930 bp, 12 predicted proteins | sample 612E3MmetaG_FD_120493 | JGI IMG/M metagenome (GOLD analysis project Ga0182021, IMG submission 120493) | Permafrost microbial communities from Stordalen Mire, Sweden - 612E3M metaG (Illumina Assembly) | ecosystem: Environmental > Terrestrial > Soil > Wetlands > Permafrost | place: Sweden... | reverse complement strand
GATTGACCGAGACCCGGGAGGAAGCCTCAGGTACCAAAAAGTAGTATTATCAATTAAAAAAGGAACAGGAAAATACATCCTGAATCTGAATAAGGATGACAGGAATACAGGTGCCTCAGCAATCCATCTTCCTGATTCTTTTGGTATAATTACACCATTCAGGTATTGTGAAATTGAGAATTGCAGTTATGATCTGAAACCGGAAAATGTTTTACAGAAAGCATTCTGGTATTTTTTCGATGATGAAAACAGCTCCTTCACAAGTTCCGATACTATACTTAATAAAGTCTGGGATATTTGTAAATACAGCATAAAAGCCACATCTTTTGCTGGTTTGTATGTCGATGGCGACCGCGAGAGAATTCCCTACGAAGCTGACGCCTATATAAATCAGCTCGGACATTATTACACTGACCGTGAATATTCCCTTGCACGGCTGACAAATGAATATTTTATCAAGCATCCTACCTGGCCGACCGAATGGATCCTGCATACTGTACCACTGTTTTATAACGATTTTATGTTTACAGGTAACATTGAATCTGTCAAAACATATTATGAAGAACTTAAGCATAAAACGCTGGTCTCCCTGTCACGGGCTGACGGTCTGATCAGCTCAAAAAACTGTACAGATGAAATTATGGCTGAAATAGGTTTCCGGAATGTCAAAGACCGGCTGAAGGACATTGTCGACTGGCCTCCGGCACAGAAGGATACCGGGTGGAAACTTGTTACACCGGAAGGAGAACGCGATGGTTATGAAATGGTTGAGATCAATACAGTTGTAAATGCTTTTTTTTATCATGGGCTTGTATTAATGTCAGAACTGGCAGGACGTCTTGACCATAATGATGATTCGGTTTTTTTCAGAAATCAGGCTGATAAAGTAAAAAAAACGATAAACGATAAACTTCTAAGTAAAGCCACAGGCATCTACATTGACGGGGAATCTTCTGAACATTCTTCCCTGCATGCCAATATGGTAGCCCTTGCCTTTAATCTGGTACCTGAACAAAACAAAAAAGCCATAACCGATTTTATAAAATCGCGCGGGATGGCCTGCAGCGTCTATGGCGCCCAGTATCTTCTCGAAGGTTTATACAATGCAGGAGAGTCTGATTACGCATTGAGTCTGCTGACCGCCATAAACGACAGAAGCTGGTGGAATATGATCAGGTCGGGATCAACTATTACAATGGAAGCCTGGGACATGAAATACAAACCGAATTCCGACTGGAATCACGCCTGGGGTGCAGCACCTGCCAATATAATTCCCCGAATGATGTGGGGAATTTCACCTGTTGAACCGGGTTATTCAAAAGCAATGATTAAACCCAGGCTAAGCACACTGAAATTCAGTAAAATAAGTGTGCCGACTATCCGTGGGAATATTGAAGCGGAATACAGTCTGAAAGGGAATTCAGGGGAGTATAAAATTACAATTCCCGGAAACATGGATTGTGATTTTGTTTTACCAGATTCCCGGGATTTTATTATTTCACAAAACGGTAAAAAAATTGAACCCGGGGATATGAAAGTTAAACTGATTCCCGGCGAAAATAATATAGTTATCAGTCATAGATTATGATAGTAATAACAAAACCTGTGAAAACACCTAACGGGAAAATCTTCTCTGCAGCCTGCAAAAAGCAATTCCAAAACAGATGTTTATTCAAAATAATTTTATTATGAAATCAATAATCCATGTGTCAATAATATCAGCCATAATTATTCTTGGCTGCCAGTCACAACCTGAAAAAAAAACATTTAAGGCAGATGTAATAGTTTACGGCGGTACTTCATCAGCAGTTGTGGCAGCTGTACAGGTTGCCAGGATGGGGAGATCCGTTATTATCGTTTCACCCGACAGTCACATGGGTGGTCTCTCCTCTTCCGGACTTGGTTTTACCGATACGGGGAATAAAGAAGTCATCGGAGGTTTGGCAAGAGAGTTTTACCAGCTTATTTACAAGCACTATGAAAATCCGGAAGCCTGGAACTGGCAGAAAAAGTCTGATTATGGAAATGTTGGTCAGGGTAGTCCTGCAATTGACGGAGAAAAACGTACCATGTGGATATTTGAACCACATGTAGCCGAGGAGGCATTTGAAATAATGATAAAGCAGAATAACATAAAGATTTACAGGGATGAATGGCTTGAGAGGGAAACCGGGGTCAATAAGAAAAACGGTACAATCCTGTCAATAAAAACTCTCAGCCGAAAAATATTTAAGGGCAAAATCTTTATTGATGCCACATATGAAGGAGACCTGATGGCTTCTGCAGGAGTAAAATACACCGTAGGTCGCGAAGCTGGAAATGTTTATAATGAGAAATGGAATGGCGTTCAGAAAGGTGTCTCCCATCATGCCCATTATTTTAAAGAAAAAATTGATCCCTATAAAGTTCCGGGCGATCCGTCAAGCGGACTTCTTCCCCGTATTGGGACCGGAGCTCCCGGAGAGAACGGATCGGGCGATAATAAGATCCAGGCTTACTGCTACAGGCTTTGTCTGACTAAACTGCCGGAAAACATGGTGCCTTTTACAAAACCTGATGGCTACGACAATACACAGTATGAGCTTCTTGCCAGGTTGTATGAAGCCGGATGGAATGAGTTCTTCCGGAAATTTGATCCGGTCCCGAACTTCAAAACGGATGTTAATAACCACGGCCCCTTCAGTTCGGATAATATCGGCATGAACTGGGATTATCCCGATGCCACTTATGAAAGGAGAAAGGAAATACTTAAAGAACACCAGCTCTACCAGAAAGGACTGCTTTATTTCATGTCAACTGATCAGCGGATTCCGGCAACTGTAAGAGAAACAATGAATCAGTGGGGGTTTGCAAAGGATGAATTTAAGGATAACGGCAACTGGCCATATAATATTTACATCAGGGAAGCCCGGAGAATGATTGGGGAATATGTAATGACAGAGAATGATGTTCTCGGAAAGAAAAATGTGCCAAAACCAATTGGAATGGGTTCATACGTTATGGATTCCCATAATATCCAACGATATGTTACCCCCGAGGGGTTTGTCCAGAACGAGGGGGATATAGGCGTAAACCCCGATCACCCTTACCAGATCGACCTCGGTTCAATAATGCCGGAGAGGAAAGATTGTAGTAATCTTCTCGTAACTGTATGCGTATCATGCTCTCACATAGCCTTTGGATCCATAAGGATGGAGCCTGTATTTATGATACTCGGTCAGAGTGCAGGAACAGTGGCATCTATGGCAGTTGAAAGAAGAATTGGTATTCATGATTTATCTTATAATGATATAAAAACGAGACTTGAATCTGACGGACAAATACTGAAATACTGATTTTATTATATTTTATATAGTGATTCAATGTGAAACCATTTTTGTAATTTCATGGTTAACTTTTCCTGATATTTTTGTTGTTCCTAAATTTATTGAAAATGAAACTGTTAAAATCAATTCCTGCATTCATCCTCTTTAATATTCTGGTAATCAATTCCAATGCACAGAATACTGTTCTTAAGCTATGGCCCGGTGGTATTCCGGGTTCGGTAAAAAACGAAACCTATTCTGAAAAATCAACTGTAACTAATGGCGAAATTTCCCATTTTGAAAAGGTTACCGATCCGGTGATATATGTTTTTCTTCCTCCGGCTGAAAAAGCTACAGGTACAGCCGTTCTGATTTGCCCCGGGGGAGGATATGGTGGGCTGGCCTTCAGCCATGAGGGATTTGCAATTGCAAAATGGTTAAATGATAACGGTATCGCAGGAATAATAATGAAATACCGGCTTCCGTCCGATCTTATAATGAAAGATAAGTCCGTTGGCCCGCTTCAGGATGCTCAGGAAGCTATGAGGATTATACGAAGGCATACTTCTGAATGGAAAATAAATCCCCGGAAAATCGGGGTCATAGGATTTTCAGCAGGAGGCCATCTCGCCTCAACACTTTCCACTCATTATGCTGAAAAAGTATATCAACCAACTGACACAACGAGCGCACGTCCTGACTTTTCATTGCTCATCTATCCTGTTATCTCTTTTGATGCATCTTTTACGCATTCCGGTACAAGAAATAATCTGATCGGCGATAATCCTTCGGAGGAGGCAGTCAGGCACTTTTCAAATGAACTTCAGATTACTGATAATACCCCTCCGGCCTTTCTTGTTCATTCTGCTGATGATAAAGCAGTTCCAATAAAGAACAGTATTGTCTATTTCGAAGGATTGCAGAAATATAGTATTCCCTCCGAATTGCATATATTTCAGAAAGGCGGGCACGGTTATGGTCTGTCGGTTGACAAGGGAACTCAATCGGCATGGCCGGTTTTGTGCATCAGATGGCTTAAAGAACTTGGACTGAATTAAACTGCAGTTGAATAATAAAGGAATCATGACCTCAAAAAAATTCTCAGTCAAAGCACGGCTTGGTAGTTTTAAATTTGCCATCAATGGTATGAGGTCGCTCCTGAAAAATGAACATAATTCCAGAATCCATCTGCTGGTCGCGATTTTTGCAATCGCTCTTGGATTAGTTCTTAAAATCAATTCTCCTGAATGGTGCCTGATAATACTTCTTATCGGTATAGTTTTTATCACCGAACTATTGAACACTTCAATTGAGAAGTTATCTGATCTTGTTAATCCTGAGTTGGATGAAGGAATCAGGAAGGTTAAGGATTATGCTGCAGCTGCAGTATTGATTTCAGCCATTATCTCCCTTGTCATCGGCGGATTGATTTTTATCCCAAAAATCCTGAAATGAAGGGTTTCCCGGATAAGAATAACCACAAGCCATTGTAAATTATATTATTAAAATTACACCGGAAAGCCTTTGTCCAAACCATCAGAACAAAAAATACTCTGTGGTGTTTAAAACAATCATGGAACAATCACATTCAGATAATAAGAATATTAATTTGGGCAATACCTTTAAATTAGGGATCACAATAAATATTGTATTCATTGTCATTGAAACCATGGTTGGTTTATTGTCCAATTCCATGGCGCTTGTTGCCGATGCAGGCCATAACTTCAGTGATGTACTGGCATTGATTTTTTCCTGGACTGCCGTATTAATTTCCCAACGTAAACCAACTTTGAAATTCACATATGGCTTCAGACGCTCAACAATTCTTATCGCCTTACTAAATACTATCATTCTGCTAATCGCTATAGCTTTTATTATCTGGGGAACAATTCAAAGATTCCGCAATCCGGATACAATCAATACAACAAGCGTTATAATTGTTGCTGCTATCGGTATTGGGATAAATGGTTTTACTGCATGGCTTTTTATGAAAGATAACAAGCGCGATTTGAACATACGGAGTGCTTTTCTTCATTTTCTTGCTGATGCAGTTGTTTCATTCGGAGTTGTACTTGCCGGAATCATTATTGCTCTGACAGGTATTCAAAGGATAGATTTGCTGGTATCTCTGGCAATTATCGCAGTTATTCTTTACAGCTCGTACAAACTGCTGATAAGCACAATTAATCTTGTACTCGATGCGGTGCCTGAAAACATTATAATTCAGGATGTGCATGATTACTTACAAAATCTACCTGAAGTAACCGGGATACACGATCTTCATGTCTGGGCATTGAGCACTACGGATGCTGCTCTTACAGTGCATCTTGAAACAAACAGGCAAACCGACAAAAATTTTATTAAATCCATCCAGCATCAACTACACGAAAAATTTGATATCGATCATATAACAATTCAGGTTGAATATGAAGATCATCCTGAAGACTTTGATAATACCTGAAAACAGAAAAGATATTTATTTGATCTTTAGCTTCCTAACACTAGCCGCTAAAGGAAAAAGCTAAAAATTAATATTTGTAACTCCCTCAAAAGATTCAAACTTTAATAATTAATCTTTGTTTAGATAGTGTATACACAGCATCAAGCCGGGTGCAGTAAAATGAGAAAATAAATGAAGATCAGAATACTCAAAATCCTTTTGTCTTCTGTTTCGCTTTTTATTATTCATTATTGTTATGCCGGACCCCCGTTCGACACGGACGATCCGGAGCCGGTTGAATTAAAACACTGGGAATATTATTTATCTTCAATGGATCAATTTCAACCCGGTTTTGCTACCGGTACATTGCCCCATTTCGAAATGAACTATGGCATTATTCCTGATTGTCAGTTTCACATAGTATTACCCATGAATTACAATTCAATCCAAAATAAAGATTTTGAGTACGGTTATTCCAATACTGAACTGGGATTTAAATACAGGTTTTTTCAAAGCAGTGACAAATCGCTGCAGATTGGTACTTTCCCTATTTTTGAGATACCAACCATTAATAATAAGAATTTCAGTAACAATCTTCAGATTTATCTTCCCGTATGGATCCAAAAAAACCGGGGAAAGTGGACCACTTACGGAGGAGGAGGATATTGGTTTAATCCGGGAAATAACAATAAAAACTGGTTATATGGCGGTTGGGAAATCCAGTATGATTTTTCAAAGGTATTTACTCTGGGCGGTGAATTATTTTACAGGACTGCATCGACTGTTGACAGCCATGCTTTTGCCGGTTTCAATCTGGGTGGATTTATTAATTTCAGTGATAATATTCATTTCATTTATTCATTAGGACATAGTATCACCAGGGATAAATCATTTATGTCATATATTGGCTTGCTTGTGACAATTTAAACAAGAGCAAAATAAATTTGTAGAAGACAATCTTTCTTGGGAACTTTGAAATAAGAACCACAGGTGGTTATTCAGAAATGGTCGATATATAAACTTAAAAATGGAGAATTTTGATATGAAAGCTAAAAGTTCTTTTGCATCCCTGATTTTTTTCATCATTTTCATTATTGGTATAGCAATTGCCTATCCTTTTTTCAGAGCTTCTGCAAATACAGAAGCTACATTGATTGGGATAATTGCATTTCTTATTGCTCTTGTAGTTTCATCCGCCATAAAAATTGCAGATCAATGGGAAAAAGCTGTTGTATTGCGGCTAGGACGTTTCCATTCTCTCCGGGGACCAGGTTTGTTTTTTATTATCCCCATTGTTGATTCTGTTGCTTACTGGATTGATTGCCGCGTAATTACAACGTCTTTTACAGCTGAAAAGACCCTTACAAAAGATACTGTGCCGGTTGATGTTGACGCAGTCCTCTTCTGGAAAGTCCTGGATGCCAAGAAAGCTGCCCTCGAAATTGCCGAATACAGAAATGCGATAAACTGGGCCTCACAGACAGCCCTCCGTGATGTGATAGGCAAAACCATGCTCTCAGAGATGCTGGAAGGCAGGGATAAGATGAGCCAGCAGCTGCAAAAAATAATCGATGACCGGACCGAACCATGGGGTATCAATGTGATCTCGGTAGAAGTTAAAGATGTTCTGATTCCAAATTCACTTCAGGATGCAATGTCAATGCAGGCTCAGGCTGAAAGAGAACGTCAGGCCAGGGTGATTCTGGGTGATTCTGAACGGCAGGTTGCAGAAAAATTTGGTGAAGCAGCACGGACATATGAAAACAATCCGACAGCTCTTCACCTAAGAGCAATGAACATGCTTTATGAAGGATTAAAAACAAACTCCACAATAGTAATTGTTCCAAGCTCAGCTCTTGAAACCATGCAGTTAGGGGGGCTGGCCGGAATGACCGCATTAACTATGGGATTGAATAAGGATAGTGAAAATAAGGGAAATACTCCTGGCAAATAGGTTTTTAAATTCCTCTTTAAACTAACACCATTCACAGTTATCATGTAACCTGTTCATTCAGACCAGGTTGCAAATGGTATTCTTATACATTACTTAACCTGCAAGGTATTATATTCATTATCAGATTCAGCTTAACAAATTTGTATGGAACTCAATAAAACAATTTTTGACGAAAAAATAGTTTAATTGTCCATGAACCCTTTCGATAGAACATTGTTATTCATATAGAATTGATTAGATGAACCTTAGCATGTTTTGCAATTTTATTCTGATACTGTCATATATTAATTAAAAATTCCAGCCTTATGAAAAACATTATTAGAATTTCAGCGCTACTTATGTCCGTTACAGCCATCCTGTTTACCGGCTGTGGTAATAAACCCAAACCGGCAGTTCCGGTTACGGTTGAACCAACCGGTGCTCAGATTATAAAAAATGGTGAATATCTTGTGAACATAATGGGCTGCAATGATTGCCATTCACCAAAGCAGGTCGGACCTCAGGGTCCTGTAGTCATTTCTGAATTAAGGCTTTCAGGCTATCCCTCTGACCGTCAGTTACAGAAAGTCGACGCCCAGGTATTAAAAACAGGATGGGTTCTGATGAATGAAGACCTTACGGCTGCAGCAGGGCCATGGGGAGTATCTTTTTCTGCAAACCTTACCTCCGATCAAACAGGAATTGGTCAATGGACAGAAGAAAATTTCAAACGTGCACTGAAAGAGGGTAAGTACATGGGCCTGGAGGGTGGCCGGACATTGCTGCCACCAATGCCATGGACTGATTTTGCATATCTTACCGATGAAGATGTAAAAGCAATTTTTAATTATCTTCAAAGCACAAAGCCTGTAAAGAACGTCCCTCCGCTTCCAATAGCCCCTGAAGAAATAAGTAAATGATTTAAGAAAATGAGCACAAGATTGTTTATTTCAAAGTACGAGACTCAGATATATTCTATCCTTCGTATCGTTGCAGGATTTCTTTTTCTGTGGCATGGTTCACAAAAACTTTTCTCTTTACCACTTGCAGGACATTCAATACCTCACTATATAGTGTTTATTGCAGGTCCGATAGAATTCTTCGGCGGCCTTCTGGTAATGATCGGCCTTTGGACCCGCTGTGCAGCATTCGTTTGCAGCGGGGAGATGGCATATGCTTATTGGGCAGTTCACGCGCAACATGCAATACTTCCGCTTGTTAACAGTGGCGAGCTGGCAGTGATTTATTGTTTTCTGTTTTTGTTCATTTCAGCCAGGGGCTCAGGTTTATTCAGTATTGAAAACATCCTGAAAAAGAGAAGTTAAATAAAATTTCCGGAACTCCCGCCAATAGTAAGTTCTTTGCATTGCTGAATTATGTAAATTGAAGGAATTAAATCTTATAATATCAGAATATATTTGAGATCAGGTTTAATATCCTGATGCTGCATTTCATTAGCATAAATCTTGAGAATACAACTCATATAGCAACTCAATCTCCGGATACTTATAGTCATTATAATTCAATTGTGCTTGTTCCAGCCATCTGAGAAATACCCCGGGTGGTTGATTTTTATTTGTGTTTAACGGATCTTTTTCATAAATTTAACAAAACTGTCTAAATATGAAAAGGATATTGTTTATCATATCGGGCTTTTGTGCGCTGACTGCAAACGCCCAGGATTACCTTATCTCCTTTGCAGCAACCGGTGCATCAACTTCTGCAAATTCTGTTAAAGTAGAAAACATGACTAAGGGAACAACTCTAACAGTAAACGGCAGTGATATTCTGCGCCTGACATCAGTTACAGGTTTGAATCCTGTCGAGGATAGACAATCTTCTGAAATAAAGATCTACCCGAATCCGATGACAGATAATCTGACAATGGAAATTTCACCACCTGAAGCCGGAAATGCTGTCATTTCTGTATTGGATTTAACCGGTAAACAAGTTACTAAGTTTCAATGTTACCTGGAGAATGCCAGGCAATATTTTAAGCTTTCAGGTATAAAAAAGGGCTTCTATCTGATTAATATAAGAGGAAATAATTATCAATTCTCACGAAAATTGATCAGTGATGGGGAATCTGGTGGCTCAATAAATATTGTGAAGATTAATAACAACAGTCAGACAGTTGTTGAAAAAACTGAAAAAAGTGAAAGCAAAGGAATTCAGGCTACAGTGAATATGGAATATTCCGCCGGAGACAGATTAAAATTTACGGGTATCTCAGGTAATTACAGTACTGTAAAAATTGATATTCCTGCTTCAAGCAAGACAATTACATTTAATTTCATAGCCTGTTCCGATGCGGATAACAACAACTATCCTGTAGTGGAAATAGGCACTCAGATCTGGATGGCAGAAAATCTAAAATCAACCAAATATCTTAATGGCGATTTAATTGGAACAACTACTCCTGCAACCTTGAATATATCTTTAGAAAGTACATCCAAATATCAATGGGCTTATAATGGAATTGAGACGAATGTGGCCACTTACGGCAGATTATATACCTGGTTTACAGTGACTGACAGCCGTAATGTATGTCCGGCAGGCTGGCATGTACCTTCTACTGCCGAATGGTCATCTCTGGCCAATTGGCTTAGCCTGAACGGATACGGTTTCGAAGGTATACCATGGAAAATAGCTAAATCAATGACGTCAGCTTCAGGTTGGACCGCAAGTCTGAATGCAGGTGCACCCGGTAATGATCCGGCAAGTAACAATAGCAGCGGTTTTACAGCCCTTCCCGGTGGTTACCGGTCTGACTATGGATGGTCTGCCGGAATTGGCACCATGGCCTATTGGTGGTGTTCCACCGAGAACAATGGATTTGCTGATGGATCGGTAATCAGCTACGATTTGCAGGGATTTTCTGGAACCAGCATCAGTGAGAAATCTGGATTTTCTGTTCGTTGCATAAAGAATAATTAACCATTTTGAACACATTTCAATTGGCTGAAAATTATTTGTATACACTTTCATGAATGCCTGCATACATCAACTCTCCGGTATATGAAGTGTAAATGTTCACTTTTTTGAACCCTAAATTTAAATTACCGGAAGGATGGGAATAAATAAAAGAAGAGACAGGTATCTCAGGATTTATTTGTACGCTGATTCCTGAATTACGTTCTCTTTTCATTATAATATTAATAGCAACGGTATCAATTCAAACCAGAAAGTTACCACTGGCACCTGATCACCTGTACTTTTTCAGGAGTTCATCAAAGAGATGCACATTTGGTCATGAAACAGGGATTTCAGAATCCGTACGCATGAGTCTTAATCGATAACCCAGACTGCTTCCATTTTTAGATCTTACTTTTTTCAGATTAACAATAAATGCCCTGTGGGTACAGATTATAAATAGAATTTTTTCAAATTGTCGTTCATTGTACAAAGGGTTTTTTTGTTGTAAGCACTTCAAATATAACTAATTAAGCTGTAAATGAAGAACTACCCCCTTTTTTATGAATAATTTAGGTTAATTCTACTTTGAATAATTTTAAAATCAACCTATTTTTACCCTAAATCCCTAAAGGGAACGGGTTGATTTTTCAGCTTTCTCTTTTAGGGTCAGGGGCAAAAAAGCTGAAAAATAATCTTACTTATTAATCTATAAAAGCAGAATTAAAATTAATAATTAAATAAATGATGAAAAAACTACTTTTAACTTTCATTTTATCGCCTGCATTTTTCGCACTTACTTCAGCAAATCCTCCGGAAAAGGCTAAGCCGGAAGCGCTTCAGAGTTGGCGAGAGGCTCGCTTTGGCATGTTCATTCACTGGGGACCTGTCAGTCTGACGGAAAAAGAGATCAGCTGGTCACGTGCTAACTCGAATTCAAAATGTCCAAATAAAGGGCCAACACCGGTCGAGGTGTATGACCATCTATATGAGCGGTTTAACCCGACCGGATTCAACGCGAAGGAGTGGGTTGCCATCGCGAAAGCATCTGGGATGAAATACATTATATTAACGGCGAAGCATTGTGACGGGTTCCTGCTCTGGGACTCAAAAGCAGATGACTACAACATCATGCATACGCCGTTCAAACATGATGTGTGTGCTGAACTGGCAAAAGCAGCACATGAAGCAGGAATGAAGATCGGCTGGTATTATTCACCAATGGATTGGCGTGATCCCAATTGCCGTAATGAGAAGAATAATGAGTTTGTAAGGCATATGCAGGCTGAGTTGAAAGAATTATTGAGCAACTATGGCAAAATCGATATAATGTGGTTTGACTGTGACGGATGTTCAAATCCCTGGGATCAGGAGAATACCTATGCATTGGTGCGGAAACTACAACCTGGTATTGTCATCAACGATCGTCTTGGCATCGGCGATAAAGGTCGAATAATTGATCCATGGGTCGATTTTCATACACCTGAGCAAACCATTGGAATATTTGATCAGAGCCCATGGGAATCATGCATGACAGTTTCGCATCGTGGCCAATGGTCATGGGGCGGGCATTCCGACGGTGTAAAGTCATACGAACAGTGTCTGGGAATGCTGATCCGTTGTGCGGGCGCTGATGGCAATATGCTGCTGGATGTAGGCCCAATGCCCACCGGTGAGATCGCACCCGAACAGGTGGGTGTGATAAAGGAAATGGGCACATGGCTCGTTAAATATGGTGAAAGCATATACGGGACACGAGGTGGCCCATTCAAACCTTATAAATACGGAGTATCAACATATAAGAACAAGGTGATATATTTGCATATCCTCAGCCAGCTGGTCGGGAAGCTTGAGCTGCCATCCATCCCTGTGAAGATTGTCAGCAGCAGAGTGCTGACCGGTGGCAAAGTCACTGTTACCCAGGGTGCTGACAGGATATCTATAAATCTCCCTAAGACCGAACAGCAGATCCCGGATATGATCATAGCACTCGAATTGGATCGTGAGGCAAAAGGCATAGAGCCCGTTAATGTCAACTTGCCTTAACCGGCAACTGACAGGTCGGACTAAGATTATGCGGGCCCGGCATGGAAAAACTTTCCAAGAATTTTCATTTCCCGATCTATGTTGTAAATGGATACACCTCCTTTACAGGAGGTGAAAATCCGGATATGTTTCTTGGCAATCTGAAGCGTATGGCTTTTTTTCCGGTAAACGAAATTAAAAAGATAATGGTTTTACCTCCCGGAAGAATTTCATCGTACTATGCCGATATGTTTCTCGGATCTGAAATAAAACAATCACTCGTAGTCATAGAAACCTATAATGACTCATATCTT
>Ga0182021_10007496_pt1 | contig 12931 bp, 11 predicted proteins | sample 612E3MmetaG_FD_120493 | JGI IMG/M metagenome (GOLD analysis project Ga0182021, IMG submission 120493) | Permafrost microbial communities from Stordalen Mire, Sweden - 612E3M metaG (Illumina Assembly) | ecosystem: Environmental > Terrestrial > Soil > Wetlands > Permafrost | place: Sweden... | reverse complement strand
GCTGACGATCAACGTCAGCGAGTTCTTCCGGAACCCCGAGGCCTGGCAAATGCTCGCCGATCGGTATCTGAAGCCGATGCTGCACAACCAGCTCATGGTGAGGATCTGGAGCGCCGGCTGCTCGCTCGGGTACGAGCCATTCACGCTGGCGATGCTCTCTCGAGAGATCGCACCGACCGTGACGGTTCGGATCCTGGCCACGGACCTCGACGACACGACCCTGTCGCGAGCGAGGAACGCGACCTACACCGAGGCTCAGATGGCCGGCGTCTCGGAGGCGCGCCGAGCGCATTTCTTCCGCCGCGACGGAGACAAGTGGGAGGTCAAGCCCGAGCTGGCGGCCATGGTCACATTCAGGCGGCACGATCTTCTCAAGGATGCCTGCGACAAGGCGTTCGACGTGATCTGCTGCCGCAACGTGGTCATCTACTTCACGGAGCCGGCCAAGGCGGACCTGTACACGCGCTTCTGCGACTCGCTGCGGCCTGGCGGGGTCCTGTTCCTGGGGGCGACCGAGTCCATCCCGAACGTCCGGCAGCTTGGTCTCGAACCTGCCGGACTGACTTTCTACAAGCGGCCCGGGTAGGCTCCCCTGCCGGCGCCAGGACGCCGGCCGCGCGAGCCAGGGCAACGGGGCCGTCCACGGCGCGGAAGTCAGCCGGAGGCCCCTACTGGGTCCTGCCCAAGACCATGCAAACTCCGCATGCCAGATCCGTCGGGCGTGGGCTAACCTCCGGGGCGTATGACAACTCTCACACCGCTTCACGCCGGAAGTCGCTCGCCGTCCGTCCTGGTCGTGGACGATGACGAGTACGTCCACGGCGCACTGGAAGCCGCCCTGCGCGGCCTGAGGGTCCATCTTCTGACAGCCCACACGGCTGCCGAAGGAGAAGCGCTTGCGCTCGCGCACCGGCCCTTGCTGGCCATCGTGGATGTGGGTCTACCGGACAGAGACGGTTACCGTCTGACCGCCGACCTGCGCCGGTGCCCCACGCTGTCGGGCATGCGGGTCCTGATCCTGACCGGCCAATCGCCCGACGAGGCGGCAGCTCGAGACTCGGGCGCCAATGGCCTCATCCTCAAGCCGTTCCGGCTGCATCACTTCCTCGATCTGGTGCGCGAGCAGCTTGGTTCGCGTGACCGCGACGAGGCGCACATGCCGGCAGTGCTGGCCCGCGGCGCCTGACCTACCGCTGCGTACGGCGCTTCAGCCCCAATCCAGGATCGGCCTCTCGGGTATTCGATTCGCCGGCGTCTGCCGTCACCGACCTTGCCAACCTCGAACCGTGGCTGCGGGGCGCTCGTCGATCTCTGAGAACGACGTCAAGACGACGAGGCCCTGCCGCGTCCTGACCAGCAGCTTCCCGTCGTAGGCCAAGGCCAGCGACCCCGGAGCCAGCGCCTCGAATTCGGCCAGCAGCGCCGGATGTCGCGCCGCACGCGCCTCGAACACCCTGATCGCTCGGGTCCCAATCCGACAGCTCACGCCCTGAGTCCGAACGCCGAACGATCGGACGCGCCTCAGGATATCGTCGTCGTCCATCGCGGCGAGGTCAATGTGCATGTCCTCATCTCGTCGGGAGTAGTACGACCCGGCGCCGGCCTGGTCTTCTCCCACGTAGCCGAAGGCCGAGTCGATCATGGTGCACATTCCCGCCCGGAAGACCGTCGCTTCGAGCCGGAAGACCATGTGGTAGAGGAGTCCAAGGTCAAGGTCGTCGCTTACCTCAATTCGCTCCTGTCGTATGAGCCGCCCGGAGTCCACGCCGACGCCCATGTGATGCATCGTCGCGCCCACACGCCTCCGCCCGTTGAGGAGGGCGCCGTTGAGCGGGTGCAGGCCTCGCATCTCCGGCAGCGGTGATGGATGAACGTTCAGGAAGACGCGTCCAGGCCGGGCCAGCCTGCTCACCGGCAGGACGATCGGGCAGCCGTTCGACACCAGCACATCGAACGGCGTGCGTGCCAGCTCTTCGACGAGCCGCGCGCTGTCGGCCGGCGCGAACGTCTCGAAGTCTCGACCGAGCTCCCTCAACCGCTCCTCGAAATAGCTACCTGAGACGGCCCAGGTCCACTCGATTTCCAACTCCGCGAAGCTAAGGGCAGCCTCGAACACGAGCGGTCGGTTGCCCACGAATAGCACCCGCCGGAGCGATGGTCGGGTCCCGGCCCGTCTCGTCGTCACCTCCGCACCTCTATCCGTACTCGCCGGCCCGATAGGCTGGGAAGTAGTCCACCGAGTTGCGGCCGGCGGCAAGTCGACCAGTCGCCGCCCGCGTTAGCGATCCGTACCGCTCGGGAGACAGAATTCGCCCGCACAGGTACGCGAGCCTGGAGCCCGTGGCCCAGCCGGCCTTGAATTCTGTGAGGCCGTCGCGGGCCTGTGCTTCGCCGATCCCGGCTCCGCCGCCGAGATCAAGCCAGCGGAGGCGGCCTCGGAAGTGCTCCAGCGCCGCCCAGTGAAGCGCGTACGCCGCGCCAAGCGAGTAGCCGCTCTCGGTCGTTGCGGCCAGATGGCTGTACGCGACACCGCCGGAGTTTCCTTCCGAATCCTCGAGGCAGATCGAGCCTTCCGGCCGCGATGGCGCGTACCAGAGATGCTCCCCCACTACCGTCTCGCCGTGGAGTGCTCGAAACAAGACCACTCCCGGCACGCGCATCTGGGCGTCGAAGGCCGCGGCCGAGAAGCTCCTGATTCCCTCGATTCCGTGGCGCGCGATGAGCCCCGAATACAGCCGGGTCCACTCCTCGACATGAGCCTCGGGCTTCGTGCTGACCTCTACCCGGAGTTCCCTCAGTGCCCGCCGCGCGTAATAGCGATGATGTTTCGACGCGACCGCTCGGTCCGATTCGGCCAGATCGACCACGAAATGCTTCTTGAACCGCCTGACCACGTCGAAGATGCTCTTCAAGAGCGCTTCGTCATAAGCGCCGAAAGGATCCGTCACGAGAGTCACCGAGACGAGGCGGCCGGCCAGAGAGTCCAGGTCCGCGCGGAGCGCGGGCCAGTCGCCGCAGGCAAACAAGGGGTAGGGACCAATCGCGTCGCGCTCTTCGGTGCCGGGAATCGGTCGCTCGAGGAGCCATCCACGGCTCGCATCCAGGGCTATCGGCCGGCCGAACTCAGCAAGGGCGCGGGCATATGCAGGATGGGCGTAGCCCACCGGCCCGAAACCTCCCCCTGCGGTCACGTCCTGCCTTCTTCGGCAGCGACGATCGACGCGATCAAATCCATGTCGGCTTCGTCGTACCGCTGATCGCACGGCAGCGTCAGGATCCTCGACGACAGGGCGTGACTGGCCACGAAGCTGGACGGTACGAAGGTTTCGATCTGCCAATGGGTCGGCGCGAAGATCTCGTGCGCGAAAAGGGCCTGGCGGACTCGGTCGCGGCCACTCAGCCGTACCGGAAACCCCAGCGGCACGACCTCATCGGGGAGCCGCGGGAACAACGCCAGCGCGGTCAGGGCAGAGGCGAGTCGAAGGTAATTCGCCCGTCGCCGCTCGGCCACGTCCGCGTAGTCGATCGCCCCGGACAGGAGGCGGTACGAGAGCTCGCTCATGGCGTACGGTCCCACCGGGGCCCCGTCCTCAGCCCGACGAAACAGGCCATACCAGTCGCGATCTCCGGACCCCCTATCGAAAGCGGCTCGGCGACGCGCGGCCTCGAGGGCGAGGCACCACCAATCGTCGGGAGGCGGAACCATGGCCGGTCGGTTCAGCGTGCGTGACCGGAAACCGAGGATCCCCCCATCCGGCACGCCTACGAACTTGCGTGGGCTGAACACCACCGCATCTGCGTTGGAGCCGGCGCCAGAGGTCAGGAGCGCCTGGCTCGCATCCTCCAGCAGGAAAGCCCCGCGATCGCGGGCGGCGGCCATGAGTCCGTCGGGGGCTATGAACCCGAAATAGTCGATGACGACGACGACGTCACCAGCTCCGACCTCGTCGAGCCATGTCAGGCCTGCGGGTTGCAGGGCCTCACCGACCGGATACCAGGCCACAGGGACGCCGCCGCGGCTCACGCCGTCCAGAAGCGCCGCGCACAGGTAGGACGGTAGCCAGACACGCCCGGGGTGCAAGGCCTCCACGAGGATGGCCACAGCGGATCGGGCGTTGACCGTTGCCAGGAACGAGCCGGACAGGAAGCCCGGCAGAGGTCGCGCGGCAGATCGTCGCTCCGCAGCCGCGCCGGCGTCGGCCAGGCCGAAGAGTCCGCCGATCAGGCCGCTCGACACCGACGCTCCTCAGGCGGCATGTTGCGGGCATCCTTCGACGGCGATCGCGTCGCGGCGTCGCGAGCGAACGGCCACGGGTCGCGCGAGTGCCTTTTCGATGATCGAACACACGAGACCTCGTTCCGCGTCGGTCAACTCTTCGAACAACGGGATGCAGAGGATTCGCGAGTATGCGGACTCGGTGACCGGCAGCGGTCCGTCGACGAAGGCACGGTAAGCCGGCATCGTGTGGCATGGGCGGAAGTAGCGCTTCGTCTGGACGCCTCGGTCGGCGAGGCTGGCCTCGACGCGATCGCGCGTGAACCCGTCCTGAAACAAGACCGCGAAGTCCTTGTAGGTGCTCCGATCCGCCGACGACACCCGCTGAACGGAGATCCCAGGCAGCGCCGCGAGCCAATCGCGGTACGCGACGACGTGGCGAAACCGCGCGGCCAGCGCATCCTCCACGCGCTTCATGGTCAGAAGCCCGAGCGCCGCATGGAGTTCGGAGAGTTTGCCGTTGAGACCGACGAAGCGTGAAACGTAGTCGTTCTGGAAGCCGTAGGCGCGCAGGTATCGGATCCTCTCGGCCAGCTCCGGGTCGTTGGTGGCCACCATCCCGCCCTCGCCGGACGTGACAGGCTTGGTCGCCGAGAGGCTGAAGACCTCCGCCGTTCCGAACGTGCCCACATGCTTCCCGTCATGCAGAGAGCCGTATCCGTGTGCTGCATCGAAGAGGAGCGGTATCCCGGCTTGCGCCGCAAGGCCGACGAGTGCGTCGATGTCGGCGGGGTTGCCGAACACATGCGTAGCGACGATGGCCCCGACGCCCTCCAGACGACGACTGATCGCCCGCGAGTCGACGTTGAGCGTCTCCGGATCGATGTCCACGAAGACGGGCCGGTGGCCGTTCCACAGGATGGCATTGACCGTCGAGTTGAAGGTGAATGAAGGCACCAGAACGCGGCTCGCCGGAGGCAAGTCGAGAGCGCGAACGGCGAGCATGAGCGCCACGTCTCCGCTGGACGCCGAGAGCAGGTAGCGGGCGCCCAGATACGCTCGGCTCTGATTCTCCAACTCGACCGCCAGGGGTCCGAAGTTGGAGAGCATTCGGCTGGACCAGATCCTGTCGAGCTGTTGCACGTACTCGCCAAGCGGGGGAAGCCACGGCCTGGTTATGGGAATCGAGTAGCCGGCGGGCGGCGTGTGCCCGGGTCTCATCTCACCGCCTCCACGATCAGGTCCGTCTCGGGCCTGGTCTCGAGCCCAGTGAGGTCGGAATGCGACGACTCTCCCCACCCGACACGCTGGACCTGCGCGAACCCAACGCGCCCGAGCCGGAGGCGAAGCTCGCTCTCGTTGTAGAGGTACTGGTGCTCCCATCCCCTGAACGACACGTTGATGAACGCCACTCGCGAATCCACCCAGCCGAAGGCCTGGTCCTGGATCCAGGGTTGATCGCGCCAATCGGGAGAGCTGTAGCGGCCAAGAATGCTCTCGAGGTCGGGCATGCCGAGGCGCATGACGCCGCCGGGCCGGAGGACTCGATACGCCTCGGTCATCAACAGCTGCCCGTCCGCGAGCCTCAGGTGCTCGAACATGTGCTCGGAGTGAATCCTGTCGACCGAAGCATCTGGAAAAGGCAGGCCGTAGCGAAGGTCGAGCGTCAGGTCCGGCGTGCCCCCGACGTCTACGTTCACCCAGCCATCCAGAAGCACCGTGCCGCAACCAAGGTGAAGACGGAGAGGCGTCCGCGTGAGGAACCGCCGGGCGGCAACGTACCCTTCGATCACTTCCCTCTCAACAATGCTGCCGGGAACGCACACGGCCGTCGGAAGATTGAGTTCGTACATTTCGGAAAGCCTCCCAGTCAGGCGGCCGCGGGACGGTGCCGTGCTTCCAGGTAATGGCGGTAGACGACATGCTCGAGGTTGCCCATGCGGACGCCCGCCTCGAGCATCCGGCGCCACAGGTTCCAATCTCCAGGTTCCATCAGGCGCCATGCATCAGGGTCGTAGTGGAAGAACCTCAGGTCCGCCGCGTAGAGGACGGAGCCGTGGCAAAGGCCCCCGAGCCGCGGCGGCCAGTCCCCGACCAGGCCCCACGAGCCGTCGCCCTTCTCCATCAACGATTGCCCGTACACGAGTTCGAGCCGGTTCTCGAGCGCTACTGCGAGCAGGATCTCGACATGGTCCGGCGTGAACTCGTCGTCGTCGTCCAGCGGCGCAATCCACGCCCCCCGGGCCAGGTCGAGAGCGTGGTTCACGGCGTGGGTTCCGGCCACCTGCCAGCGTCTCTCGGGATCCAGTGGGTACGTCGGTTTCGGCAGGTTGACGAACTTGACACGCGGGTCGTGCACGGTGGCGGCCGCTTCGATCGTCTCCGGCGTGGCCCCGTCTCCCACCACGAGGATCTCGATGTTGTCGTAGGTCTGGGCCAGTGCAGAGTTGATTGAGCGTTCGACGAGTAGCCGACCGCGATCAAACGTCGGAATCCGGATCGTCACGAGAGGGCGGTTTGCCGATTCCTCGGGCCAGCAGACGTCGCGGTCGCCGCGCAGGCGCTCGAGAGTCGAGCGTTCAGTGGCCGCCCTCTTTCGGACGAGTTGACGGTGGGCGAGGTTCGACGTTGACTCCGTCGCCAGAGCCGCCTCCCTCTCCGCGAGCTCCGACGTCTTCATCCCCGGAGCCACCCGCCTCAGGGCTCCGCGGCCGGCGTGATCGGCCGCCCAGCGGAAAGCGTCGGCCCACTCCCCGACTCGCTTTCGGACGTCGTATTCCGCCAGAACGCGCTCGCGGGCCCGGCCCGCGAGATCCTCACGCATTTGAGACGAGGCGGCCACGCGGCGCAATTGTTCGCGCCACTGCGCCTTGTTGCGGGCCAGCAGACCATCGACGCCATCGCGGATCACGTCGTACGGACCGCCGCCCATCGTTCGAGAAGCCACGGTCGCCGCGCCGGCGAGCGAGTACTCGAGCCAGTGCAACTCGGAGTGGCAGCGGCTGAAGTCGTCCTGTCCGACAGGCGCAAGCCCGATAGCCGGCCGTGCTGAGGCGAGCCGGCGCGCAAAGCCACGGACGTCGGGGACGTACGGCAGTGCCTCGTCCACGACGGCTTGGACAGTGGGTTCGTCGCTGCCGAGCCAGATCCGGCGCCCGCCCGTCGATCGAGCCGTCTCGTCGACGATGTCCCGGCAGATCTCGTAGTCGTGGAGGCGTGCTGCAACGCCGTAGTACATGAATGACAGTGGCCTTCGCCCGTCGTCCGGGACCTCCGGCTCGTACCAGGTCGCGTCGACCGCGTTCCGGACCACTCGAACCGCTGCGTTGTAGCGGCCGAAGCTGCTTGCCAGCGCGGGCGTCGTTACCGTTACGAGATCGGCCCTGCGGGCGAACCGCTCGATCAGGTCCAGGTCGCCCTGGATGCGCCGGTGGAAGCCGAGCCAGGGCTGAGGCGCGAGCAGGTTGTCATCCAGCTCATAGACCATCGCCCGCCCCCGGAGGACGGTCGGGTCGTTTTCGATCGAGGTCAGGAGCGAGCGGATGATGCGGTCGCGACTGACGATGGCGTGGCCGGTCGCCTGCGCATGCCCGGCCAGCCCGGCCTCATCCGGGGTCGCAAAGTCGCAGACGTCGCAGGCATGGACCGTCCCGTACCAGCGCCGGAAGACAACCACATCGGCCCACTCGATCGGCGAGAGGTCGCACGTGGCGACGCCGTCGCGGATCGCGTCGTCGAGGCGATCCGCATACACCGGCGGCACCTGGACGCTGTAGTCGTTCAACTCTCCCCAGGTCCGCATCTCGACGCCGTGTTCGAGCAGGAGATCGCGGTATGTGCCCAGACGCACGGAATCGCATGGCCCGGCGTCCACCGAACCGTAGACGAGGACGCGCAGAGGTTCGCCCATGGCCCCGATGATCGGGGCGCGCACAGCGACGCAGAAGTGGTCAAAGGTGGGGCCGAAACGGGGTGGTCCGGATCTCCTAGGCCCCGATCGACCGGTCAAGGCCGATCACGGGGCGCTGCCCGCGGCCGCGCTAGTGGCGAATGGGCTGATCGCCGCCGTCGAGTGCGCGGACGATCCGATCGTCGTTGAGAAGCCTCAACTCTCGCCGGATCTGCTCCAGCTGGCACTGGAGCGAGATGAGAAGCTCGCGGTCGTCAATCAGGATTCGCTCGAGACGTTGTTGAATGGCTCGGACCGAGAGCGGGCTCAGGGCAGCCGCCAGAGTCTCGGCAGCTACCTGCCGCTCCATGGACTGGGTGGCGAGACCGCGCGGGATCATCGCCGCGCGCTGCCGGCATACGATCCGGCCCCGACGAGCGACCCAACAGGCATTGGCGCACGAAGAGAAGGAACGGGTTCCAGCTCGGGCGCCGCCTCGGCAATTGCCGAGGCCGGTCGGGACGCCAGTTCCTGCCAGGCGTCGAGCAGGCCGCGCAGAACCTTCAAGGCATCTTCGGTCGGCTTGGGATCCTTGGACACGTTCCCGGCGACCAGACGACGCAGGACGTAGTCGTACAGCTGATCCAACTGTATGGCGATCGGTCCGGCGGACAGGTCGAGCGAGCCGCGGAGCGCGGTGACGATCTCCTGGCATCGGATCGACGAGCGGTGGGCCCTCTCGATCTCGTGACGTTCGAGCCAGGCCAGGTGCTGCGCCCCAAAACGGATCGCGCCCTGGTAGAGCAGCACGATCTGGCCGGCGCGACTGGCGCTGACGACCTGCGATGTTCGGTACGTGGCGGTCGGATCGAGCATTGATCGGGGCCTCATGGCTTCGACTATGGAGGCCGCCCGTGGGCGGTTCCACCTTAGTAGTCGGCTCGGCGATGGGGCCCCTTGACCCTTCGTGGCCTCCCGTCACCACCAGTGCCGCGGGGTCGGCCAACAGCGATCCGCCGCCGGGCGGCTCCCTGCCAGGCACGCCAGAATGATCGACACGCACGCGCGACCGCCCGGCGGACAGCCCGGATTGGGCGCGCCGCCACTCGAACGACTGCCCCGGTTTGCGGTTTCGGCCCGGCGAGCTCTAGCTGCCCGTGGACGAGCTGCCCAGACCGCTGCCTGAAGAAGACGTCGACGAGGTCGAGATCCCAAGCGTGGCGTTGATCTGCGCCGACTGGGCCTGCAACGTGGCCAGGGTGGCCTCCATCGCGGCGTACTGCGCTTCGATCATGGTCTGGTAGTTGTCGATCATCTCCTGGCGATCGGCTTCCTGCCGCTGGAGGTCGCTGATCTCCGTGGCCAGGCCGTCGGTGTGGGCCTGGATGTAGGAGTTCTTGCTGCTCGGATCCTCGAGAGTCTGGAGCTTCGTCAGCACGGCCGCGAACGGGCCGCTCGAACCGTCAAGGAGCGAGGCAACCTGGCTCGCGTCGGAGTTGAGCGCGGCCGTCAGCTTGGTCGTGTCCAACTGCAGCCGATTGGTAGTCCCGACCGCGGCTCCGATGTTGCCGGTGTTGAGCCCGATGGCCCCCAGCGAATTGAGCGTGCCGGTACCCGTCGTCGCGAACAAGGTCTCTCGCAGGCCCAGGAGAAGCGATCGAGCCGTCGGATCCGACGCCAGCGGAGCAGCCGTACCGCCGGTGCCGCCGGACGTGCCGGGCGTCTCCGCCGTCGCCTGGTCGAGGAGATCGCCCAGCGCATTGAAGCTGGTCACGAACTGGTTGAGCGCGTTCGAGACCGCCGTCTGGTCGACTCCGATCGTGAGGGTCTGTGCCAGGCCGAGCGGACTCAGTTTCGCGATATTGATCGTCACGCCATCGATGGCGTTGCTGACGGCGTTGGTGGTGCTGGTGATGGACCGGCCATCCACGGTCACCTGGGCGGTCAGGCCGATCGTCTGGGCGTTCGTCGTCCCGGGGGCGAGCTTGAGCGCCGCTCCGAGCGTGCCGCTGGTGTCTTTGATGTCCATGGCGACCGCGCCGGTGTCCTTGCGCGCCAGGATCAGCTGGTCGTTGGTGCGATCGACCGAGGCGACCACGCCGGCCGCCGAGTTGTTGATCCGGGTGATGAGGGCGGACATCGAATCGCCGGTGGTGTCGTAGGCGATGTCGACGCCGTTGATCGTCAGCACACCCGTTTTGGTGGACGTGAGACCCGTCAGGCCGGCCGTGTCGAGGGAACCGTTCATTCGGGCTACGCCCAGGTTGGTCGTGCCGGTGAGTGTCGGGTTGGTCGCGTTGGTCGCCTTTGCATTGGCTATGCCGAGCATGCCCAGGGCATTGCTCGCGTCGCCCGCGGCCCCGAACGAAAGCGAATGCGTCAGACCCGCGCCCGAGATGGAGAACTGGAGCCGGTTGCCGACGGCGGACGCATCGACCGTCGCCGTCGCGTCGGCGCCGACGTTGACGCCGCCCGCCCGGAGCTGGCTCTGGATCGCGGCCGAGAAGCCCTGCAGCGTCTGAGTCAGCGTGGTCTTCGTAGGGTCGCCGACGGTGTAGTGGACCAGGATGCCGTCCACGACGGCGGTGATCTGGCCGGCCGTCACGGAGCCCGGCAGGTTGAGGGACGAGAGGACCGGGTCGAGGTACGACGTACCGGTTATTGCGGCGTTCTGAGCGCCCGACACGCCCTGTGTGTCCAGCCCGAGCGCTTTGGCCGCGTTGCTCGTGTCGCCGATATCTCCGAACGAGATGTCGTGGCCGGTGGCGTTGCCGCTGATCGAGAGTTGCAGCTGTCCGCCGACAATGGCTGCCGAAACCGTGGAGCCGGCGTCGCTCATCTGAAGTTGCGACTGCAGCGCGCCGGCCAGACCGTCCATGACCGTCTGGAGCGAGGTCGTGGTCGGATCGCCGACGGCGAACTGGACCGCCGTGCCGTCGACGGTGAGGGTCATGTTCCCCGTCGTGATCGGCGTGGCCAGGTTTGCGTTGCTGAGTTTCAGAGAGGTGTCGACGTTGCCGGTGACGGCTGCGCCCATGGAAGTCGTCGAGGCCGCGCGCGTGGCTGTGGCCAGGCGATCGACCGAGACCTGGTATTGCGACACGGGCGTGCTCGTGGCGGCCGTGGCGGTGAAGACCGTGGGATCGGCAGAAGTCGCGACGCGGCTGGCGCCTGCGGCTGTGACGGTGAAGAGCTTCACCTTCGTCACGAGATCGTCCAGGGCCGTGCCGACCTGGCTGTAAGCGGCCTTCTGGGAAGTGAGGTCGGCTTCCTTGCTCTGGAGTTCGGTGAGCGGCTGCTTCTTGACCGCAACGAGGGCATCGATGATGCCCTGCGTGTTCAGACCAGAGATGACGCCGCCGAACTGGATTGTCGACATCTACCTACTCCCGCGGTCACCCGCCTGGTCGCCCCGCATGCTGAGGTGACCACTCGGGGTATCGGCTTCGGGCACGCAAAGCTTGAGAGAAGCACCCGCGGTGCGCCACTGGGATTCACCCCAGATCGAGACGGCTGAAACCCAACCGTTCATCGGACGGGCCCCGTCGCCCCGGTGCGGCCGCCGTGCCGGTGCATGAGCTCGCGAGTGTCGGCGAGCCTCTCGCGGAGAGCATCCATCTCGGCCCGGAGCTGAGTCGCGGCTTCGTGATCGCGCTCGTAGATACGTCGTAGCCGGGCGTTGAGATCGGGCGGACGAGTCGCGGGATCGGTCTGAACGAGGAATCGAAGGGCCGCCTGGCGCGCTTTCAGGGCAGCGGTGGCAGCTTCCAGATCGGGCTCCGGCCGCTTGCCCAATGCCACCATCAGGGCATCCGTGGCAGCTTCCAGAGCGCTGACGGTGGCGAGCTGGTGTTTGGCGTCCATTCTCACCTTAGGGCGAAGGCAAAACAGAAGGGGCCGGCGGAAACCCGCCGGCCCCTTCGTGATTCCGTGTCGGTGGCCCAACCGGCGTCGGGCCGCTGAACGAACTAGCGGAGCAGGGTGAGGATGTTCTGCGGAGCAGAGTTGGCCTGGGCGAGGATCGCCGTGCCGGCCTGCTGCAGGATCTGGGTCTTGGTGAAGTTCACCATCTCGGACGCGACGTCGAGGTCCTTGATGCGGGACTCGGAGGCGTTGAGGTTCTCCGACGCGACCGAGATGCTGGCCGTGGTGTGCTCGAGGCGGTTCTGGACCGCGCCGAGGTTGCCGCGGCTGGTGGAGACGTAGCCGATGCCGGTGTCGCTCGAGGTGATGAGGGCCTGAGCGGCGGCGACGACACCCGCGCCACCGTTGGACGTGGTAGCGGTGGCGAAGGCCGTGATGTCCGCGTCGAGCGTGCCGTAGCCGGCAGCCGTCATGCGGGCATCCGCGAAGTTGACCGTCATCGAGTCGGCGGCGTTGGCACCGACCTGGAAGTTGGCACCTGCGCCGGCGGCGGTGGCGACGACACTGTTGGCCACCGTGGCGAGGTCAGTCGCCAGGTCGGCCGCGGTCTTGGCCGAGGCACCGACGATCGTCATGGAGACGCCAAGGTTGCCGAAGTTGATGGTCTCGGAGCCCGTCGCGCCGATCGTGGCGGCCAGGGTGACCTGCTGGCTGTTGCCGGCTGCGTCGGACAGGGTGATCTTGCCGCCGGCTGCCGAAGTGATGGTGTAGGTCGTGCTGGCCTTGGCGCCGGAGACGTCGATCGCCGCGACGGAGGCCGTGGCCGTCGTGTTGAGGGCGGTACCAACCTTGAGGGAGTTGGCGGCGCCGGCGTTCTGCGAGACGGTGAGAGCGTTGGTCAGGATGTTCTGGCCGTTGAACGTGGTGGCGCCGGCGATCCGGTTGATCTCCGCTCGGAGGGC
>Ga0182021_10007495_pt1 | contig 12932 bp, 9 predicted proteins | sample 612E3MmetaG_FD_120493 | JGI IMG/M metagenome (GOLD analysis project Ga0182021, IMG submission 120493) | Permafrost microbial communities from Stordalen Mire, Sweden - 612E3M metaG (Illumina Assembly) | ecosystem: Environmental > Terrestrial > Soil > Wetlands > Permafrost | place: Sweden... | reverse complement strand
CACCCGGGTGTGCGAGATCCTTCGGGAGGGAGATGCTTGGTTTCCGCCAAATGATTGTAGAATAGCCTACGTATTCGACGAAAAGAAAGAGATCAATCGGGGGGATAGAAAAGTAGTTAATCCCTGCAGCGGGGGCGGCTTAACTGTTGAGTGTATGCCGGGGAAGAAGGTGTGTCGATTTAGAGTGACATTGCTCTGGGACCGGGCGAAAAACTGTGTCCGAACGCATGAAACAGAGTCTAATTGACTCAAGGTCCGGCCCGGATGATCTCAATACCTTCCTGGACACGTCGGACGTGGATCATTCGGGAAAACGGAAAGCTAATAACGGGAGGACTCAAAGGCTTGTGCCACGGGTCCTCCACGGGGACGGTTGCCAGGACCATCCCCGTACTGTCCGGTCCCGTGGGGGGGGAATCTGTGAGGAGCAGCGTTGAATCGGCGTACCAGACCTGGAGGCCATACTTATCCGCAAAACAACCCGTCTCGACATTTTCGAGCACAAGGAGCGAACGTGGCGGGACAGTCGGAAGGACAGCGAGCAATGGTTTCCATGTCTCACGCACAATCGAGGCTTTTCGAATGAGATGATTGTCACCATCCCTTCCCAATGTATGAACTCCGTCCCGTTCACCCAGTTCGACCCTTCGGTATACTGATAGACCCCCGTCAATCACATTTGCAGCCGTAAAGACGATAATTGCGATGAGGAGAATCCTCGCGCTCCGTGTTACGTTACGCACCAGGATCTTGAACAGGAGCATTGTCCCGATAACAAGGGGGGGGAGGGCCGCGGTGAGATAATACCTGCTAATGTGGTTCTCCAGCGTGAGCGGAGGGAAGAGCATCAGGAAGAACCAGCCCAGGACGAACAGCGTGATGATAAGTGGCCTTTGCGTCCCGGTTTCCGGCCCGCCGAAGTGTCGGACCCCCGCGATAAAAACGAGTGCGAGCGCAGCTGTGGTGATAAAAAGCGTCATAAGCGCTTCGGACTCCGTAAAGACCACGCTTTTCAACGGCAGAACAGCCTGAAGCCCGAAAAGTGCGAACATCTGGAAATTGATTCCGATGTGAGACCCGATCAGCCGGGCTGCATACGGATGCGCGAGTGGGAGCGCAAAGAGTGAAACGCCCGTTAGCTTGGCCGCACCCAGGGCAAGAATCGCTACGGAGTGCCACTTCAATCGTGCGAATAGTTTCCGGTACACCGGCGTTTTATCCGGTGCGTCGTTCCCGCCGAGCAGCGTCCATGCACAGAGGACGAAGAAAAGCATCGCCGTCCCCTCCTTGAACCCCAGCGCGAGCGCAAACCAGAGGGCGGAACGTGCGTACCTCTTTTTAATGAATGATCCGACGCAAAGAAGTGCGAGGAGTCCGGGACCGATATCATCTATCCCCACAAGCCACATCTGTGCGTCGATATGGATATTCGACGCTGCTGCATACATGAAACCACTCCCCCAGGCCACGTTATGATCCCGGGTAAGTGTACCCGCAACTGACACGACGAGAAACGATGTGACAATGAGAAAGAGTATCGCCAGTATGTGAAAACCTGCGGGGTGGAGGCCGAATGCAGTGTACACAAGCCAGCAGTAGAATCTCGCGAGCGGACGGTAGAAGAACTTCCCCTCAGGGTTGATCATATCAGCGAGTTCGTTCTCTGCGGGGTGGAACATGCAATTGTGAATCACCGACCAATCATCCTGCACAAACGGGAATTGTGCAAGGGGAGTATAGATCACGAGCACCGTTGCTGCAAGCAGGCCGGGGAGGAGGAAACGCTGAAGGGGGGATCGCTCTCTGTGCATGTCGTGGACAACATAGAGAAAATAGTGTCCTCAGTCAATTGAAGAAAAAACTTCCCTCCCGGGGTCAAATTTGCATCGTCCACACATCGGTAACGCACGAAATGCCGCGTCAGTGAGGAGGATCACGCCCGGTGATCTGTGGCACGGTTATTGGGGATATTTCTGAATCACACAGGAGGGAACATGAAACGCCCATTCATGATATTTGCCGCACTCGGCGCCATCCTGCTCCTTCTCGCGCTCAGCCTGAGCCCTTTACAGAGCCACAGAACCCGGACGCACATTGCGTATCACCAGGACTGGGATCTGTAACTCCCTCCGCACTCCCGTCAGACGATTCTACGCGATGCCGTTGATCTGTACACTGCCGGCAATTCCAGGGGGTTAAAACAATAATTCGAAAAACTCAGGATCAAAGGAAGTAGCCACCCCGAATCACAGCGTTGTCTGAGCGATATTGCAGCGACGGAAGAGAAGACCATCATAAGTGTCACCGCGTTTGGAATTCGTCAAAGACTCCCGTATTATGTCATGAAGAGACTGTCTTGCCGGGGGCGCTGATCCACACTCAGAATTCCCCCCGGGAGACATCCGCACACCTATCTTTCGAGAGCGTTAACAGGCACACCCCTCCGTCTCTCACATCCGTTCATTCAAGAGATACACTCCAGCGTCCAGACTATTACTCTCGCTCCATAACAGAGAGTTTGACAAACGAGGGATAATTATGAATGAGATCAACACCGGCGACACTGCTTTCATGATGATCTGCGCCGCGCTCGTGCTCTTCATGACGCCGGGGCTCGCATTCTTTTACGGTGGTCTTGTTCGGAGCAAGAACGTCGTCAATACGATGATGATGAGCTTCGCGGCGATGGGAGTGGTCGCCGTGCAATGGGTGCTCTGGGGGTATTCCCTTTCGTTTGGGCCGAACGACGGGTGGCTCGGAAGCTTCGCGGGTGGGCTGCAGTGGCTCGGTCTCGGCGGAGTCGGACTCGACCCGAACCCGGACTACGCGGCGAGAATTCCGCATCAGCTCTTTATGATCTACCAGGCGATGTTCGCGATCATCACGCCGGCACTCATATCGGGAGCGATCGTCGAAAGGATGAAGTTCAGGTCATATATCGTTTTCATCTTTTGTTGGTCGACGATCTCGTATGACCTTGTGGCCCACTGGGTGTGGGGAGTCGGAGGATGGCTTCACGCGATGGGAGCGCTGGATTTCGCGGGAGGGACCGTCGTTCACATTAATGCGGGGGTCTCGGCGCTCGTGGCCACGCTCGTGCTCGGGCCCAGGACCGGGTTCCCGCACAGATCGTCCCCTCCCCATAACGTGACGCTGGCCCTTCTCGGGGGCGGAATGCTCTGGTTCGGATGGTTCGGGTTCAACGCGGGAAGCGCCCTCGCCGCCTCCGCGACTGCCACCGTGGCGTTTGTTGCGACGAATACCGCCGCCGCATCCGGAATGCTCGGCTGGATGATCCTTGAAATGTTCCTCAAAGGAAAACCCACGGCGGTCGGAGCGATCACCGGCGCGGTCGCCGGGCTCGTCGCCATCACGCCGGCGTGCGGTTTTGTCACCCCGCTTTCAGCGGTCGTCATCGGTCTGAGCGTCTCCTGCATCTGCTACTGGGCGCTCAATCAGCGCATCAAATGGCATCTCGATGATACGCTTGATTCATTTTCCGTTCACGGAGTTGGAGGCATATTCGGGGCACTCATGACGGGAGTCCTTGCGACACGTGCCGTCAACGCGGCGGGGGGTGACGGGCTTCTCTATGGGAATCCTAAACAACTTCTCGTTCAACTCGTGGCGGTAGTCTCGACGATTGCATTCTCCGCGATCGTCACGTTTATCCTGTTGAAGCTCATCGGCGCCACAATGGGGATCAGGAGCGGTGATGAACACCAGTCCGAGGGGCTGGACCTGGTCGAACATGGAGAGAAAGGATACAACGAGCTTGTCTAGCCTAGCAGCCGCTGACGCTTCCGGATGCGGGATCGTTGACATGTTGAAATAGTTCACGAACCAAATCTGTAGCCTGGAGAAGCACTCACCAGCACCGGAGAAAGGAACTCGTGTATGCAATTCGACACTGGCAGCACCGGCTTCATGCTCGTCGCGACGAGCCTTGTAATGTTGATGACACCCGGCCTGGCATTCTTTTACGGGGGGCTTGTCGGAAGAAAGAACGTTCTGGCGATAATGATCCAGAGTTTTGTCTCGATGGGTGTGACGACAGTTATCTGGTATGCGTTCGGGTATTCCCTCTGTTTCAGCGGGGGGGAAGGTGCAGTCATCGGTGATTTGAGATATATGTTCCTTCACGGCGTCAGCCTAACGACTGCATTTGCAGGATCAAACAGCATTCCGATGTGGGTATTCATGGCGTACCAGATGATGTTTGCCCAAATCACCCCCGCGCTCATCACCGGCGCGTTCAGCAACAGGGTCCGGTTCCAGCCGTACCTGATATTCCTCGTCGCCTGGCTCGTCTTCGTCTACTTCCCGCTGGCCCATATGGTGTGGGGGGGCGGGCTGCTGGCGAAATGGGGCGTTCTTGATTTCGCGGGGGGCATCGTCGTCCATGCGAGCGCCGGGTTCTCCGCGCTGGCAAGCGTCTTTTTTGTGGGAAAACGCAGTGTGTATGACAAGGGCCCGCACAGCATCCCTCTTGTTGCTCTCGGTACCGGGCTTCTCTGGTTCGGTTGGTACGGCTTCAACGCAGGGAGCGAATTGCGCGTCGATGCCGTCACGGCGCTTGCGTTCCTGAACACCGATGTGGCTGCGTCGTTTGCCGCGATCACGTGGTTGATCATCGCATGGTCGTTCGAGAAGAAGCCGAAATTCGTCGGGCTCCTCACCGGCTCCATTGCCGGTCTCGCGGCAGTCACCCCGGCCGCCGGATACATATCGACGGCCAGCGCGGTGACGATCGGTATCGTGTCAAGTATTGTCTGTTACTTTGCGATTTCGATGAAGAACAAGCTGCAGTGGGACGACGCGCTGGATGTCTGGGGCGTCCACGGGGTAGGCGGGTTATTGGGCGTCATAGCCCTGGGGTTGTTCGCGGACGTGACAATGAACCCCTCCGGCTCGAACGGGCTTCTGCTCGGGAATGCGGATTTCTTCTTCAAGGAGACTATCGCCGTCGTTCTTGCGGCCCTCTATGCCTTCCTCTTCACATACGTGATGCTCTGGCTCATCAATAAGGTAACGCCGGTCAAAGTGAGCGCAGAGGAGGAGGAGGCAGGTCTGGATGAAATTGAGCTGGGCGAGCAGGCGTATTTGTAGCGGGACCGTCCGTATCCATGGGAACCGGCAGCTCAAGAGTGTCTGCCGGTTCCCACAAACCGCACTTCGTGGTTTCCCGCCTCCTCGCTTTCGTTAACAGGCGTGGCGACGAGCTGTCCGAGGGCGTTGAACACGGTTAATGTCACGTGTTCCCTGACCGGGAGCGCGCAGCGTATGGTCGTGGAGGCCGCCCGGGAAATTACTCTTTCCTGCTCTTGAGCAGCCTGAGTTGTTCGGACACCTCCTCGAATGACTTCTCCAGTTCCTTGTACGCGCTCAAGTCGATAAGCGCGATCTGGCACCTTCCGTCCGGCTCCAGCGTATTAGTCGACATTATGCCTTCCAACAAAACAGGCAATAAGCGCTTCTCTTTGTTTATTACCTTCACGTTGCACGATTGCTTTGCGAACGAGCTGAAGATACTCGCTAGAAAAGCCCTGAACGTATCTCTATCCTCGGATGATATGAATGCACCAATCTGCTTGTTAACCAGTTTGTTCCGATCAAGTCCGAGCATTCTCCCCGCGCTGAGATTTACCTCCTTGATTATGCCCTCCACGTCCAGAGCAAAATAAGGAATTGGCGAGAAATCAAACAGGTTGACATACTTGTTTCTCGATGCTTCCAGTTCTTCTTCCGCGATTCTGAGCTCCTGATTCTGATGTTCCAGCTCCACCTGATTCACTTCGAGCAAATAGACCAGCTTGCGAGTCTTCTCAGTTATGCCAACGGCGGTTTCCTTTGGTTTTGCCCCCCTTTGCTTTTTCCTTTTGGCACTTATCAGTTTGCGTGGTTTCTTTTTGGAGGGTTTCATGTATTGGTCCCTATTTTGTGGTCTGTAATTGCATTGCGAGAAGAATGAGCGTCGTTTCAGTTCCTCCGTGAACCATCTGCCGCGCATTCAGAAGCAGCGTCTTTCTTCCCCCGGTCGCAAAGTCGTATTCGATCATGCAATCCTCGAAAACCTTCTTTTCGGGAATTATCTGCTCCAGAAGTTCCCGCAACTGGGGTATCTCCCACTTGTTGCCGTCAAGCTCAAATATGGACTTGCCGACGGTGCTATGGGTGTCGGTATTGAACATTTTATAAAAGGAACGGTTAGCCGAGAGAACCCTGAAGTCCTTATCGAGAATAAGAAGCGATTCCCTCACAGTATCGACAATATTGTCAGCATACTCCCGCGCCCTTTCAATCTCCTTGTTCAACTTTTCGATTTCTTCATACGTCGTCTTCAGTCTGTTGATATCTGAAAAAGTAATGACAACCCCCTCAATTGCATTGCTCGTAGTTCGGTACGGCAGAATACGCATCTGGTACCATATACCGTCGTTGGTTTGCACCTCCATCTGTTTGTACACAAGCGTCCGCAACACTTCCGCGGCATCCTCACTGAGCTTATCGTACTTGAATTTTGCTGCTAAATGGTCGATGGGTCTGCCGATGTCGGTTGAAATCAAGTTCACTACCCTCGTCGCATGGAACGTGAATCTCTTGATACAGAGATTATTATCAAGGAAAATGGTCGGGATATCTGTGCTGTCAAGGAGGTTCTTCATGTCGTTGTTAACAACCGACAGTTCATCATTCTTGTTCTGCAATTCGGTGTTTACTGTAATAAGTTCCTCGTTGAGAGACTGCAGTTCTTCCTTGGATGTCTCCAGTTCTTCATTTGAGCTCTGCATCTCTTCGTTGGTTGATTGCATCTCCTCGTTTGATGATTTGAGCTCTTCATTGGAAGTCTCGAGTTCCTCAACGGCTGAGCTCAGATTGTCTTTAGTAGATCGCAATTCGCGCTCAAGTTCTTTGATAATCGATCTGGATTTCCTCTCCGGGTGATTTATCCTCGAGGTCGAGGCGCTTTTTGCCGTCAGGACATCCTCAAAAATAACCAGGAGGGAGCCTGACAGTTGCAGCGGGTGTGTAATCGGTGTAACCGTCAGGTTTATCACCTGGGTGCTTCGGTTGTTTTTTACTCGTATCCCCCGGGCGGCGAGAGATTTCTTTGTTGAAAGGACTTTGCGAATCAATGCCGGGAGTTCTTGCTGCAAACCCTCGCGCGCCATGTCAAGAATATTCAACTTGGCTTCGCCATGAGAAAGCTCAAGGTACTTTCCCGTGCTTCCATGGATATAGACAATGTCTCCGTTGGCGGATAGAATCACGCAATTTGGAGAGTAAGTCTGCAGGATGGCTTGTTCAGCGAGTCGGGTAATGGTCGTTGGCTCGTTCTGGGCCGGAGGGCCCTGCCTGGCGGGTTGTATTGCGCGCGCGACGGGGAAGTCGATGAGGGGTTGCGATGAATACGCGGTTTCCCTCCTCCTATACAGTTTCCATTTGGTATCGACAACGGAAAACAAGTCCACGAAGACGCTGATTGTCTCTGATGTGCCGAGAAACAGGATCCCGTTCGGGAGGAGACTGTAATGGAATATGGGGATGATCTTCTTCTGCAGGGCGGTACTGAAATAGATCAGGAGATTGCGGCAGGTGATCAGATCGAGTTTGGTAAATGGAGGATCTTTGATGACGCTTTGCTGAGCAAAGACCAGCATCTCGCGGATGTCTTTTCGAACATGATAAACGTTGTCCTTTGAGGTAAAGAAACGGGTCAGGCGGTCTTTGCTCACGTCGGAAGCGATTCCCGCATATGACCCGATGCGGGCTTTGTCTATTGCGACACCGTCAATGTCCGTTGCAAATATCTGTGCGTTGAGCGTCTTCTTCGTTTCCTCCAGGCACTCTCGCACGACAATTGCCAGGGAGTATGCTTCCTCGCCGGTAGAACAGCCGGGCACCCAGATTCGTAGCTGGCCGTCGTCCGGTTTACTCTTTACAAGATCCAGCAGTATTGTTTTCAATTTCGCGAAAGCTTCGGGTTCACGGAAAAACGTCGTCACTCCGATGAGAAGCTCTCTGAACAGGATTTCAATTTCAGCGGGGTTTTCTTGGAGCATCCGGATATAGTTCGGGAGATTATCCAGTTGAGAAATGCCTATTCTTCTCTCTACTCGCCGGTAGATCGTATTCTGTTTGTACTGCGAAAAGTCGTGACCGGTGCGGTTTCTGAGGAGTATGAAAAGCTTCTGGAATGTGTCGGGGATTTTACCATCCGTAATTGTTCTATCGAATAAGACGCCCTGGACTTTTTGAGACGTATATTTGATCAGCCGATCGGGCATCTCCTCGGGAGGAAGAATATAGTCGGCCAATTGGGTTTTGATGGCGCTGGTTGGCATGCCGTCGAATTTGGCCGATTCGGGATCCTGCACGATGATCATTCCCAGCTCACTCTTTATCGCTTTGAGCCCTACAGTACCATCAGACGCCATTCCGGAGAGGATAATACAGATGGCTTTTTCGCCCAAATCTGCAGCGAGCGATTTAAAGAAGAAATCGATCGGGAGCCGGAATCCATGCGCCTCAAGAGGTTCTATGAGCTGGATTGTTCCGTGCAGTATTGCCAGATCGCGGTTTGCAGGTGCTACATACACATGATTGGGTTCAACGGCCATTCCGTCTTCTGCTTGGAACAGTTTCATCGCCGTGGATCGTTGAAGCAGTTCGGGCATGATGCTGACATGATTTGGATCCAGATGCGAGACAACAATAAAGGCCATGCCGTTGCCGTCGGGCATATTCTGGAAGAACTTCTCGAGAGCGTCCAGACCACCCGCAGAGGCGCCAATGCCAACCACATAAAACGAATTATTCAAAGGTGGCACGCCAGAAGCTCTGACAACGTGACTGATCGGAGATCGTTTCCGTAGAGTCTTCTTCTTCATAGTCTACCTCAAGAGGGCATCACGGTCATTCCGGACCTCTATTCATTTCCTGGAAGATGAAAAATGGACAATCCAGTGCGTTGGCCGGGAAATACATCTGTGTGCACATTCCATGTGTGCGACGAAGTGTATCGTCAAGCGGAAAGTGAGGCGGAATTTTGTGTTTCTGAGTCGGCGCGAGGGGATTTGAACCCCTGACCCCCTGAACCCCATTCAGGTGCGCTACCGGGCTGCGCTGAAAAACCTCTATTGCGGGCTGAATAACGCACTCCGTTTGTGGAGTAACCTACACCTTGGCCCGTTTCAGTTAGCAATCTTGTTAGCACCTGTCGACACTGCTAAACGGAATCCCCTTTCCTCAGCGTTCAGCTATCCTGTGGGCTTGTCTTGAGGGAGGGATCCATGGATGATGCAATACGCAGGAACTCGAACGTGTCATACACAAGAGTAATATAGTGATCAAGGCGGAGAAGTCAAGATCTCATTCTTGGTCTACCCCCTGCTGTTGCAACGTCTCCCCCTAACTGTTGCATAGTCTGCCCCTAACGGTTGCAACCGTCTCTATTCGCTCAATGTTGACGGCCCTGAAATCGCGTTTCTTCCCCTTAATATATTAGTACATACTAATACCATCCATCTCTCCACGAGCGGTGCGAGATGGATTTGGCAGAGTTGTCGATTACTTTCTCAGGAACAAAAAGTCCTACTCTGCTGCCCGGCATTCGGATCGAAACGTGAGAATTCCATGCGCCGGCATTGAAGAAAGTGATCGGAGAGCAGAAAAAACGTGGTGCCGAGCCCAGGCTGATTCTTGTCTTTACCTTCGGGTGCCATTGGGAGGAGGTGGTGGATGAGAATGTTATCCGAGATGAACTCCCTGGCCGATGATCACGAGGAATTCGTGAAGAGCCTGGCGCCGAGGGCGGAGGTGGTGTGTAACAGGATAAAAGGTTCTTTTCAACCGCACACCGTCCGGGCGCGACGTTCAGACAACCTATCGATGCCGCATCGAACTATCTGGATTGACTTGTCGCATTCGGTATTTCTTGTTAAGACTGTCGGGATTATAGAACAGCATCCTCTGGCGAACTACGACACTATCAGAGGGCATCTGGTCAACAAGGCGGGACGGATCACTCAGTGCTATCTTTAGCTCGGCCCTTTCTTCATTCTTAATCTCAAGATGATAAAGAATCCATGGCTTGAAGCATCTATACTCAACTCGGAACAGGTAGGTCCCTGCGGGGATCCCTGAGAACAGGAATCTTCCATTCCCATCGGTCACCTGTCCATATCGATCCTCGCCGAGTATTGCTAGGGCTCCCGTTATAGGTTTTCCCGTTATCTGGTCAAAGACAAATCCCGCCAGGCCACCATGCTCTTGAGGATCGTTCAAGAGTCCGAGTACGGCGAACATTCCGAGGACTGATACAAGTATACCCATTTATGAGCCTCCTGCAATGCTGATTGTGCGGCCCGTCCCGTAGGATGAATCTCCCAGCCAAGATTGTATTATGTGCATTCTACTATTCCAACCGAGAAAATGTTCCCCCGCTGCCAAGTGTTTGCTATTCCCTAGGCAGGACGGTATCTTACCGACGTTGTTCAAGTTCATTGAAACGGCCCTTGTTCCGATCGGATTGAGGGCTGCTGTGTTTTGAGCCAGCAGAGGTGCGTTAGCCCAATGAACCCATTAGATTATGCTTCATCCACATTCATCGAGCAGAACACATGACATCCAGGACGATACTGTCGTTGGCTGCAATCGCAGTTATGGCATTGGGGGTGTCCAGCACAACGTCACAAGCAAGTGGGACGCGACCGGGAGAGGCTGATAGCCTGTCCATTTCATCCACTGTATTCATGAGATCCGGTCTGGTCTACATAGGTCACATTACGCTGGATTACGTTTCTGTTTTAGACCCGGGAACCACTCAACTCATTGGGAGAATCAAATCAGGGAGCGGTGCGTGCTGTGTTGACCTGGTCCCGACAGCCGACCGTGGATACATCGCAAACTATAAATCAAACAATGTGACAGTTTTTGACAGGAAGTCAGGAAAAACAATTGCAACAGTCCCCGCAGGGGATCATCCGTCGCATATCACTCTGACAGGTGACGCCGAATATTTACTCATCGGTCATGAGGCCAGCGACGGCCTCTGGTTCATGGATACTCACACAAACCAGATCACGAAGAAGCTGCCAGAAGGAACCGGCATATTGTGCAGATGTGATAACCGAAAGAAGATCTACCAGAGCCAGATAATTATCCCCTACGTATTTGTCATAGACCCGGAGACCCAGACGATTGCCAAGAGAATCAATGTTGGGGGACGCCCCCTGGGTCTTGCAATCGCACCGGATCAGAAACATCTCTATATCGCGAACGTCGAATCGAATGAGCTGGAGGAAATCGATACGGAAACCGATTCGGTCGTGGCAAGAATTCCCCACGTGAACACCGCGCGGGGGATCGCCATAACAATCGATGGCAGGTCTGCATTTGTAACGAATGTGACATCTTCGACTGTTACGGTTGTTGATCTGGGATCCAGAGAGATCGTGAAGGTGATCCCCGTAGGGACGATGCCCACGTCGATTGCTTTTCGCAATGATGGGAAATACGCCTATGTGTCCTGCCAGGGTAGCGCGTCCGTATTTGTCATTAGCACGCAAACTCAAGAGATCGTTCGATCGATTATCGTTGATGGTAATCCAATCCAGGTGCAGGTAAAATAACCATTCGATTCTTGCGAGCCCACTGACCTGTGATGCGTTCTCAGCAGCTCCTATATATTCAGGCGATCTCCCATCAGGCCTCGGTGACGTCGGCAATGCGTGAAGGAAAAAAAATAGCTCAATATAGCCACCAAGACCGGGAGCAGGTCATTTCGAAGAACCCCGCGAAAGATGAATTCGATGAAACCCAAGGTACTATCCCTACTTTTGACTGGATTCCTCGGGCTCAACTGTGCCACGTCAGTGCCCATTTCGGATGACACCGTCGTGGCCTCAGAGTTTTCTGTGGTAACGGGCCGTAGTCCCGTTTTGTTTGTCGGCCGGAACCCAGAAGACGGGCAATGGATATTGCTCACAGATGAACGGGCCTCCCGACAGGTTGTGACGTATGCTTTGTTCGATGACCTCTTGGCTATGGATAGTACACTGAATCAGGTGAGAGATCTTCGCATAGGATGGCAAGCCACACGTCTGGCCAAAGGGGCTCCGTGGGTGAAGGAGCAGTTCTCGATGACCTCGCAGGTGGCTGGACAAGAGCTGACTCAGGGCAAGCCTACTCATCGGCCAAGCGAGCCAGTTCCAGTGGGTCCCAAACACTATTTCATTACCGTATTTGAGCGTGACGATAGCTCCTCCCAGGGCCGTCGAACCAGCGTGGAGGAAAAATCGGTAAGCGTCTGGCTTGTCGAGGGCTCGGAGAATATTGTCGAGACGCTTCTTTGGAGCAGTACCTTAGACCCCGCTGTGCGTGATTCTTTGGACAGTTTGGTGCAGAGGTGCGGCCTTGATACGCTCAAGGGTCTTTACAGCAACCCCGTCAGTTCGGGACGCAAGAAGTTCATAATCTCAATTTGGGATGCGAAGACAGGTCACTCTACCTCGTCACAACTACAGAATTGTTGGGTTCCTTCGCTCTATGAACTTTGCTCGTTCATCAATTCGCTGCTGCCTAAACGGTATGCGATGGATCTTGCGGTCTCACAACTGTCGCAGTGACATGAAAACGAATAGGCATACTGATTTTACTTAAGAGTGCAGCTCAGTATCTCTGCCAAGACCAAATTGAACTTATGGCGGCACTGATGATAATGTCACTTATTGAATCGGGGTCCGATCCCGGGTGTCCGGGGAGGGCCGCGATTTCCACGTTCTCGATTGCTAAAGGAGGTACCCCATGAGCAAGGGAATCGTCAATATTCTCCTGCCGTTATCGCCGGCACTCTGTATATTCGGCCCCCTCTTGATCGTCATAGGGTATGATCCCCTCAATCACGCCTGGGCGGATATTGGTGCCTTGAT
>Ga0182021_10007494_pt1 | contig 12932 bp, 12 predicted proteins | sample 612E3MmetaG_FD_120493 | JGI IMG/M metagenome (GOLD analysis project Ga0182021, IMG submission 120493) | Permafrost microbial communities from Stordalen Mire, Sweden - 612E3M metaG (Illumina Assembly) | ecosystem: Environmental > Terrestrial > Soil > Wetlands > Permafrost | place: Sweden... | reverse complement strand
TCGAGCGGATCTCGTTTGCCGGGCTCGTTGACGATGCGCACGCCTTCCTCGAGCTCCTCGATGCGCTGGCCGGAGAGCTTGCCGTAGGGGGCGAAACTGCGCACGCTGAAGTAGACGCTGCCGTGCGCCTCGTAGGCAGCCTCTCTCTGGATCAGCGTGCAGCAGAGGTCAATGATCTCGGCGATCGCCTCCGTGGCCTTGGGCTCGATGTCGGGGGCCAGGGCAACGCCCAGACGTCCCATGTCTTCGTGATAGGCGCGCGTGAACTCGTCGGCCACGTCCACTGGAGCCCGCTTCTCCTTCTCGGCCCGCTTGATGATCTTGTCGTCTACATCCGTTATGTTCTCGACGAGGGTGACGTGCAGGCCGCGCTGGCGCAGCCAGCTGCGAAGTACGGCGAAGGTGACGTACGGCCGCGCGTTGCCGATGTGCACGAGCCCGTAGACAGTGGGCCCGCAGCAGTAGATGCCGACCTCGCCCGGGGTGCGGGGGACGAACTCCTCTTTGTGCTGGGTCATCGAGTTGAACAGACGGATCACAGGGGCCCTCCGCTGAGAAGATGGACGAACGAGCACGGCAAGACGTTCCGCGCGAGACTCACGACGCGTCCCCCTGGACCAGGTCGAGGCCGCGGCGTACGCGCTCCAAGGCGTCTGCGCGAGCGAGGGCGGCGAGCACGTAGTGCAATTCCGGTCCGTGCTCGCGGCCGGTGAGCAGCAGACGCAGCGGCGGCAGGGCGCGGCGCGCACCGAGGCCGCGCTCGGCCGCCGCCGCGCGGTAAACAGTCAGAAGCTCGCGCGCGGCCTCGGGCGACAGCCATTCAGGACCCGCCGCTCGCAGGCGCAGGAACACGTCCAGCGGCACGTCCACGAACGAGACCGCGGCAAGCGCCGGCCGCAGTGCCTCCGGGGCCGGCGCCATGAGCACCTGCGCCGTCAGCTCCGGGACCTGCCCGTAGTAGGAGATGCTCGGCTTGAGCGCCGCCGCCAGGGCGGCCGCAGCGGGCGGCGGCGTGCCGGGCGGCAGACGCTCGGCCACCAGTCGCTGATGCTCTTCGTCGTCGAGGAGCATCACATGCTGGTGGCCCAGCCAGTCCAGCTTCGGCTGGTCGAAAATCGCGGGGCTGGCGGACAACGCCTCTATCTCGAACTCCTGCTCCATGGCCGGCAGCGTCAGGACCTCCTGCTCCCCATGCGACCAGGAGAGCAGCGCCAGATAGTTATCTACCGCCTGCGGCAGGTAACCGAGCGCGCGGTAGTCGCCGACGGCGGTGGCGCCGTGCCGTTTGGAGAGCTTGCTGCCGTCTGGGCCCAGCACAAGGGAGTGATGCGCGTACTTCGGCGGCTCGGCGCCGAGGGCGTCCAGGACCAGCAGCTGGCGGGCGGTGTTGGTCAGGTGGTCGTCGCCGCGGATCACGTGGGTGATGCGCATGTCCCGGTCGTCCACCGCGGCGGCGAAGTTGTACCCCGCGCCGCCGCTGGAGCGGACCAGGATGAAGTCGCCCAGCGCCTCTGCTCCAAAGACGACCGGACCGCGAATCAGGTCGTCGACCACCACTTCGCGGTCGGGCACGTGCAGGCGCAGGGCGGCCGGCTCACCGGCCCGCACACGGGCCAGCGCCGCGGCCGGCGAGAGGGCGGCACAGCGGCGGTCGTAGCGCGGTGTGCGACCCTCGGCCATCTGACGAGCGCGAAGCTCCTCTAGCCGATCCTGCGAGCAGAAGCAGTGGTAGGCGGCGCCGCAAGCGAGCAACTGGTCGGCCGCCGTGGTGTGGCCGGCGGCCCGCTCGCTCTGCCGGTACGGACCGAACGGGCCGCCCATGTCTGGGCCCTCGTCCCAGTGCAGGCCGAGCCAGGACAGGTCGCGCAAGATGGACTCCTCGTGGCGCAGCTCCGACCGGGCCACATCGGTGTCCTCGATACGCAGCGCAAAGGCGCCGCCGTAGTGGCGCGCAAACAGATAGTTGAAGAGCGCCGTGCGCGCCGAGCCGATGTGGAGTGAACCGGTGGGGCTCGGCGCGAAGCGGACGCGGACCTGTGACTCTGCGCTGATAACGGCCCCCTCGCTGGCAAAAGTTGCTGCAAAACCGGAGGTAGTCTAGCCGCCGGCCCGGAACGCGGCAAGCGCACCGGCGGCGATAGTACGGGTGCCCGGCAACAGACTCTCCGGCCGTCTGCTCGTCATCAAGCCGGCTCACGACCCGGGTGGCGCTCCACGACCTGCAGGGTCCCGTGCATCAAGTTGTTCCCCCGGGGGGCCTCCGATAACGTGTGCCGGGGGCGAGCCCGGCGCCGCGGGACACCGCGCCGGGCGACTTCAGGTAGACGGGCCAAAGGCGGACGGCAAGGAGCAGGCATGACCGCACCTACGGACGGCGGGCACGACCAGAGCAGCACTCCCTATCTGGACGCGATGCTGCGCTACCGCGACGCTCACTTCACGCCCTTCCACACGCCTGGTCACAAGCTCGGCAAAGGGGCGCCGGCGGGCATTGTGGAAGCCTTTGGCCTGCCGCTGCTGCGGGTCGACGTGGCCATGGCCGGGGGTATCGAAGACACGCGAGAAAGTACCCATCTGCTCCAAGCCGCCGAACGTCTGGCGGCGATGGCGTACGGGGCCGACGAGTGCCACTTCCTGGTGAATGGGTCGACCAGCGGCGTGCAGTCGCTCGTCATGACCCTGGCCGGACCGGGCGACACGGTCATCGTGCCGCGCAACTCTCACAAGAGCCTGCTTGCCGGCCTTATCTTCTCCGGCGCTATGCCGCACTACATCGAACCACCGATCGACCCACTGTGGGGCATCCCGCTCAACGTGAGCTCCGACGACGTCACGGCGGCCCTTCGCTCCGTTCCCGCTGCGAGCGCTCTGTTCGTCACCTCTCCCACATACAACGGCTTCGGCGCCGACCTGCGCAGCATCGCCAAGCTCGTCCACTCGGCCGGCCTGCCCTTCGTGGTCGATCAGGCATGGGGACCGCATTTTCGCTTCTGCTCGCTGCTGCCCGATGACGCCATGGGCGCCGGAGCCGATGCCGCCGTGGCCAGCACCCACAAGCTCATCAGCGGTCTCACCCAGTCGTCCGTGCTTATGGCGAACCGGGGACGCATCAACCTGGCACGACTGGCGAGCATCGTGAAGATGACGCAGAGCACCAGTCCTCAGACCCTCATGTACGTCTCCATCGACGCCGCGCGGGCGCAGATGGCCACCCAAGGCGAAGAGTTGTGGAGCCGCGCGTTGGAGCTGGCTGACTGGGCCAGGGCGCGCATCAACCAGATCGAGGGCCTGCGCTGCCTTGGCGACGAGTGCCTGCGGGAGCCGGGTGTGGCCGCATTCGACGCCACCCGGCTCACAGTCACCGCCTGCGACCTCGGCCACAGCGGCTGGCAGCTGGAGACCATCCTGCGCGACGACTACCGCATCGCAGTGGAGGCCGCCGATCCGCTCAACATCGTCCTCAACGTCACCTACGGCGACTCACATCAGGAGGTCGAGCATCTTGTGAGCGCGCTCACGGACTATGCCGCCCGCTTCCGCGAGCGCGCCGCCGACACGACCGTCCGCGGCCCCGAGCACTTGCTGATCAAACTGCCCCCGTTCACCCGGCAGGTGCTCAGCCCGCGCGACGCCTTCTTCGCCCAGTCCGTGGCGCTGCCGCTGAACGAGTGTCTGGGCCGCGTCAGCGCGGAGATAGTCACACCCTACCCGCCGGGCATTCCCGTGCTCGGGCCGGGCGAAGAAATCGGACCGCAGACCGTTGCCTACCTGGAAGAAGCGGCCGCCCGGCAGCTGACGATCCACGGGCCGGAGGACCCCAGCCTGCGCACGCTGCTCGTGGTAGAGTGAAGATCCACATCGTAGCCGGTCATGCCGGCAGGAGGGAGTACGATGCGTCTTCGCGGTTCTGCAGCTTTGGCCATGGTGGTCGTGGCCGTCAGTCTGATCGTCTTCGTCGCTGCCTGCGGAGGCGGAGGCGGTCCCACCACCTACACCAGCAAGGACTACAAGTTCCAGCTCACCTACGACGCGGGCGTGCTGACCGAGAGCACGTCCCTGTCGTCGGCCGGCGCGGCCGGCGGCTCGAGCGTCTTCGACGTCGGCTTCGTGAACCCCAAAGGCACGAAGAGCAGCGGCGAGTACCGTGACGGCCTGGTCGTCAGCGTCTACAAACTGAACGCCACAGTCACAGACGCCATGCTGCCGGCGGTCAAGACCGAGCTCGAAGGCGTCCTGCCCCAGCTGCAACAGTCCCTGGGATCGGACACCAAACTGGGATCCCTGTCAGCGTTGGACATCAACGGCACCAAGGGGTTCTCGTCAGACGCCACCTTCACCCTGGACAAGATCCCGTTCAAGGCCACGCTCTACTTCCTGATCAACGGCAATCTGGAGTATCAGGTGACGGCGCAGGCGGCCGTGTCCAAGTGGGCGACCATGCAGTCCGTGTTCAAGACGACGATGGACAGCTTCAAGACCACGCCGTAGTCGCGCACTCGTTCCGGGACAATACGGGGCGGGCGGCTCCCGGCGGAGCCGCCCGCCCCGTCTCATTCTCGTGGACCAGAGCCAGACGCAGCTAGTCCGCGCCCCGTGCTTCACGCGACGGCGTGCCACCAGGACCGGCGTCACCGAACGCTACGCGGATGACGCGCCTCCGTCGACCCGTACCGACGCCATTAGCGCTTTGCGGGTGCGCCGGCCAAACAGTTACTCCGCACCGATGCCGCGCCGCCCGAGGCCACCACGTCCTCCACCACAAGGGCCGCCTGCCGGAGCGCAGCAGAGAGTTGCCTCCAGGTAGCTGGCCTTCACAAGGCGCTCGCCGAGCTCGCTGACGGTCCCCCTCCTGAGATCGTCCGCGCCCAGCGCGACACGGCCACTCCGATGCTGCGCGTGTCCTCGGCGGCCGCTGCGCTGCGGGCTGGTCCCGCGGCACCGCCGCGATGGCGCGACGCCTCAGCTGCCGGCGACCGACATGCCCTCGATGACCACCGAGGGCGTGAGCACGCTGCCGCTGGGGACCCAGCGCGCATCGTCGCCGAGGGCCACCACGCCGCGCAGCATGCCGGGTATGTCGCCTGCCAGGGTGACCTCGCGCAGCGGCCGACCGAGTCGTCCGCTGTCGATGAGGACCCCGCTGATGCCCACCGAGAACTCGCCGGAGACCGGGTTGGCGCCCGAGTGGACGCCGACGACATCGGTGACCAGGACGCCGCGCTCTATGCCGGCGATGATGTCAGCCACCGGCGCGGTGCGGCCCCCGAGCACCATGTTGGTGGGCCGCACGGAAGGCGCCGACTGGTAGGAGCCGCGCCCGCCGTTGCCAGTGGAGGCGCGGCCCGCCCTGTGAGCCGTGTAGGTGTCGTAGAGAAAGCCCTGCAGCGTGCCGCCGGAGATGATCGGGGTGCGGCGGCACGGGACTCCCTCGCCATCGAACGGGGCGCTGGCGAGACCCTCCGGGTGAATACCGTCGTCTGCCAGGTCCAGCAGCTCGGAGGCGACTGCCTGCCCCTCTTGCGACGCAAAGAGGGAACGGCCCTTCTGCACGGCGTCGGCGGTGAGGGCCGAACCGAGCACACCGATGACGGACGCGGCCGTGAACGGCTCCAGCACGACCGTGCCCTTGAAACTGGGGCACGGTCGCGCGCCCAGCAGCCGGCAGGCCCGCTCGGCGGCTTCGCGGCCGCACGCCACGGGGTCCAGCAGCGCGGGGTCGCGGCCGACGTCGTAGGCGACCCCGGTCTCAACGCCGCCGTCCTGCTCGGCCAGGACGTAGAGGAACAGGTAGCTGTGGTTGACCCGGTACGCCCCGCGGATGCCGGTCGTGCTAGCGACGACCACTTCCGCGTCTTCGTCCACGTAGATGGTGTCTTCGACGAGCTTGACGCGCGGGTCGTAGTCCAGCGCGGCCCGCTCGCAGCGCACGGCCATGTCGATCTTCTGCGCCTGCGACACGCGTCCCAGGTTCTCGCTGAAGAGCACCAGGTCCGTAACGGCGCCCAGTTGTGGCTGCGGCAGCACCGAGTGCTCGTCCGGCTGCGTTACGGACGCGTGTGCCACGGCCCGGTCGACCAGCTGCTCGAGCGCGTCGGCGCCGGTGTCCGAACTATAGGCATAGCCCATGGACCCGTTGCTGAGCACGCGCAGGCCGACGCCGGTGCGCCGGGCCTCCGTGAGCTGTTCCACGCCACCCTGATAGACCTTGATGCGGCGGCTAAGGGAACGCTCGCCGTAGACCTCTGCTCCTGTGACGTGGCGGCCGGCAGCCATCTCGAGCAGCCGCTCCACGGTCTTCTGCAGTGATGGGACCTCCGCTCCACCGGAACTACTGGAGGCGCCGTGAACGGGAGTCATCAGGCCGTGCCTCCCACGGTCATCTCGCTGACCCGCAGGGTGGCCTGCCCGCTGCCCACAGGCACGCCCTGCCCATCCTTGCCGCAGATGCCGGACTTGACGTCCAGGTCGTCGGCGATCATGTCGATCCGCTGCAGCACGTCTATTCCGCTGCCGATGAGCGTGGCCCCGCGCAACGGTGTGGTGAGGCGCCCGTGCTCTATGAGATAACCCTCGGCGACGCCAAACACGAAGGCGCCGCTGGCCGGCTCCACCTGGCCGCCGGCCAGGCTGGCGGCGTAGAACCCGTGGTCGGTGGCCTCGATGACCTCCACCGGAGTGGACGAGCCGCCGGCGATGTAGGTGGTGGTCATCCGTGGAATGGGGATGTGCCGGAACGACTGCCGTCGGCCGTTGCCGGTGGGCCTCACTCCATCGTGGCGTGCCCGCAGCCGGTCGTACAGATAGCCGGTCAGGCGACCCTTGTCGATGACCAGGGTGCGCTGAGTGGGCACGCCTTCGTCATCGTAAGCTGCCGAGCCCCAGCCGTTGGGCAGGCCGCCGTCGTCGTAGGCGGTGACGATGGGCGCGGCGACCTTTGTACCCAGCTTGCCGGCGTAGATACTGGCGCCTTTGCTGACGGCGTCGGCCTCTAGCCCGTGGCCGCACGCCTCGTGGAACAGGACACCGCCGAAGCCGTTGGCCAGCACGACCGGCATGGCGCCCGCCGGCGTTGGTTTGGCGTCCAGCATAGTGACAGCCTTCTGGGCGGCGGTCCTGGCGACGTTCGCCGCCGCCCGCTCGTCCACGATCTCGAACCCGGCGCTCTGCCCGAGCGCCTCAAAGCCTGTCTGGATGATGCCGTCCCGGCGCGCCACCACACTGACCACGTAGCGCAGGCGCGTGCGATCGTCTCGCACGGCCTCGCCGAGCGAGTTGACGATGAGGATCCGCTGACGCGTCTCGCCGTAGGTGACGGTGCACTGGACGACGAGGTCGCTCAGTGCGCGCGATTCCTCGTTGCCCACGTGCAGCAGAGCTGCCTTGCGTTCCACGCCGACGGTCTCCGGCGGAATCTGAACGGGATGCAGACCGGGGCTGCTGCGTACCGGGCCCAGATCCGTCACTTCTGTGTGCGGACGCGCCGCCGCCGCGGTGGCTACCGCGTCGGCGGCGGCGAACAGTGCCGCCTCGCCGACCTCGTCGGAATGGGCGTAGTAAGTGCGCTCGCCGTCGCACAGGCGTACGCCGAAGCCGAGCTCGCGGCCGCCGGTGACCTGATCGATGCGCCCGTCGTCCAGCCGCATGCCGAGGGTGTCGCGGTCTTCGACAAAGATCTCGGCGAAGTCGCCGCCGCGCAACAGCGCGCGGCGCAACGCCACCTGCAGGAGGTCGGTGCCCAGGCCGCCGGGGTTCACGACGCCGCCTCCGACACCGCGATCGCCGGCGCAAACGCGCGCAGCACGTCGCCGGCGGCGGCACGCAGCCGCAGCGCGGCCGGTGCGGCCGGCGGGAGGCCAACGAGCAGACCATCGGAGAAGTACAGACCTATGCGCACGCGACGCGAGCGCCGCAGCCCAACGGCCGCGACCCCGCCGGCCGCCGCCAGCAACGCCACCCGCGCGGCGCGGCTCACGAGCCGGTCCCGAACGGTTCGGAGCTCGGCATACTGAGCACGCGCCGCAAGTCGTAGAGCAACAGGCCGAGCGACGATGGGTGCGACCGCGTCACCGCAACGACGCGGCGCCCACCGTCCCGCAAGGCGGCCACCGCGCCGTCCGGGGTGTCCACCACGACCTGTTGGAGGCCGCTTTCGTTGAGTCCCGCGGCAGCTTCGTCGGCGGCGGAGAACAATCCGTCGATGGCCCGCCGTGCGGCCTCCGCGGACGCCGGGGCGCCGGCAGCGTGCAGGCCGCCGTCCGCCTCGACGACGGCAAGCGCCACCACGTCCGGGAACGCGCTGATGACTCCGGCCAGCGTCGTGTGCAGGGATGAGTACGAGGTCGTCATTTGTCAGGACCTACCCGGGAAGGACGGGGCCACTCTATCACGCGGAATGCCGCCCTCAGGCCGTTGCACGAACGTGCAGGGAGCACACCAGATGGCAGCAATCGCCGCCGCAGCGGATGGGCACGCCGTCGGCTCCGATCGGCCCGCTGGGCGTACCCCCCAGAGCCTGCACGACCCCTTCCAGGTAGGCGCGGTGCATGCCGCAGGCCAGGTCCGGATGCCGGCCGCCGGTCTCGCGGAACACGCAGTTGCGCACGTCCACGTGGAGACCGTCGTCGTCCAGCCACACGCGCGGCAGTAGACCCTGGCCCTCGGCCACGGCGCGCACTGCCTCTGCCAGCTCCGCCGGCCTGGCCGGCTGCGCGCCCAGATCGGCCATGTAGCGGCGGCCCTCTGCCTGCCCCGCCTCGCGGCAGACAGAGTCGGCTGCCTCTTGCGTGGCCGTGACCGCTACCACGTCCAAAGCGAGCTCGGCAAGGAGCTCGTAGCGTCGCGGCGGGATAGCGAAGACCTGCACACCATCGGCCAGACTGTACAGCTTTGCAGGCCGGCCGCCGCCGGGACTGCGTCGCTGAGAGGCGATCAGAAAACCGGCTTGCTCCAGCTTGCCGAGGTGCATTCGTGCGACGTTGGGGTGCAGGCCGAACTGCTCTGCCACGTCCACGACGGTGACCTTGGCGCCCGGCCGCTCTGCGATATGGCGGTAGATGCCGAAGCGGGTATCGTCGGCGAGCACAGCGCTCGCCAGGTGCTCACGTTCCACAGTGCCCCTTCCGCCCGTCACCAAATGACAGCATGCCGCCTTCGCCTACCCGGGATGCTACCGCTCGTACGGGAACGCGTAAACACGTTGGCAACAGTGCGTTGGCAGGAGCGCCGGCAGGCCGAGCCCAGCTATGTCTCCAGCACATAGCGGGAACCGATGGGAACTCCCGCGCGCAGCGTGGCCTCGACGCTGCAGTACCTGGTCTCCGAGAGCTCGATGGCGCGCTGCAGCTTGGCCTCGCCGACATCACCCTTCACGTGATAGACGATCTCGATGGACGTGTACTCCTGCGGGAACTCCTCCGCCTTCTGGCCCACGACCTCCACGCTGAGAGCTTCCAGCGGCTCTCTCATCTTGCGCAATACTTCGACCACGTCCATGGCGGTGCAGGCGCCGGCGGCGAGCAGCAGAAGGAGCATGGGCGTAGGGCCAAAGGCCGCGTCGGCGCCCCCGCCCGAGATGTCTATGGAGCCGTCCGCTGTGATCCCCTCGCAGCGCAGACCCTCTCCAGTCCAGCGCACTTCGACGGACCTGGTCGCCACCACACACCTCCTCGCCGCACCACGGCGTTCCTCTCTATGGGCTTGCCGAAGCGTATACCCGGCGCGTAGGGTTCCACCCATGAGCGTCTTCCAAGCCTTCATTCTGGGCCTCACGCAGGGGCTGACCGAGTTCCTTCCGATCTCCAGCTCGGCTCACCTCATCATCATCCCGTGGTTGTTCAACTGGCACTACCTGCTGGATCATCCGGACTTCAACAAGACGTTCGACGTGGCGCTGCACGCCGGGACCTTCTTCGCCGTGCTGGCCTACTTCTGGCGCGACGTCGTGGAGTTGCTGCGTTCCTGGGTCGGTTCCATCGCGCGGCGCAGCATCCGTACGCCGCAGGAGCGCCTGGTGTGGATGCTGCTGGTCAGCACGATCCCGGCGGGCGTCATCGGGGTGGCCTTCGAATCGTTCGTGGAAGACCGCCTCGGCAAGCCATACCTCATTGCCATCATGATGTTCGTCTTCGCGCTGGTCATGTGGTACGTCGACATGCACGCGCGCTTGCAGCGGGACATAAAGAAGGTCGGCCTGAGCGACGCCCTGCTCATCGGCTTCGCCCAGGCACTGGCTCTGGCTCCGGGGGTGTCCCGCTCCGGGATCACCATAGTCATGGGCATGGCGCGCGGCTTCACTCGCGAAGCGGCCGCGCGCTACTCGTTCCTGTTGACGATCCCGGTCATCGGCGGCGCCGCGGCCTACAAGGCCGTGCAGGTCGCACATCATGGCCTGCCGGCGGGAGCAGCCCTGCCATTCGTGGTCGGCATGGCGACGGCAGCCGTCAGCGGTTTCGGCGCCGTGTGGTTCCTGCTCGCCTACTTGCGGCGTCACAACTTCGCGCCGTTCGTCATCTACCGCATCCTGGCGGCCGCGGCGATCCTGGTGATCATCGCCACCGGCCTGCGCGCCGCCAGCGGCACCTGACCCGAGCGGCCGGCGCCCCTGAAGGCGCAGCCCCCTTTGCTATACTCCTGACTCGTCCCGTCGCCATCTCGATTTCTGGAGCCTGCACGTGCGCACACTGTCGCTCGGAGATCGCGGCAAAGAGGTCATAGACGTCCAGCAGCGGCTGTACGCACTAGGCTTCGACCTCGGCGGCGAAGGTCTGGACGGTTTTCTCGGCAGACGCACTCAGGCGGCGCTGCGCGCCTTCCAGCAGCGCCGCGGGCTCATCGTCGACGGCAGCGTGGGAGCCAACACCTGGCGTGAGCTGGTGGAGGCCGGCTACGAGCTCGGCGAGCGGCTCCTGTATCTCCGCGTGCCCCCCTTCCGCGGCGACGACGTGCTGGGCCTAGAAGTCAAACTCAACCTGCTCGGCTTCAACGCCGGGCCGGAGCGCGGCATCTTCGACCAGGCGGTCGACCACGCGGTGAAAGAGTTCCAGCGCAACGCCGGTCTGCAGCCGGACGGGGTCGTCGGCGAGGCCACCCTGGCCATGCTGGACGCCGTGCGCAAGGCGGAGAGCGGCCGCGAGGGCAAGAAGATCCCCGAACGCGACGAAGGCTACGTGGCCGCCCGGGCGCTCACCGGACAGACGGTCGTGATCGACCCCGGCCACGGAGGCGCCGACCACGGCGTGATCGGCGGCCACGGCTTGAGGGAGAAGGATTACACGCTCGCCCTGAGCCTGCGTCTGGCCCAGCTGCTGCGCGCCGAGGGCTGCCGCGTGCGGCTCACACGCGAGCGCGACGAGCGGGTGGGCACCTACGCGCGCGCCGAGGCAGCCGATGCGGCGCGCGCCGACTTCTTCATCTCACTGCACCTGGCCGCGCACCAATCGCCGGATGCGTACGGCGCGGCCTGCTACTACTTCGAGCGCAACCACTACTTCTCCGAGCACGGCCTGCGCCTGGCCGGCTGTCTCGGATGCCGTCTTGCCGGGCTCGGTCTGCGGGCAGTGCCGCCGATGGGCCGCAACTACGCCCTGCTGCGCGAGCCGCGAGCCATCGCCGTAGTCGTGGAGCCCCTGTTTGTCAGCCACCCGGCGGACGAGGAGCTTGCCTTGAGGGCGGATCACGCCGACCGCATGGCAGGCGCGCTGCTGGCGGGGCTCAGCGACTACCTGCTGCGCTCCGCAGCCGCCGTGGAGGCTACTCGATGAGCCCGGAGCAGCCGGTCGCCTTCACGGTGACGCAGCGCCAGCGGCTGCGCGAGCTGGGCGGCACGGAGACGGATACGACCTTCACCGACGCGGCCGCCCGCGACCTGGGGTTCAAAGAGCTGGAGCGGCGCCTCACGGCCAACGGCCGGCGCCGCCTGCAAGAGTTGCGCGACGGCGCTCGCATGCCGGCGTTGTGCGCCCTGGCCGACAAGCTGCGGGCGGCACTCACCAGCGACGGCTTCGTCGAGGTGGTCACGCCGCACATCATCTCGTCCGACGCGCTGCTGAAGATGGGCATCCCCTCGGACGACCCGCTGGCCGAGCAGATCTTCTGGCTGGACGGCTCGCACTGCCTGCGGCCCATGCTGGCGCCGAATCTGTACACCGTGTGGCGGCGCCTGGGACGCACCTGGAGCCGGCCCTTCGGCATCTTCGAAGTGGGCACCTGCTTTCGGCGCGACTCGCACGGCAGCCAGCACCTCAACGAGTTCACCATGCTGAACGCCGTCGAGGTGGGGACCGCCCTTGAGGACCGCCGTCCGCGCCTCCAGGAGCTGGCCGCGCTCGTCCTGGCGGCGGCCGGCATCGACCGGTACGAGCTGGAGACGGTCGAGTCCGGCGTGTACGGCGATACCGTCGACGTCATGGCAGACGGTATCGAGGTCTACTCCACGGCCATGGGACCACACCCGCTCGACGATGCCTGGGGCATCACCGAGTCGTGGGTGGGCCTGGGATTCGGCCTGGAGCGCCTGCTGCTCGCGCGCGACGCGCACCAGAACATAGAGCGCGTCGCCCGCAGCCTCAGCTACCTGGACGGCGTGCGACTGCACCTGTAGGCATGAAGACGAAGAGGGCCGGCGCGCTCTCGCGCGCCGGCCCTCTTGACGCTCTCGGTCGTGCGGCGGCGGCACTTCGTCGCGCCGCCCCACTATGCCGGCTGGCTCCCGGCAGGCAACCGGCTACGTCGCCCGGCCGAGGCTCACGCGCTGCCCGCTCAATCCCGGGACTCGCCTGTGGCCGCTCAGCCAGCTGCCCCGCTTTCAGTGCCCCAGCAGGGCGTCGATCTTCTTGACCCCGTCGGAGGCGTCCTCGGCGTAGGCGTCGGCACCGATCTGGTCGGCCCAGCGCTGGGTGCAGGGGGCGCCGCCGACGACCACCTTGTACTTCTCG
>Ga0182021_10007493_pt1 | contig 12934 bp, 21 predicted proteins | sample 612E3MmetaG_FD_120493 | JGI IMG/M metagenome (GOLD analysis project Ga0182021, IMG submission 120493) | Permafrost microbial communities from Stordalen Mire, Sweden - 612E3M metaG (Illumina Assembly) | ecosystem: Environmental > Terrestrial > Soil > Wetlands > Permafrost | place: Sweden... | reverse complement strand
GGGCGCGAGCGTCTTCGATGAGGGACGGCCTCACAGCTCCACCTCCATGCCCTCGATCGGCTCGTCCGCCTCGAGAATCTCGACGTGCCTGCTGCCGTCCTGGTACCACTGGCCCCGGCTATCCGCGTAGCCAACGATGACGGGAAGGCGGCGCTTAGTGGCAGGAACGGTGTGGATCATGACCCCGCTGCCGAGCCGCGACACTCCAAGTTCTCCCCTGCCTTTCGTCGTCGCGGCGATTCGCCGGGCGTAAGAAGGAGCCATCTCGACGTCGGCCTCGTGGGCGGCCAGGCACAAGGCTTTGGCCGTCTCATCGATCCGATGCCGGTCGGGTGATGCGGTCGTGGCGGACAATCCGGCCTCCTCTCTCCAGAGGCGGCCCTAGCGCGCCCCTTTATAAAGGAGGCACTTGCGACTCCAGGCTATCGAGAGAGCCTGAGGCGATGCCGGGCGCGACCTGCTCCTTGAGGAGTAACAGACTCTCCGCGGCCGTCAGGCCGGCTGGTCAGAAGGCGGCCACGATGCGGCACTCGGAAAGCTCCTTGCGGAGTCCGTGCCCTTTTTGTCGGAACATTGTCGTTCCGCGGGTGGACGTCCCTGCCACCCGGAATGCTGGCGACCTTTGAGATCTTTGCTCACGGACCGGCCGAGGGCGCGCCGCCAGCCCCGGCCATCTGCTCGCGCAGCTGTCCAGGCCGAAAGCCACCTCGCAGTGATGACGGTCCGTGTGAGGCGCCACCGCAAGCTTCGCAGCGCTAGAACTTCAAGTCACGCCTGCCGGCTGCACGCGGTCCTCTGCGTACTCGTCCCGGGCGGAATCTCCCGCATGAGCTACCCGGCCCCGGCAGTCAGCATGATCGATGAGCTCGAACTCGAGCTCGATCGTACCGTCGCACCACACTCAGGAATATCGGCCTCACCCAGGTACAATGTGTTAGTGGCTCCGTTCCAGAACCAGAACCCGACGGCCAAGGTCCCAGCTCCGCAAGCATCTCGGCCCGCACCTCAGGAGATGACGTGAGAACCTTCGATATCACGCCGACCGGTTTCCTCGCCATTGTTCACCGGTGCGAGAACCCGTCCGTTCCCCTGTCCGATCAGAGTCGGCATAGCCGTCCCGCGATCAAGACTCGGCGGGCGATCGCCGTACAGGATGAGGAGTTCTCGCTAGAGTATGCCGAACGTCCGCGCGCGGCTCGGCAGTGCTGATTCGGCCCGTTCCTGCGAAATGAAATAGACGTACTTCTCGCGGGAGCGGGCCGAATCGCGTCAACAAGTCTTACTGACGCGTAAAGACTGCCTGAACCGTGATCGTGTTGAGAAGCGATGCACCCATCGGTGTCAAGTTCATCCCGTAGTCCGCGCGATTGATTGGGAACGTCGCATCGAGCTGAATGGCCCCGTCACCGAGGGACGAGAAGGTCATCGGCACCGTGAGCGGTCGTCTCTTTCCTGCAACCTCCAGTGTTCCCAACACGCGGGCAGGTCCGTCTGCAGTCGAGACGCGCTCGACACTAAATATCATGTGCGGGTGCTGCTCGGCGTGAAAGAAGTCAGCCGAGCGAAGGTGGATGTCACGCTTTTTTACCTTCGTGCTGACCGACGCGACTGCCACGGTCAAATTGCCGGTTACGCGGCCCTCAGGATCGACTCTCCCAGTTCCCTGGAACTCACTGAATTCACCCTTTACAGGTGCCAGTCCCCACATGCCTTTCGTCCGAAAACGGACCGACGACCGAGCTGGGTCCAACGCCCAAGCTCCGACTAGCCCACCGGACGAGAGACGGCGATCCAAGTCGGACTTGAGAGTTGATGTCGAATTTGGCATGATGATCACTCCTTTGGTTATCAAATCCAAATAGTTTGGTTGTACAAACCATATAGAATGTCTGTACCGCTGTCAAGACCGCCGAGGAGCGCAATGGCCACAGAACCAAGCAAGTCCCGACACCCGGCCATTTGCCTCCGACTAATGCAGCTTTTTCCCCGCATCGCTAGAGGGATGCGCCGGACGCAAGACCTCTCGGCGCCAGAGATGCAGTCCTCACTTGGACCCCGCCACGTGGCTGCGCTCGAACAACTCCGGGGAGGGCCACTGACTGTCGGCGTACTCGCCGGGCGCCTTGGCTTGACGCTTTCCACTGTGAGCGGAGTGTTGGCTGACCTCGATCATGCGGGCTTCGTCGTGCGGCAGGCCGACGAAGCCGATCGGCGGCGCACAGTCGTGCGCATTACGCCCGCGAAGGAAGCGGTGACAGCCGAATGGCTCGATGGCGCTGCGCAGCCGTTAGCTCGTGTACTGGATCGCCTACAGCCGGATGAGCAGGCGGCGTTCCTCAAGGCGATGGACATGCTCGAAGCCGAGCTGGGCACCCCCGAATCGAATAGTTAGAGCAGTCAATAGCAAGCCGACGATCTTCGATCAGCCACAAGGCTCTGTTCGTTTTCGTCAGGGATGGCAAGAACGAAGACGACAAAGTTGTTGTAACAGTTTGCCGATGCCTTCAGATCCGACGCCAGGGCCGATCTGTGCAGTACCGGCCAAGGTGGTGTTAGGGCTAGGGGTGCCAGTGCCAAGGAGGGCCGCTCACCGGAGGTCCGCCGGTGCGAGAAAGTCACCGCTCCTACACCTCGCCACTATTCACCACGCTCGAGCGGTCGGTCTCCCGCTCCCGTCGACGCTCGACGTCTGCCCGAACGAAGCTCTTCCACTCCGCCGCGGCCGGCGGGCTCGAGCGGGTCGACGGGTCCTGGTGGACGGCCCCGCAGGAGAGATCCCCGCTCCATGACCGAAGCAGTGCGGTGACGTCGTGGAGTGCGCGGAACCAGTCGACGGGCGCTGTCGCCGGCGCGGTCGCCGCGAAGCTGGAGCGCTCGTGGTCGCGCAACGCGGACAGGGCCTCGACATGTTCGTTGTGGCGCCACCAGCACCGCGGGACGACGTGATGATCTAGGTGCGCGAACCGGTCCTGTAGCTGCTCGACCCAGACCAGAAGCTCTTCCCACCGCGCGGCAGCCTCAACTGCAAGAACCCCGGGCCAGTACGTAGCGCCGGGTATCTCGTCGAGATCATGGTCCTCGAAGGCGCCGGACATGAGCTCTTCGAGTGGGTTGCTGGGCTGCGGGTTGTCGCCGCTGTCCCCCAACTTGCTCATCGGGCCCCCTTTCCGCTTGCCCTCGCGCGGAAACGGCCGACGATCACGTCGCTTGCCTGGGCGCGGCCCAAGCGTCTCCAGGCCGGAGTGGACTCCAATATGCGGTGCACTCGTCCGTGGCACGTACGACACAGCGGCATGAGGTCGTCGAAACGCTCGTAGCCGAGGCGGTCGTAACTGCGATGGTGGAGGTCGCCGTTTTGGAGCGTCCAGGGTTCTTTACACGCCGCACAAGTGGGTTCGACTCCGGAGACAGCAACAAAGGTGCGCGCCAGTGTGTTCGCAGGCTCAGCCATGCCCGACTGGTCATCCAGGTCTCATACCGGTGCCGGCGGACCACACGGTCCCGGGACCACGGGAGAGAAGGGCGAGGCTCACGCATTCTTCGCCGCCGGACCCTCGAGAAGCTGACCCAGCCACGGCGGCGAGCGCCCGGTTCAAGCGCATAACAGTTGTGCGGGCCGTGACATCGTCCACTGGATTCTCGCCGCTTTCTAATGCCGCCCCCTGGCATAATTTGTTCGTGACGATCGAGTTCGAGCGGACAGCGGACGATTATGCGCGTCACCGTGCCGGGTTCCCACCATCGCTGTTCGAACGTCTTGGCACCTTTGGCATTGGGGATGTGGGCCAGGACGTCGTGGATGTCGGTACTGGCACCGGGACCGTCGCACGCAACTTCGCGCTGCGCGGGTGCCGAGTCGTGGGCGTCGACCCGGCCCCGGCGTTGATCGACCGGGCGCGCCAGCTCGACGTCGTTGCTGGTGCACGAGTGGAGTACCGGGTTGCCACGGCGGAGGTCACCGGTCTAGCGAGCACCAGCTTCGACGTCTTCAGTGCCGGCCAGTGCTGGCACTGGTTCGACCGGCCAGTGGCGGCGAGGGAGGCGCGCCGTCTCCTCCGCCCTCACGGGAGAATCCTGATCTGTCACTTCGACTGGCTCCCTCTACCTGACAACGTTGTCAGAGCGACGGAAGCGCTCATCTTGCGGCACAACCCAGAGTGGCGAGGCGCTGGCGGTTTTGGGATGTACCCGCCTTGGACAGCGGACCTCGCAGGCGCGGGCTTCGTGGGCATCGAGACATTCAGTTACGACGTCGAGGTGACGTACTCCCGTGAAGCCTGGCGAGGCCGTATCCGAGCAAGTGCCGGCGTCGCCGCCACCTTGTCCGAAGAGGCGGTCCGGAGGTTCGACGCCGATCACGAGACCATGTTGGCCGAGCGCTTTCCTGGCGACCCGCTAAATGTCCCTCACCGCGTCTGGGCATTGGTCGCTCAAGCTCCGAACGCACTGGCATCGCCGCAGTAGTCGCGGTCGGGAGTCTTTTTGCTGGCTGCAAGGTGCAGCCCCCACACCGAGTGGCCAGTAGTTCGGGTGGGTTGGCGAGGGGTGCGAGCGGGCTTAGGGAGAGCGATAAAGGGGAATCGCTGCTCCAGAACGGACAATCGGTACGCGACCTCCAGCCGGCCCAAAGGGGGGTGCCCTGAGCGCGAAATCGGCATTCGACATGGCCCTGCGGGCCGCAAGCCCCCCTCGCCATTTCGGCGACGCACCACTAGCCGCTGACTTCGGCCAGCCTCCGCCGGAGGTACCGTCGCGCTCCCAACTGGCGCGGCCCGCGTGAAGACCTCTTGGCACATTCCTCAGCCAAGTCCTAGTGGCTGCCTCTGCCCCCGACGGCCCGCCACACCAGACGCGCCGTTCGCTCCGGCCAGTTCGGTGGTGGGGGTGAGCCTGCCAGCTCCCTGGCGTACCACGAGCCCGTGAACATGGTCACCGCTACATCCAGGTCGGCCCCGGCATGGATCATGCCGAGCTGCTGAGCTCGCTCTAGTATGTCGCGCAACCGGCGGCGGCGGGGGGCGACGACTTGAGCGCGGTACCTTTCCCGGACATCGGTCGCAACACCGTCCTGGAGCATGGTGCCCACCAAAGACAACCGGCCCGGCCGCGACACACCTTTCTCGAACGCGGCCAGCTCGGCGACCAAGTCGGTGAACGGATCGCTCGTTGTCGCTCCACCTCCCCGATCGGCGACCGTCTTCATTGCCGCCGCCCCAAGCTCGGACTTGTCCGCCCAGCGCCGGTAGACGGCTTGGCGAGTAGTACCAGCCTCATGGGCCACAGAGGCAATGCTCATGGCTTTGTAGCCAAAGCTCGCCAGCTGGCGCGCAGCCGCATCGAGGACGCGGGCGTCGATGTCGGGGTCTCGAGCGCGTCCTCGCTCCACGCGAGCTACCGGCTTGCCCATCGCTGCATCAATACAATACAGTACCGTAGTGATGAAGGCGCCACCGACGTCAGTCATCCTAAGGAGCGTAGGCCCATGGTCATTGAGTACGTCCGCTACACGGTCAGAGACGACCGCTCGGCCGAGTTCGAGGAGGCCTACCGCCGGGCGTCAACGGTGCTAGACGGCGACGCCCACTGCCTGAGGTACGAAGTGGCCAGAGGCGTCGAAGAACCTGAGCACTACGTCGTCCGCCTCGAGTGGGACTCCGTCGACGGCCATGAAAAGGGGTTCCGGACGAGCCCGCGCTTTGCTGAGTTCTTCGATGCCGTGAAGCCCTTTTTCGAGCAGATCGACGAGATGAAGCACTACTCGGTCCGGACCGAGAAGTCATCGGCCCGACCATGACCCTTGGCTCAGCCCAGCGAACCATCCGGTGCTCCAGGGGCAGGGCGCTCGCCACGGCCATGCACCGCTGGCGGGCGCAACCCCGCTCCACGGCTGACCTGGCAATCGGACTATGACCGACATCTACCCAGAAGTACGGTCACTCCTGAGCGACGTCATGCACTTACGAGCCTCGCTGGCTCAGGCGGGTGGCGACGAACAGCAGCTGACAGTTGGTGCCCGGTTGGCCAATTCTGTGGTGCGTCCACTTCGACTGGCCTTGGGCGTCGGTGGCGCCGAGGGCGAGGTTGTACCCCCAACTGACGACTTAAATGGAGATGCCCTCGGGCCCTCAACGGCCCCAGATCGGCTAAGTGACCGCGTCTGGGAGCTCGCTCTGTCCGCCACCGCCCTTCTGGCCTCCACACCGGAGCTCCTCGGGCTCATGGAGGCGGTGGCGGCGTTACAAGATCTCGCCCTGGCTCTGGCAGACGAGGCCACGGCGACTGCCCGGATGGACGCCCTTGTAGAGCTCCAATCCGAGCTTGGCAGCCAGGTCCAGGTGGCACATGATGGACCCTACCTAGTCACCAACCTCGCGGGTCTTGACGACTGGCTTGGTCAGCCGGTCCCGGTGCGCCCACAAATGGCGCTGTGCCGCTGCGGGGCGTCTCAGACGAAGCCGCTCTGCGACGGGGCTCACGCCACAATTGGCTTTAGTGGCGCCAAGGACCCGACGCGGGCCGAGGACAGGCTCGATACCTACGTCGGCCAGCAAGTCACGGTCCTGGACAACCGGGGGACATGCCAGCACTCGGGGTTTTGCACCGACCGGCTGGCCACGGTCTTCCATCTAGATAAGGAGCCGTTCGTTACCGCCAGCGGCGGCCGGATGGACGAGATCATCCGGGTGGTACGGGCTTGCCCGTCCGGCGCGTTGGGCCTTGCCCTGGACGGCAAGCGAGCTCAGGACGAAGTGGACCACCATGGCACCCGTGGCCCAAGGGTCGAGGTCTCCCGGGACGGGCCCTACCGGGTAACCGGGGGGATCGACCTCGTTGACCACGCCGGCGTTGGCGTCTCCCGCAACGCTGGCGCGTCGCTGGAGCATTATGCCCTGTGCCGCTGCGGGCACTCAAAAAATAAGCCCTTCTGCAGCGGAATGCATTGGTACGTGGGTTTCCGGGACCCGGTCCTTGGCCTCGACCACGAAGCGACGATGTTCGAGTGGGCCGGCGGTCTGCCGGCACTGACCCGGATGACCCGTGTTTTTTACGAGAAGTAAGTACCGCAAGACCCCCTACTGGCACCGCTGTTCGCCACCATGTCAGCCGATCACCCCGAGCGGGTCGCCAAATGGCTGAGCGAGGTGTTCTGCGGGCCAAAGGTTTATAGCGAGGAGTGCGGCGGTTATTCCCGGATGCTCTCCCAGCACATCGGCAAGTGCTTGACTGAAGAGCAGCGGGCCGATGGGTGGCTCTGCTGGTGCAGTCGGCGCACGACGCTGGGCTGCCCAACGACGCTGAGTTCCGTTCCGCTTTCGGGGCTTACATCGAGTGGGGCTCCCGGCTTGCCGTGGAGAACTCCCAGACGAGCGCCAAACCGCCAGAGCACATGCCCATGCCTCGCTGGGACTGGCAGACGGCGGCCGGGCCCCCCGGTTCCCGGGCGCCGGCTCAGCCTCCGACCCCACACCAAGCAGAAGAAGAAGTGGCCCTACCCAGCGCCGACGAGCCGGTTAGTTTCGACCAACACATCAAGGGCATGTTCCGGCCAAACGACAGGCAATCGATGACCTTCGCCTTCGACCTCTGGTCCTATGAGGCGGTAAGCACGCATGCCGAGGCCATCCTGGAACGCCTCCGCGCCGGCACGATGCCTTGCGACGGCGCTTGGCCGCAAGCCAGGGTCGAGGTTTTCCAGCGGTGGGTGCAGAGCGGGAAGGCTAGTTAAAGGTTAGTTCGCCTATGTCGTCTTCGGCGCCGTCGCGTACCACGTACCTCAGGTCCACGCCGCCCAGGGTGTCACCCTTGGCCAACAGCGCAGCCCACCACCCAGCAGGTAGTCAGTGAACACCCGCTTGTCGTGTGCGAAGACGTTGACCGCACGGGCAATTATTGCTTCTGGAACACCGTCGTAGCCGCTCGTACCCCTAAGTACCGGCTCCGGTAGTGGAGACTTCGTTGCCCGGCGCTCATGCTTACCTCCCACGGCCCCCCCAAGCGGCCCAACCCAACTATGGTCCCCTTCGCCCACACCGCTTGGCAATTTGACGATCCGGGCGCGGTCGAGAACTGCTTACAGCCACTCCGATTATCTATTATGGGTTGGCCGTAAAGCTCTGGGTTCTCAACGAGAACCCGCTCGATAACGACGGATCGGTAAGGGTCGCGGGACTAGTCAGTCGTAGCCTTTCCTCGCGTAGTCTCTCCTATCGATGTCGCTTGTGGAGATGGCAGCAGCTCAGCTGCGCGAGAAGCCACCCGGCTTCGTCGGGTCGATCGCGACAATGTTCTCCGAGTCGTCGCAGGAGGTTGTCCCGTCCGGTGTGGAAGTTTGAAGTGACGGTCCCCCGCCTGACGCCTGCCATCTGGTAGGTGTCGGGTGTCCGTCAAAAACAACCGACCAAGAAGGGGACCGTCGTGAAAAAGAACTACCAGACATCGAAGGGCCGCGCTAGGACCGGGCGCGTGACGCCGAACAAGTCGAGGCCAGCTCCGGCTAAAGGAGGGAGCGAGACTGCGTTCGAGTTGCCCGATGCCGTCAACATCGCGGTTGGCGAACTTGCCGGCGAGCTCGAGGAAGGATTGCTCGCTCTCGCCGTCGGCACCGGGCTCCAGGTGCTCGGGGCCCTTATGGAAACAGAGGTCACCGGGATCGCCGGAGCAAAGGGGAGGTGGAACCCGGACCGGGTGGCGGTCCGCCACGGCGGCGACGCGGGCGAGGTGACCCTCGGCGGGCGCCGTGTCCCGATCCGCCGTCCCCGGGTGCGGACCGCCGATCGCTCGGAGGAGGTCCCGCTCAAGAGCTACGAGCTGTTCAGCTCGACCGAGGTGCTTGGCCGCCTCGCGATGGAGAAGATGCTCGCCAAGCTCTCGACGAGGCGCTACCGCTCAGGTCTTGAGCCGGTCGGAAGGGCCGTCGAGGAGGTGGCCCGTTCGACGTCCAGGTCCGCTGTGTCACGGCGCTTTGTCGCTGCCACCTCCCAGGCGCTCGGAGAGCTGCTCGCGACGGACCTGTCCGAGCTCGACCTCGTGTGTCTCATGGTCGACGGGGTCCACTTCGCCGGCCACACCTGTGTCGTCGCGCTCGGCATCGACTCGCTCGGGGTCAAGCACCCGCTTGCCCTCGAGGAAGGCGACACCGAGAACGCCACCCTCGTCAAGGACCTCCTCGTGTCTCTTCGCGAGCGCGGCCTCGACATGACGAGGCCGATCCTGTGCGTCCTCGACGGCGCCAAGGCGCTCAGCTCGGCGGTCAGGGCCGTCTTCGACCACCCGGTGATCCAAAGGTGCCGTCAGCACAAATTGAGGAACGTGAGGGACAAACTGCCCGACGCTGTCGCCTCGGTGGTCGAGCGGGAGATGCGCTCCGCCTACCGCAACCCGGACGCGCTGGCAGCACAAGCCGCCCTCGAAGAGCTCGCGAAGAAACTCGACCGCACCCATCCCGGCGCGGCGGGATCGCTCCGCGAGGGACTGGCCGAGACGCTCACCATCAACCAACTGAACGTCCCGCCGACCCTCGCCCGCACGTTGCACTCGACGAACCCGATCGAGTCGATGATCGAGATCTGCCGGGACCACTCGAGAAACGTGAAGCACTGGCAGGATGGCAAGATGGCGCTCCGCTGGTGCGCGGCGGGCATGATCGAGGCACGAAAGCAGTTCCGCCGCGTGAACGGGCACCTGCACATGAACGCGCTGCGAGCGGCACTCAACGAGTACGTCGCCGCGAGTGTTACACCGCCTCGCTATGGTTCGCAGAAGGAGGTGGCCGCGTAGCTGAACAGCTCGGGGGCCGTCACCAAAGTTCCACGGTCAATGGGACATCCTCCGTCGCAGCGGGCAGCCTTCGAGATCACGAGCTCCGGAGGCGTGACGCTGGTGGCGAAGGCGTATCTGGCGCGCGAGAGCTACGACCGGGAGATGATCGGGTGGCTCACGGCGCGCCAGTACAGCCTGAGCCCCCACTTTTCTGGTACCCATATTTCAAGGCCGACCCGCCGTATGTTCTGACCTACGCCCGTGTCGAGGGCGAGCCGCTGTCGTCAGCCGATCCCGATGATGATTGGCGAGAAGCTGCCCTCAAGCTACGGATACTCCACATAGCCAAAGAGCCTCTCGACCTTCCCCGGTTTCACGGAGGAGGTGGCACTTGGCTCGAGTCCTGTCGACTGCGACTCGTGGCCGAGATCCGGTGGGGGAACTCCACCGAGTTCTTGTCGGATGGAGCGGCTGAGTCGTTGCTGCAGTCGGGTCTTGCGTCTCTTGATCTTGACGAGGAGCCCCGCCAGACGTTCATCCACGGCGACTTGCTGCCCGAGCACGTGCTGCTCCGTTGTCCGGGGGACCCGAGGACGGTGTTCCTCAACTTCGGCGACGCCGGCCTTGGCGATCCCGCGTGGGACCTCGTCGCACTCAGCCTCTACGACCCCGATCGTTTAGCGATCCTCCTCGATGGCTATCGTGCTCTGCCGGCCTTCGTAGAGCACGTCGAGCAAGTGCAACCCGCGTACCGGCTGCTTCGACATCTGAGCGCGGCTCGTTGGCTCCACGAGCATGACCTCGATCCACAGCTCGACATCCTGATGGCGCTCCGAATGACCTGACGACGCGGTCGCGATGTAGCGCGGGGGAACGACAGTTTGACGAGACGTGAGATCACAACCGACCAGTCTCGACGCCGCCAACAGCAGCCGGATGGGTCGCCGGCTCCCCTTTCGCCTTGAGCAACTGGCGGACGTGAGCAGCGTCAACGGCAAGGAGCGTGGCCGTCAAATCTGCGCCGACCTCGACTGCCATCGCGACAACGGTTCGCTCGACTTCCGCCTTTGCCGCTGCCACCAAGCTGTCCTGCTCAGCAATCGCGTCGGCTCGACGAGCGCACGTTCGGTCGTAGTTGGAGACAGCACGCGTGTATGCGACGTCGAGCGTGGCGAGCCTGCGTTGTGTGGCGCGTATGGAATCGCGAACGGCCATTAGTGCACCCTCTCTAGAGCCGTCCCCGCGACCGCTCCTATATAGGACGCACTTGGAGATCCAGGCTATGGATCCTCTCCTCTGCGCCGTGTCTCTCACCAGCGTGTCGCGAGAGGCTGAGCTGGGGTTATCGGGTCCAGAGGGCGAGATGGGTCGTGACCATCCAGGCTTCGATGACCGCAGCGTCGCACTGGACCGGGATCGAGTCGTCGCTGAGCTTGTCCTCGAGCATCGCGTCAAGGCGCAGAACGCGCTCCCACCACTCGTCGAAGGGCACGTCGCCCCGCCTCACGGCGCGCAACCACGAGAACGATCTTTGGGGCGCCGCCCCATTCCATCTCCCTGAGCCAGAACGGCGAAGGGTGCCTTCGCGGCATCAGACGTGCAGGTGCGGCTGGGCCGGGATCGCCGATGGCTTTCCATGCAACAGGTGCCATCAGATCCCATGCCATGGCTGGGGCGAGTGCGACTGCGACGAGCGCGAGCGAACGCCGCGGGCAACTTGCCATGTGTGCTTTCAGAGCGTCCTCGTCCACATGCTGGTGGACGGTCTTTGTCCCAACTGCAGATGAGATGGAGCTGGCGCTCGTCGTCCTGGCGGAAACCATCAAGGACGACGGGGCGGAAGAAGTCAAGACCCTCACACTGTCCGCGCTCATCCGGTCGAGTTCTGCGTCCAGTTGTTCCACGAGGGACCGCTCCACATTGCCTAGTGGGTGTTCTCGACATGTCCCGGCCAGAGAGCTCGCACCGCCTCGGCAAAACCGCTCGCGACCTGATGGTCGAAGAGGGCGAGCTGTAGGACGAACCCGGACACTATTGACATAAGCACGGCGGCAAGCGCCTCGGGCGTTGGGTGCTTTGGCAGGTCCCCATCGGCCTGATGCTCTCGGACAACCTCCGCGAGATCTGCGCGCATCGGGGCGAGCAGTGCCTCAAAACGACTCGCCAGCACAGGGTTTCGGAGTGCCTCAGACCACGACAGTACGGCCATCGCTCCCATCCGGCCCTGCGCGTGCTTGCGCTGAATCACCTCGAGCACGTTCCCCAACGCATCACCCAGGCCGGTGCCGCGGGGGGCTGCCGCGAAAGAGTGGATCATCGCGATCATCTCGCGCATGCTCTGTTCGGCGATCGCGAGCACCATGTCCTCTTTGTTGCTGAAATACCCGTAGACAGCACCCGCGGACAGACCGGCCTCGGCGAACAGATCCTGCATTGAAGTCTCGTGGAAGCCATTACGCAAGAAGCAGCGTTCCGCGGCACCGAGGATCTCCTTGCGCCGGGCGTCCCGATATCGCTGGCTCACTTTTGGTATGCCGTCAGATTAAAAACGAACGTTCGTCTTGTCAAGCCCCGGAGCTGGGGGTACTCTCGGGCTTATAGAGAACGAACGTCCGATTTATTGAAATGGGGATCCAGATGGGTTTGACCCGGCTTGCTCGTCCGATCGCCGTGGCGCTGGCGGCGATTGTGATCCAGTTCGTCCTGGTGACGGTGTACATGTGGTCTGCAGTCCAACTGGCGCCGCGCGATATCCCGATTGACGTTGCCGGGCCGCAGACCGCAGTCACTTTTGTCACCCGACAGATCACCAGCGCTGACCCCGGGGCGTTCCGCATCAGTGACACCAGCCCGGCGGGGGCGCGCCGCGACATCACCGGCCGTCGTGCCTACGGCGCGATAATCCTGAGCGGCAAGACGCCGCAGCTGCTGACCGCCTCCGCCGCCAGCCCGGTCGTGGCTCAGCTGCTCACACAGGTCGTCGACACGATCGCCGGGGTCCGCTCCCCGGTCCGCGACATCGTGCCCATCGACTCGAACGACCCCCGCGGCGCCGCGTTCGGCGCGATGCTGCTCCCTCTGGTGGTCACCAGCATCATGGCCGGGGCATTGCTGACCCTGATAGTCAGCGGGGTCCTCTGGCGTCTGGCCGGGTTGGCTGTGTTCGCGATCGGCG
>Ga0182021_10007492_pt1 | contig 12934 bp, 5 predicted proteins | sample 612E3MmetaG_FD_120493 | JGI IMG/M metagenome (GOLD analysis project Ga0182021, IMG submission 120493) | Permafrost microbial communities from Stordalen Mire, Sweden - 612E3M metaG (Illumina Assembly) | ecosystem: Environmental > Terrestrial > Soil > Wetlands > Permafrost | place: Sweden... | reverse complement strand
AGCCCGCATCGCGGGGAGGCGCCAAGGCATGAACGTCGGCAACCTACTCGACTACCTGACGGTCTTCGTCCTGGCGATCCTGCTCGGCTTCGAAGTCATCAGCAAGGTTCCGGCGACGCTTCACACGCCGCTGATGTCGGGCACGAACTCCATCCACGGCATCGTGCTGGTCGGCGCAATCGGACTCGCCGCCACGGCCGACACCCCGCTTTCGGCTGCGCTCGCCTTCGTCGCCATGGCCTTCGCGGGGGCGAACGTCGTGGGCGGCTACTGGGTCACGGACCGGATGCTCCAGATGTTCAAACGGCGTCCGGCCCCCGCCACCGACAAGACCGCGCAGTGACGAGGGGATAGCGATGACCGCCACCAACATCGGCTACCTGGTACAGCTCTGCTTCATCATCGGCGCCGCCTTCTTCGTGATGGGGCTGCACCTGATGAACTCGCCCGCCACGGCACGAAACGGCAACCGGCTGTCCGCGGCCGGAATGATCGTCGCCGTATCGGCCCAGCTGGTGAACGCGACACAGGGTCACGCCGGCTACGGCAACTGGCTCATCATCATTGGAGGCCTGGCAGTGGGCGGCGGCCTCGGGTTGCGGATGGCCCGAACTATTGCCATGACCTCAATGCCGCAGCTCGTTTCGCTCTTCAACGCCGTCGGCGGCGGAGCGGCGGCCCTGCTGGCGCTGAACGATTTCCTGACCCTCGACGGCCATCGCCTCCTGACCGGTGGCGTCCCCGGCCTCGACGGCTGGCGCACCCTGTTCATTCTTGCCGACGTCCTCATCGGCTCGGTGACCCTGACCGGTTCGCTCGTCGCTTCGGCCAAGCTCATGGGCCTCATCAGGGGCCGGCCGATCATGATCCCCGGCGGCCGGATCCTGTCGTGGTTCACGCTGGTCTGCGGACTCAGCGTTTCGATCGTCCTCATCCTGGCCGGCTCGGGCGCGGTCACCTACGACGTGGGCGTTCTCAATGTGCTCTTCGCCGTGGCCCTGGTATGCGCCCTCGTGTTCGGCGTGATGATGGTCCTGCCTATCGGCGGCGCCGACATGCCGGTCGTCATCTCGCTCCTGAACGCCTTCACCGGCACTGCCGTTTCAATGGCCGGGTTTGTCGTAGGCAACGTGATGCTAGTGGTGGCCGGCGCTCTCGTCGGAGCCTCGGGCGCGATCCTCACTCGACTCATGGCCAACGCCATGAACCGTTCCGTTGCCAACATCATCGTCGGCGGCTTCGGCTCCAATGAAGGCACGATGGCCGCCATGAGCGGCGCGGAAGGCGCGGTCCGCGAGGTCTCCGTCGACGACGCGGCCATCCAGCTCGCCTATGCCGGCAAGGTCATCATCATCCCCGGATACGGCCTGGCGGTTGCTCAGGCGCAGCACGGCGTCCGCGAACTGGCGGACCTGCTCGAGGCTCGCGGCATCGAGGTCTCGTATGCGATCCACCCGGTTGCCGGCCGCATGCCCGGCCACATGAACGTCCTGCTGGCCGAAGCCAACGTGCCCTACCCGCAGTTGCGCGAGATGGACGACATCAACCCAGAGTTCGAACGCACGGACGTCGCCCTCGTTGTCGGCGCGAACGACGTCACCAACCCGGCCGCCCGGACTGACCGCTCGAGCCCCATCTACGGCATGCCCATACTCGACGTGGATCATGCCCGATCGATCATCGTCCTGAAGCGATCGATGGGTCGCGGCTACGCCGGCATCGACAACCCGCTCTACGTGAACCCCAAGACGGGCATGTACTTCGCCGACGCGAAGAAGGGCCTGCAGGAACTCATCGCGGCCGTCAAGGCTTTGTAGCCCGTCCTGCGATTCCACAACGGCGGCCTTCGGGCCGCCGTTCGCTTCCCTGAGATCGCTGCCGAGCGGAACTGAGCCGCTTCACCCCGGACAGTCATATTTCCGGGTGCCAACGGGACGATATTCAGCATGGACTTGGTCCGGCCGATGGTGGGATGATGGCCGGGCCTGTCGACCGCTGCTGGGCGGTTTCCGGAGAGCCATACTCCGACGCCGCGAGTAGCCCGCACCGGCGTGGACGATGGCGATCCCCGGGGGCGCTGTCGAGGCCAGGAAAGGGGTGAGCGTGGCAAACGCCCGCCGAGCCGTTTCGCAGCGGCCGGGTTCTACGGCTGCCGTTCTCACCGACCAGCATGGCATCGTCACGACGTGGAGCCGCGAGGTGGAAAGGCTTACCGGGCACACCGCCTCCGAGATGGTTGGGCAGCCGGCGTGGGAGATATGCAGCCGGATGGCTCCCCCGGGCCGCGACCCCGATGTGATAAGGCGCAGGGTCAGGGCGATGGTTGAAGCCATCCTAAAGTCCGGGCGAATTCCGGCCCACGTGCCCCACCCCACCTTCCGATTCCGGCGTGCCGACGGCGAGGTACGAACGCTCGAGCACGACCTGGCGACGGTCCCGGCAGGTGGCGGTACAGGGATTGCGGCATTTATCAGGGACGTGAGCAACGAAGCGGATTCGGCGGGAGCCGGCCGAGGCGGCGGCGGGCACGCAGGCTCAGGCGGCCGAGCAGGCGGGGGCGGCGGCGGCCGAGCAGGCGGGGGCGGCGGAGGCGGCCGCGGGCACGAAGTCGAGACCATACGCCGGCTCCTCTTCGAGCAGATGTCCACCGCCGTAGCTATCCACGAGATGATCTTCGATGAGGCGGGCAAGCCGATCGACTACCGCTTCATCGACGTCAACCCGGCGTACGAGGAGCTGACCGGCCTCAGCGCCGATCAGGTCGTCGGCAAGCACGCCATCGAGGTCAACCCGATCCTCGGTCCGGAGCTCATCGAGCGGCTGGGCGCGGTCGTGGTCGGTGGAGAGCCCGCGAAGTTCGAGCGGCACGACGAGAAGTTCGATCTCGATCTGCTGATCCGTCTGTCTCGCGTGGGCCCCGCCTGGGTGATGGCGATCATCGAGGACGTCACAGAAGCACGACGCGCGGAGGCGACGGTCCGCGATCGGAATGCGTTCATCGAGACGATCATCGCCAGCACCGGCGATGGGCTGGTCGTGTACGACCGGGACTTCCGCATACTCGTCTGGAACCCGGCCATGGAGCGGGCGACGGGCCTGACCGCGGACCAGGTCCTCGGACTGCGGCCGAGCGACATCCTTCCGCAAGCCGAGGCCACCGGCGCCGAGGAGGATATCGCCGGAATCATGGAGACGGGCGAACCGCGAGTGCGCGAGTTCCCGCTGACGGGCGCCGGCAAGGATCAGGGCGGTTGGGGCCGGGCGATGTACCGACCGCGCCGAGATGCCAGTGGCCTGATCGTCGGGGTCGTCGCATCGGTCCGCGACATCACCGACAAGCACGCGGGCGAGGAGGCTATTCGCAGTCAGGCTCAGTTCATGCAGGAGCTTCTCGATGCGATACCCAGTCCTCTCGTCGCCAAAGACAAGGATGGTCGGGTAACGCTGTGCAACATCGCCTACGCGGAGGGCAACTACGGCCTTCCTCGCGAGCAGGTCGTCGGCAAGACGAACCGGGAACTGGGCCAGCCCGAAGCGAGCATGCACGCGGAGCACGACCGAAGGGCCATGGAGAACGGGACGGCCGAGAACTACGAAGCGGACAGGTTCCTGGCCGATGGTACGGTGCGGCGACTGATCGTTACCAAGGCCCCCCTCCGCTCGCCCGCCGGGGAGGTCAACGGAACCATCACGGCCAGCCAGGACATCACCGAAAGGCACGTCGCGGAGCAGGCCCTGCGGCAGTCCGAGGAACAGTTCCGGGCCATCTTCGACAGCGTGGGCGACGGTGTCGCCATTCACGAGCCGGGCGGCAACTTCCTCGAGGTCAACCGGGTCGTGTGTGAACGCCTCGGCTACAGTCGCGAGGAACTGCTGGCCATGCCGGTCAGCGCCGTCACCGCGCCCGAGCAGGCGCCGGTCGCCCCGGAGCGGGTCGAGCAGATCATGAGCGATGGCTCGGGCATTTTCGAGACGGTCCAAGTGCGTCGCGACGGCACACAGGTCCCCATCGAGGTGGCCTCGCGGCGAATCGAATTCCGTGGGCGTCCCGCGATCCTGAGCGTCCATCGCGACATCACCGAGCGGAAGCGCACCGAGGCGGCCGTCCGCGAGCAAGCTCGTTTCGTTCAGCAGCTGCTCGATGCCCTGCCCATCCCCATCATCGCCAAGGGCCTGGATAGCCGGATCCAGCTCTGCAACGCCGCCTTCGCCGGCGCCAGCGGTCGGTCGCCCGACCAGATAGTGGGCAAGACGGTGGCGGAGCTCGGCATGCCCGACGCCGAAGAGCATCTCGTCCATGACAGGGCGCTCATGGCCGATGGGACCCTGCAGGTGTACGAAGCATTCATGCCCATCCCCCCGGGCGTGCCGAAGCGCCACGTGATATCCAAGGCTCCGCTGCGCGCCGAAGACGGAACCATCACCGGCGTAGTCACGGCCGCCGTCAACATCTCGGATCGGTACGAAGCCGAACTGGCACTGCGCCAGACGGAGGAACGCTTCCGGACTCTCTTCGACTTCGCCAACGACGCGATCTTCATCCACGACGTGGGCGGCAAGTTCGTGGAAGTCAACAAGACCGCTTGCGAACGCCTTGGCTACAGTCGCGACGAGCTCCTGACGATGTCGCCATCCGATATCGATGCGCCGGGCTCCGCGTCACTCCAGTCTGAGCATGAACGAGCGCTCGAAGGATACGGCTCGGCCTTCTTCGAGACCGGCCACGTACGCCGCGACGGAACGGTTGTGCCGGTCGAGCTGAGCAGCACGATCATCGAGCTCGGCGGGCGCAGGGCCGTCCTGAGCATCGCCCGCGACATCAGCGACCGGCGCCACGCCGAGGAGGAGCGAAACGCGCTGGAGGATCAGTTGCGCCAGGCCCAGAAGATGGAGGGGATCGGCCGGCTCGCGGGCGGCATCGCCCATGACTTCAACAACCTCCTGACGGCGATCCGCGGCAGCGCCAGCCTCGCGCTGCTCGCCCTTCCTCCGGGCGAAGGACCCCGCGAGGATCTGGAGCAGATCGAGCACGCCGCGGACAGGGCGGCCAGCCTGACCCGCCAGCTGCTGGCATTCGCTCGACGGACCGTCCTGCAGCCCGAGGTGGTCGACCTCGGCGAGATCGTGAGGAACCTCGAACCGATGCTCGGGCGACTCATCGGCGAGGACGTAACGCTGGTCACCGCGACTCCGGGTGGAGCGAATTGCGTGCTGGCCGACCCGGGCCAGATCGAGCAGGTCATCGTCAATCTGGCGGTGAACGCCAGCGACGCGATGCCGGACGGCGGCACGCTGACCATCGAGGTCGGCAATGCCGAGGCTTCCGAGGTCAACCCACCGGATAGAGCCCTTCCGGATGGTCCGGTGACCATGCTGTCGGTGGCGGACACGGGGCTGGGCATGGACGCGGCCGTGCTGGACCACTTGTTCGAGCCGTTCTTCACGACCAAGGGCCCCGGCAAGGGGACCGGCCTGGGTCTGGCGACCGTGTACGGAATCGTGCGGCAGTCCGGCGGGACCGTCACGGTCCGAAGCGAAAAGGGCCGCGGCTCGACGTTCACGGTCTATCTGCCACGCATCATGGGCTCGTCCGGAGAGAGCCCGCAGCCGCCGCGGACCGCGGCAACGGGCGGCCGCAAGACCGGCACGATTCTGGTCGTGGAAGACGACGGCGGCGTGAGGCGATTCGCGAGCCGGGTCCTCGAGGCGGCCGGTTACCGGGTCCTGACCGCATCGAGTGGCCAGGCGGCGATCGACTCAGCGGACATCGGGGGCGTGCAGTTGCTTGTGACCGACGTCGTCATGCCGGGCATGAGCGGTCGCGAGGCGGCCGCCAAACTCGCCACCAGGATCCCCGGTCTTCGAGTCCTGTACATGTCGGGCCACACCGACAAGGGGATCGTGCACGATGGCGTCCTGGAACCGGACATCGAGTTTCTTGCCAAGCCCTTCACCGCGGACGCACTTCTTGCGGCCGTAGACAAGGCCCTCGGGGATCCGGCCTCCCATTGACGCGCCCGCGGACTCCGCGGAGTAGCCAGCTGTCCCGCGGTGGGCGGCCGTCCGGCTTGCCGCTGGGTGGCTGGAGGCCGTCCGGATCGCAAACGAGAGCCGGTATCTTGCGCCGATGGCCCATTCGGCGGGACGGCGCCCAGTACTCGCGGCGACGGGACCATACGGTACTGAATTCTGGTTGCCAAACGCTCCGGGTCCGGCCTAGCGTGGCGATGCCTACGCGCAGCCCGATCGGACAGACGCGAGCAGACAACAAGGAGTCGGCGGTGAAGTCAGCATTGCGACGGGCGCAATGGACGTTGTACGCCCTGGCTCCGATCTTCCTGCTATTTGCCCACCACCTGGGCAAACGCTGGTAGACCGGACACGCTGCAAGAAACCCGGATTCATCCGGGTTTCTTGGTGTCTGGGGGGCGAGTGGCCCTCCGGGGAGGTTCGCGGGGGCAGGCCTCGCGTTGCCGGTTCGGTCGTTCTACTCCCGCTCGGTGATGCCCAGGCGGATCGCCGCCGCGGCCGCCTCGACGCGGCCGGAGACGCCCAGTTTGGTCAGGATGTTGCTGACGTGGACCGCCACCGTCTTGCGGGTGATGAAGAGCCGCCGTCCGATCTCGGGATTGCTACGACCCTCGGCGATCAAGGCCAGGACTTCCAGCTCGCGCTTGCTGAGCCCGAAGTCTCTCTGCTCGCTGTGGCCCGAGGAAGACACAAAGTCACCAACGACGCCGGCGTTCGACCGCACGCTCGGACCGGCCGCTCTGCCCCCACCGCGACTCATCGACGGCACGAGCTGGAGCGACGGCCGCGGGACTTCATCCTGGTGCCCAACGTGCCTGGCTGCCTGCGCTGCAGTCTGCCGATCCTCCAGGGCCGCTTCGATCTGTTTGGGGAGTGGCAGCATCGCGCGGCGCGAGAGTTCGGCTACGGCCCGCAGGAGCGGCCAGGCCCCCAGCTTGAAAGCCGCCTCCGCTGCCGCCACCAGGGGCTCGCGTGCGACGGTCCGCGTCGACCGACCGCGTGCCAGATCCAGCAGCGCTTCGGCTTCCCGCCAGGAGGCGCGCGCGGCCTCGTATGGATCGCCGAGCTCGGCCCAGTCGAGAGCGAGTTGATTCCACGTGGCGGAGTTGTCACGGCCTTCGACACGCGATCGGAACGCCCGGGCCGTCCTGATGGCGAGATCCGCCTGACGCCGCGAGCCCGTCTTCTGTGAGACGCCGCATGCCCGAACCACAGCCTCGGCCCGGAGGATGACGGGCATGCTGCGCTCCCGCGCCGCGGCCAGGGTGGCGAAGTCGCGCCGCCGGTCGGCGTCCTGGGCGATCGCGGCGTCGACCTCCAGGTAGGTCGCAGCCATGCGGGCCATCAGCAGCCAGTCCTCGGTGTCGCTGACCCGCAGCCAGCCCCGGTCCGCGGCCCGGTGTGCATCGACCAGGTCTTCCTGCCAGAGCGCATAAGCGGCTGCCGTCTGTTGCGCGGGCACGGAGAACTGCGGGTCCTGGACCGTCTCGATGGCCAGCAGCACCTGCCCCAGGAGCCGCCCAGCCGCCTCGCCGGCACTGCTGGCAACTTCGAGAGTGGCCAGACTGAGGAGCGGCGAGAGGAACCAGATGCCCACCGGGCTCCAGTTGAGGGCCTCGAGACAGAGCCGCCGGCATTCCTCCCACCGTCCCAGGAAGAAGAGCGACTCGGCGGCATTGGCGCGCAGGAAGTTGCCGTATACGGTGGCCTGGCCGGCCCGCTCCGCCTCGGCGATGCCCTCGTACGCGATCGCGATGCCCTCGTCGCGACGGCCCAGGAGGTCAAGGACGGTGGTCAGATTGGCGTACACGCGGAAGAGGTCGTCAAGCCCGCCGAGTTGAGCGGCCTCGTCGCGGGTCTGGCGCAGCTTCCATACCGCAGGCTCGGGGTCCTCACCCCAGGCATCGGCAACTGCCAGGGTGCAGGTCGCGTGGATCAACTCGCGGCGGGCGCTCTCGCCAACGGCCGTGGCAACGTCCACGGCCTCCTGGGCGAATCGCTTGGCCTCGGAGAAGACGCCCTCCAGCATGCGGAACTGGGCGAGCGAAGCAAGCACCCGGGCCCGCGCAGGCGTGAGTTCCGACGGCACGAGCTCAACGGCCCGCCGGTAGGCCAGGAGCGATCCTTCGTGGTCTCCCGAGGCGCGCCGGTACCTGCCGAGTTGCTCCATGATCAGGCCGAGTGCCGGCCGTTCGCGCGGATCGTCGAGGCCGGCCGCGGCTGCTTCGGCGTAAGACGAAGCCCGGGCGGGATCGCCGGCAGCAAACGCGGCCTCGGCGGCACGCATGTACAGGTCCGACAGGCGCGGTGCCGTTTCGTCCGGACGGACGATCTCGTACAGGCCGAGGGCGCTTTCGTAGTGGCCCAACGCGTCGGCTCCCGCGTCCAGGCTCTCGGCGGCGGCGGCCGCTTCAAGAGCCGCGCTCTCCGCCTCAGCCAGTTCGTGGGCGGCCATGTGGTGGGCGAGGGCCGCCGACGGCCGTGGGTCCGCCTGGCGGTCCAGCGCGGCCGCGAGAGCGGCATGGTAGCGGCGGCTCGTGGCCGGCAGGAGGTCCCCGGCAATTGCTTCGGCGATCAACTCGTGCCTGAAGCCGATGCGCCGCTCCCCACCGTCCTGCTCAGATCCCCTGGAGGCATTGGAGCGCGAACCTCTGGCGTCACGAGCCGGCGCGAGGTCCGCGCGCCGGCCTTCGCGAGCCGACTCGCGGTCACCGGTGCGACCGGACTCTCGGCCGCCCGGCCCGCCCGGCCCGCCCGGGCCGCCCGGCCCGCCCGACCCGCCACCGGCAGCCCGTCCGTCCGGCGAATCGAACGTCTCGGTCAGGAAGCCGTGCTCAAGCGATTCGGCCACCCCGGCGGCTATGTCGGCTTCGAGAACGTCGCCGTGACGGACCGCAGTCGAGGATCGCGGTGGCCCGGCCGGGGAACGAGCTTCGAACTCCGCCGCCATCGCCATGAGCCCGGGCAGTGTGCCATTGGACCCCGCCAGGGACAGGAGTCGGAGCACGCGGCGGCACTCCGGGGAGCGCAGCGAGGCTCGGGCCGTGACCAGCCGGTCGAAGGTACCGGCGAGCGATACCCCCAACAACTCCCGACGGGCGGCCAGCAGCTCTTCGGCGATGAGCGCGTTCCCGCCCGAGCGCTCGGCGACGAGCAGCAGCGTCGTGGAGGATGGCCGGCTGCCTTCGATGGCCTCGATCAACTGGCCCAGTTCGGATCGCTCCAGTGGCGGCACTTCGAGACTCGCGACCGACGGCGCGGTCGCCAGAGTGGAGAGCGTGCCTCGCAGCGGGTCGGAGCGAATGAGTCGGTCGGGCTGGTATGTGACGACGAGCATGACCCGCTGACCGCGCGTCACGCGAGCCAGGAACGTGACCAGCCCACGCGTGGCGGCGTCGGCGTGGTGCAGATCCTCCAGGAGCAGCGCGACCGGCTGCCGATCGCCGAGCCGCTCCAGGAGCCCCAGCACGGCCTCGTACATCCGAGCCTCGCGCCATTCGATGGCGGCTATGCGGGGCCGTTCCGGCAGCAGCTCCAGATCCTGCAGCCGCGGCCGGAGGCCCGGCACAAGCCGCGCCAGTGCGTCGCCGGCGGAGCCGACGAGCACGGCAAGTGTGTCGTCGGGGAGCGGCGTCAGCAGCCGCCCGAGCGCGGCAGTGAACGGCGCATACGGAACGCCGGAAGTCGCCGGCAGCGCCACTCCGTGGACCGCGGCGAACGGCTCGCCCAGAGCCCCTATCCGGCGACGCGTTTCGGCCAGAAGCCGGCTCAGGCCGATACCTGCCGTTCCCGACAGAACGAGCGTCGTGGGTTTGCCGTCGGAGGCGGCCTGCAGCCCTAGGGCGATGTGCTCCAGCTCGCGCTCACGGCCGACAAAACGGTCGCTCCACAGCTGCCGGTGGGGCGAGCGTCCGTCGATGCTGCGGCCCGCGCCGCTTCGGTCGTGGCTTGTAGTCGTCATCCGATATCGAGGTCCCAGAGCCGGCACTGCACAGCGCAGCACCCTGTTCTCCCCTCGATCGGAACTAGGGTAACCGGACAGAGCACTTCGGCGGGCGGCCATTTCGTACCACTGCCCGCCGCCGTACGGGCCCTGGGCGCCGATTCTGTGCTCGGCCGAAGGCTCCTCGAGGCGGTCCCTGGGCCGGTCGGTTGCCGCTTCACGCTCCGGCTCATCGGGGCCGCTAAGCTTCGTGAGTGAGCCCACGACACCCAGACAACACGCTCAACGAGCTCTCTGGCGAGGAGTGGCTCTACTTCACCAAGTCCGTCTGGGGGACTGCCTATCCCTCCGAGCTTGGCCATGCTGTGCGCAAGCAGCACGGAGCCAACAAGCCACCGCGGCTCATGGCCCGCCTGATCGAGTTCTTCACCACGACCGACGAGCTGGTCCTCGATCCGTTCGCCGGAGTCGGCGGGACGTTGTTCGGGGCAGCCATCGCACGCGGCCCGAGGCGCGCCCTGGGCCTGGAGATCGAGGCGCGCTGGGTTGGCATCTACGAGGCGCTCGTCCGTGAGCTGGCGGCGGAACGAGGCGGTCTCGGCCCGATCCTCGCGGACATCGGCACATCCGATCCCGGCGGCGAACGCACCTTCGATCCGTCGGGCCTCGAAATGCGACTGGGCGATTCGCTGGCACTCCTGCCGGAGATCGAATCCGACAGCGTGGATTTCGTCGCCACCGATCCGCCCTACAACATCCAGCTGCCGATCACGATGTCCGGAGGCAAGCTGGCCGAAGAGCACTCGAACCGGCGCACCGACTACGCCATGGTGACCGCGCACGAAGGCGACCTGGCCAACTGCGCCGACTACGCGACCTTCCTCGATCGAATGCAGGAGATCTTCGCCCAGTTGCTTCGCGTCTTGCGGCCGAACCGATACGCGGCGGTTATCGTGCGCGACGCCTACCAGGATGGTCGGTACCTGTTCACCGGCTCGGACCTGGCGGATCGGGCTACCCGCGCGGGGTTCACCGCGAAGGGCGACGTGATCTGGTACCAGGCCGGGACGCGGTTGCGGCCTTACGGGTACCCGCGGTCTTTCGTGCCGAATATCGCTCACCAGCACGTTCTGATTCTGCGGCGGGAGTCTCGGCAGAGGCCGAGGCGGAAACGGACTCCGGGGCCGGCGTCGGGCTAGCCTCCACCTGGGCCTCCACCTCGGCCGCGGGAACGGCGAAAGTCGCCGCCTCGAACGCCACGAAGGTCGGACCATCGCCCGACGCGGCGGTCGCGCCCGACTCGCCATTTGCCATGGTCCGCAGGACATCGCGGCGGGCCGTCATGTAGGCCTCGAGGAGACCGTCCGAGCTCGGCTCTTCCGCGTAGGACTCAATGTCCGGCATCTCGTACTCGACGGCGCCTTCCTGCGAACCGGACTCCGGCGCAGGCTCGGCCGCGTCCGCGCGGGCGGGATCGGCGAGTGTCATGCGGTGAACCCAACCCTGCCGGCCGTCCGGGCACAGGACCAGCCAGTAGACGCCGTGGCGCTCGAGCAGCTGGACTTCGTCGCCCTGGTCGAGAATGCCGATCTCCGTCGAACGGAGCTCATCGGGCGAGTCCAGCAGCCGAACGAGCCGGTAGCCGATGCGCCGGGTCTCGTAGTCCTCGAGCGGTCGGACGCCGGCGGATTCGAAGGAGAGATGCGGGGTTTCGGCCGCGGCGCGCAGCGGGTCGGTGCGCCGAACCTGCTGGAGCGACGGTCTGCGCCAGCGCGGCAACAGCGACTCGTCGACCTCCAGGCCCCCGGCGGCGCCCGTCTCCAGGCCGCTGGCCGCGGCCGCAGCCAGGAGGCCGTCGTCGGTTTCATCGTCGTCGCGGCGTCGCCGGCCCAGGAATGCGAACGCTGCCCACGCCACCGTCCCGGCGCAAGCGGTGGCCACCGTCGGGGCCAGCTTCGCCACGACTTCAGGGAGCGGCAAATTCCTGCTGGTGAACAGGGCCGCAGGCACGCCGGACGCAGTGCCGCCTCGGGATGCGCCGTAGGTGAGCTCATAGCCGGCCGGGCCGCTCAGGACGGCGCCCGCGCTGATGTCGGTTGTCGAATCGGAAGGATCGTCGGTGGCGGAGCTGGAACCCGCCGAGGGCTTCGATCCGGCCGGCCAGCCGCCCAGGCCGCGCAGCAGGCCACCGCTCGGGGAGCCACCGGCGGGGCCGATGCTGGTCCCCGGGCCGGCCGCCTTCGTCGAGGTCGACCCGGCCGGCGGCGAAGACGCATGCCCCGCCATCGTGCGGCTGGGGGCTGGGGTCGTCGTGCCCGAGGCGCGGCTCGGGGTCGGCTCGGGCGCCCTGGTGGCGGCAGGGCTCGGTGTTCGAGTTGGGGTCGAGGCGGGAGCTCGCGTCGGAGTCGGAGTTGGGGAGTCGGTCCGAGTCGGAGTTGCAAGCGGCGCCGGTCCGATCGTCAGGTCGCCGCCGCGAGCGTAGTCGAGACGTCCATCGGCGTCGGTCGACCGGAACCAGATCTCGTGGTGGCCAACTCCGGGCGTTGCTGTGGCCGTGAAGCGCACGCCGTGGGAGTACTCGCACCCGGCACCGGTCATCGGCTTCAAGTCTCGATCGAACGCGACGGAGACGGATCTGGGCGCGTCGCCCTCCGGGTCGGTGAAAGTCACACCGAACGAGACGGTCGTGCCGACAATCGCCATGGTCGGCGAAACCGACGGGTCGCTGAGCCTGCCCTCCGAATTACCCATCGCCGTCCCAACGCCGAAGGCGAGAAGCAACAGCGCCAACAGCGGCGCCATCGCAACGGTGATGGGAAGTCGGCCGAAACGCCTGACAGCAGCGTCCGTCATGGTTTGGAGGATGGGACGGCAGGGGGGAGTGGGCAATGGTACGGCGGTCATGGCCCCCGGGACCCTTGCGGGCGTCGAGCCCATCCGGGACCGATCGGCGCCCCTTGT
>Ga0182021_10007491_pt1 | contig 12934 bp, 8 predicted proteins | sample 612E3MmetaG_FD_120493 | JGI IMG/M metagenome (GOLD analysis project Ga0182021, IMG submission 120493) | Permafrost microbial communities from Stordalen Mire, Sweden - 612E3M metaG (Illumina Assembly) | ecosystem: Environmental > Terrestrial > Soil > Wetlands > Permafrost | place: Sweden... | reverse complement strand
GTGATGGTCTCGGTGATCCGCCGGTAGCGCTCCTCGCTCGCGGCAAGTTCTGCCGTCCGTTGCCCAACCCTGTCCTCGAGCTCGTCCCGCGCGGCCTGCAGCTGCTCGCGGATGGCCGTGTTCTCGATCGAGATGGCCGACTGGCTGGCCATCGCCGACAGGAGATCGAGGTCGGCCTGGTCGAACTCGCGCTGACCGGGCTTGTTGGTCGCGACGACCACGCCCAGAGCACTGTCGCCATACATGACCGGTGCCACCATCATGGGTCCATGGCCAAAGGCGCGCCGCCGCTCGTCGACACGATCCGACTCTCGCAGGTCGCGAACCCCCCCCGCCGATAGGGTGGCCTCGTGGTGTTCGAGGACCCAGCCTCCGAGCCCATCCATCATCTCTTCGTAGTCGAGCTCGGCTATCGGCCCGCCTCCCGGTCCACTGCGGTAGTCCCCGGTCACCGTCCGCCTGTCGGTGTCGATGGCGAACAGATTGACCCGGTCGGCCGGAAGGGCCTCGGCAACAACGTCCACCACGCGCTGCAGCACCGTTCCGACGCTCTCGCCCGCCCCCTGCGAACTGCTGACGTGGTATAGGGCCTGCGCCTTGGTCAGTGCGGCTTCTGCCGCCGCGAGGGACTGGCGATAGCGAGCCTCGGACGCGCGGAGGGCATGGTCGGCCCGTTCACGCTCATCGAGGGCCGCCAACCGCTCGTCCGTCCCGTGGTTGTCGACGGCGGTCTCATCCAGCTGATCGTGGCCTGGCACGGCGGAGGCAGGCGCGCCCCGGCCGATATCCATCTCCTACCTCCACGCCTGGCACGCGGTTCGCCGAGACACAACGACCGTTTGTTCGAGCCGCAGTCAACCCCGCTGGCGACGAGTGTACCGCTGCTGGGACCGCCGTCAGGCCCCCATTCGGCCCATACGGCGCTCCTCTCGCATGGTTCGGCCCAACCTGCGCAAAGCCCCGCTATGCTGTTCAGGGGTCGAGGGTTGTCTGGGTTCGTCTGGAGGGATCGGATGAAAGTGCCGGGTGAGAGCGGTGCCACCGGCGAACTGGCGGCCAGATACTCGAACATGAGCGGGCTGGATACGGTCGACGCGTGCCGGATGCGGCTGCTCGCCCTCCGCACCCGGATCGAAACGAACCGGCCTACCCCGAGCCGGCGCCTCTTCACGCACCGTCAAGTCATGGACCGCCGCACCCGAACGGCGATCGCAGAACTTCTCCAGGGGCTGCCCACGCCACTGCCGTTTCACCCGGACCCCCTTCCCGAGCTGATCATGCGCCACACGGACCTGGATCTGGGGGCCGTACCCGGCCGCGACTCAGGCCTGACAGGAAGCGGTGACCAGTTCGCCACGCCGCCCCCACAACCCGACCGAGCTCGCAGTGTCCCGCGTATATGACCTCTACCGGCCGGTGCTCGCCACGCTCACCGACCTCTATGAGCTGACGATGGGCGCCGGATACCTCAATGCCGGCGTAGCCGATCGCGAGACCGTCTTCTCTCTGAGCTTCCGGACTCTGCCCTTCGGAGGCGGCTACGCCGTAATGGCGGGCCTGGACGATGCCCTGGCGATCCTCGAGAACCTGCATTTCGAGGCGGCCGACATCGACTACCTGCGCGGCCTCCGCGGAGCCGGCGGTGCGCCGCTCTTCGGAGCCGCCTATCTCGACCGTCTCGCCGAGATGAAGTTCACCTGCGACGTCGACGCCGTGCCCGAGGGTACGGTCGTCTTCGCGAATGAGCCGCTCGTGCGCATTCGCGGGCCGCTTCTCCAGGCCCAGATCGTCGAGAGCATGCTGCTCACCGTGATCGGATTCCAGACGCTCGTCGCGACAAAGGCGGCCCGCATCGTCGAGGCGGCCGGCAGCGCCCCCGTCCTCGAGTTCGGCCTGCGCCGCGCCCAGGGACCGGACGGCGCCATCTCTGCCGCAAGAGCGGCGTTCATCGGTGGCGTTGCCGCCACTTCCAACGTTCTTGCCGGACGTCTGTTCGGCATTCCGGTGCGTGGCACGCATGCCCACTCCTGGGTCCAGGTCTTCGACGACGAGCAGCGCGCCTTCGACGTCTACGCCGACGCGCAGCCGGACAACGTCACTCTGCTGGTCGACACATACGACTCGCTTGTCGGCGTGGAACGCGCGATCGAGACCGGACGCCGACTGAAGGCCCGAGGGGGCAGCCTGGCCGGCATCCGCCTCGACTCGGGCGATCTTGCATACCTCTCGATCGAGGCCAGACGGATGCTCGACGAGGCCGGCTTCGCCGACACCAAGATCGTCGCCTCGAACGACCTGGACGAATACACGATCGCCTCTCTGCGCGACCAGGGCGCCCGCATCGACATCTGGGGAGTAGGGACCAGGCTGGATACCTGCTACGACCAGCCCGCGCTCGGGGCCATCTACAAGCTGACCGCGATCTGCGATCCGGACCACGGGTGGCGCTATCCGGTCAAGCTATCGGAGCTTAGCGCCAAGATCTCGATTCCGGGAGTGCTCGGGGTCCGGCGCTTCGTCGACGCGGACGGGCGTTTCAGGGCCGACATGATCTACGACGAGGACCTGCCTGAACCGCCCGAAGGCGACGTCATAGTCGATCCGGCCGACGCGCTCCACATGCGGGCCATCGAGCCCGCCTGGCGTCCCGAAGAGCTGGTCCTGCCGGCCCTCCGACAAGGCACACGGGTTTCGCCTTCGCCGGCTCTCGAAGACGTTCGCGCCCGCGCCCAGGCGCAGATCGCCGGTCTGCACCCGGCAATTCGCCGGCTGCTCAATCCGCACACGTACCCCGTGGGGTTGGAGATGGGGCTACACGAGCGACGCCGAGCCCTGGTCCTGGAGCGCCGCCGGATCGTGGCTCCGGCCTGACCTCGCCCCTGCGGTCGAACGGACTGCCCGTCGGGTTTGAACATGTGGCACTCTTCGACTCGGACCGCGGGCCCGCCGCCCGGCGTGGCCGAGTGGCACGCCGACGCCGCCGCCTTCGTCCTCAGCGTCCCGGGCTATCCGATCTCCGGACCCGTCTACGGCCAGTTCTCGGTCTCCCTGACAAGCCCCACATCCGTCGAGATCAACATGAGTGAGCTCGACTTCGGGCGCCCGGGCGTACCGAAACACGTCTCCGACAATGCCAGGAGCGCGCTGGACGACTACCTGAACGCGAAGATCGTCGAGGCCGGCATCAGCATCGACCGCATCGAACTCCGGGAGGGTGGGATTCTACTTCAAGGCCACGTGGCCCAAGACGATCAGCGCCGACCCAAGGCCGGCGACCGGGCAGGGGCCACTCACACCGGTTTGGTCGCGGGCGCCTCATCCTCCGGCTCGCCGGCATCGACCGTTTCGGCGGCGTTTACGGCTTCGACCGCCGCCTCGAATTCTTCCGCTGCCTCGATCGCGGCTTCCATGGCCACGACCGCCTCCACGGCGACTTCCAGCGCCTCAACGGCCTCTACTTCGGCTTCGATGGCCTCGAGGGCTTCGACTTCGGCCACGAGCGCCTCAACGGCCTCTACTTCGGCCTCGGTTTCGGCCACCAGAGCCACCTCGACGGTGTCCGCGCTCGGCACCCGGTCGTAGTCTTCAGGCGACCCATCCGGCGTGGTCCAGCGCGGATCGAGGGCGAGGTGGAGCAGGGCCGGCCGGCCAGCCTCGAGGGCCTGGCGAAGGGCCGGCTCGAACTCCTCGTCGCTCCCAACCGACAGACCAAGCGCTCCGAATGCTTCCGCCGCCGCCGCAAAGTCAATCGGTCCCAGCGTGGTTCCAAGGCCAACGCCCGCTCCGCGTCGCTCCTGATGTCGCCAGATCGTGCCGTACCGGCCGTTGTCGAAGACGATCGCGATCACGTGGGCCCGCTCGCGCACCGCCGTCTCGAGTTCCGCGATCGTCATCGCGAATCCGCCGTCGCCGGCCAGCGCCACAGCGGATCGGCCGGGCCGTGCCAGTGACGCGCCGATGGCCGCGGGGAGACCGTAGCCCATCGGTCCGGCTGAAGAGCCGAGGAAGGTACCCGGCCGCCGGAAGCGATAGCCGCGCGCTGCCCAGGTCCCGAAGTCGCCTGCATCCGTCGCCAGGATCGCCTCCGGCGGCAGGACCCTTGCCAGGGTCGAGACGACGCGACCCGGATGCACACCCGGGCCTTCCCATGGTTCCGCATCGACGACCGAGGCGGCTTCGTAAGCCTCGCGGTCCAGCGCGTTGGCAGCCGTGCGCTCGTCGAGAGACGCAGCCTCCAGGACGGCGTGCGCCAGGAGCCGCTGAGCCACTCGCAGGAAGGCGGCCACGTCCGCGGCCAGGACGATCTCCGGCCGATGCCCTGACGCGGCTCCGCGCGGATCTACGTCCACCTGGGCCCAGCGTGTCGCCGGCGCGGGGATCCGGTATCCGTAGCTGGTCATCTCGCCCAGGCGGCAGCCCAACACCAGGACCGCATCCGCTTCTTCGAGTCGGGAGCGAACGCTGGCTGGAGCACCAGGACCCGTCATGCCGAGGTAGAGCGGGTTGTCGTTGGGGAACAAGTCGCCGCGGCGCCACGAGGAGACGACGGGCACGCGGATCGACTGGGCGAAGCGCACGAGCGCGTCCGTGCTGCGAGCGCGAAGGACGCCCGCACCGGCGAGGATCAGCGGCCGGCGCGAGTCTGTGAGCATGTGGAGGACCTTCCGAACCAGCGTCGGATCGGGTTCTCCTTGACTGGCCACACGGGCGGCTGCGGCATGGACTTCGACACTGAGGGCGACCTCTTCGTCCAGAACATCCGCGGGGACGGCGATCAAGACCGGCCCAGGGCGCCCTGTGGTCGCCATAGCCACGGCCCGCTCGAGGAGCGGCAGCGTTTCAGCGGCATCCTTCAACTCTGCCGACCATTTCACGATGGACCCAAGCGCGTGGATGGCGTCCAGCTCCTGGAACGCCTCGCGTCCCTGGACGTCACGGCGGACTCCTCCGACGATCGCGATGAGCGGAGCCGAGTCCGCCCGCGCTGCGTGAAGGCCAATCGCCAGATTGCAGGCCCCCGGACCTCGGTTGCCAATGCATAGCGCCGGCCGGCCGGTGAGTTGCCCGACGGCCGCGGCCATGAAGGCGGCTGCGCCTTCGTGTCTGGTCGCCACGACCCGAATTCGGTTGGCTGCAAGCCCCTCCAGCAGCCCCAGCACGCTCTCGCCCGGTACCGTGAAGGCGATCTTCACGCCGGCTCGAGCCAATCCTTCGGCCAGGGCCGCGCCGACCGTGGTGGTGGCGCCCTGGTTCAGAGTCAATGACATGGCCTTGCTCCTTCGGATCGCCGCGCCGGGTCAGCGGGCGGGTCTCACCGGTAGTTCGTGAACTGTAGCGGGACCGGTTCATCCAACTCCTTCAGCCGGGTGATGACTCGCTGAAGGTCGTCCTTGTTCTTGCCGAACACACGCAGGGCATCTCCCTGGATCTGCGGCTTGACCTTTGGAAACTCGTCGCGAATGAGCTTGCTCATCTTGCGGGCCAGGTCTTCGTCGAGCCCGCGCCTCAGGCCGATGTGCTGGCGGACCTTGTTGCCACCTGCCGGCTCAACCTTGCCCCAGTCGAAGATCTTGAGCGACAGACTTCGTCTGACGGCCTTCGACTCGATCAGGTCGCGAATTGCCTTCGCCCGGAATTCATCGTCGGTCAAGAGGACGAGCTCGGTCTTGGCCTGCGTCAGATCGAACGTGACTCCCTTGAAATCGTAGCGCTGCTGTACCTCGCGACGCACCTGGTCCAGGGCGTTGCGCATCTCCATGTCGTCGAAATCGCTGACTACGTCGAACGAGGACTCGCCTGCCATTGACCCTCCTGTACTGCTGCGATAGCCGATCGTGACGGAGACTGCCGATGCCCCTCCGCCGGCAGGGTCACATTGCTGGGCCCGGCATCGACATCTGCCGCTGCCGCTGCCGCGTCCGTAGATTGTGCCGCACCCAGACCGAGTTGAGGATCATCAAGATCGATGGCCTAGTAGGAAGTGGGACGCCAACCGGCAAGGGCCTCGAGCAGCAACTCGGCAATGCGGTAGCTCTTGCCCCCGCCCATCACCAGAACGGCGTCGCCCTCGCGGACGTGAGAGGCCAGCCAGGCGGCCGTGTCCTCCACCGACCCCGGCGCGACCGATGTCAGCCCCGGCCTCACGCGGGCCGTGGCTTCGGCCAGAGCACCGGCCGAGGCGATCGTGGTATCCGGATCGCGGCCGGCCCAGATGTCGGCAATGGCCACTGCGTCGGCCGTAGCCAGAACCGTGGCGAAGGCGTCGAGCATTGCGGCGGTACGGTGATAGGTCAGTGGCTCGTAGACCGCCCACACGCGCCGCCCCGGCTCCAGCTGCCGGAGAGCGGCCAGGGTCTCCCGGATGGCCGTAGGATGATGGCCGTAGTCGTCGTACACCACCACGCCTCTCCCCTCCCCTTTGCGCTCCAGGCGGCGGCCCACGCCGCCGAAGGTGCCCAGGGCCGCGGCGATGGCGTCCGCTGGCACACCGAGCGCCAGAGCGGCCCCGGCGACGCAGACGGCGTTGGCGGCGTTGTGCCGGCCGGCAAGGCGGAGGCGGGCGACGAGCGGTGTCGCAAGTGATGCGCCGTCGAGCCGAAGCGTTGTGCCGGCCGGATCCGCCTCGACGATCGTGCCGCCCAAGAACGCTTCCGAGGCGGCACCTGAGCTCGAGGCAACCACGGCCGACGCGGCGCCGGCGTCCGACGCGGCCTCGCCGAGCCCGACCGCCAGAACATCGCCGGGCCAGCCGTCCAGCCTTGCGACTACCTCCGCCACGCCGGGATCGGCGACGTTGGCCACGACAACGGGCCGCACCACGGACTTCGCCGCTCCCTCCAACCAAGCCTCGAAACAGTCCACGACGGCGCCCCGATCGGCGAACACGTCAGGGTGATCCCACTCCGCGGACGTCAGGATCGACACGTCTGGCCGGTACGGGTCGAAGTTGCCCGCATATTCGTCCGCCTCGACCACGAACGGCATCCCCCGTCCCCAGCGCGCGGTAGAGGGTAACCCGCCGGTCAGAGCCGGCGGCAGCAGCGCGCCGACGAAGGCGCAGGGGTCGAGGCCCGCCTCAACCAGGACGTGTACCAGCCAGCCGGACGTGGTGCTCTTGCCGTGGGTGCCGGCCACGCCTACGAGGATCCTGCCCACTGCGGCGTCGGCGATGACCTGCTGCCACGGCTCCAGCGGCACCGCCGCGGCCCTTGCCGCGGCAAGCTCGGCGTTGCCCGGGTCCACGGCCGTGAGGGCCTTGGTAACCGCCAGGCGATCCGGCGCGACGCCGCCCGTCACGTGCTCCGGCGAGTGGGCCCATTGCAGATGGATTCCCGCGGCATCCAGGGCCGGCGTGTACGGTGAAGGTCCACCCGGGTCGCAGCCGCTCACCAGCGCCCCACGGCTGTGCGCCAGCAACGCGGCCGCACTCGCTCCGGCGCCCGCGGCCCCCACTACATGGATTCGTTCGCCTTCGCGAATAGGCCGCGCATCTCTGGCGGGCGCAAGGCCACTCCCCACCGAGGCGGCGCCGCGGACAGCCGTCAAGCCATCCCGCTTCCGGCGGCTTCGACGGGCCCGGCTGTCTGCGCAGCCTTGGAGGTCGCTGACGCCTCGGTCGCGGCCGCGCCGCCGGAGGCCCGTTCCAGCAGAAGCTCCAGGGCCGCACGAGCACTGGCCTCTCGGTTGGCCGCTCGGTCGCCCGCCCAAACGAAGCGCCGAACGTCGACACCGGCGGAATCGGCCACGGCGATGTATGTCAGGCCGATCGGCTTGGCCGGACTGCCGCCGCCCGGCCCCGAGACCCCGGTCACGGCGACCGCCAGATCTGCTCCCGTCCGAGCCAACGCGCCGAGGGCCATGGATCGAGCCACCTGGGCGCTGACGGCGCCGTGGGCGGCCAGCTGCTCCGCCGGCACCCCGAGGAAACCCTGCTTGGCTTCGTTGGAGTAGGAGACGATCCCGCCGTGGAAGTAGCCGCTTGAGCCCGCGACGTCTGTGATGAGCTTGGCGACCAGCCCGCCGGTACACGACTCTGCGGTCGCAGCAGTCATGCCCCGGTCCATGCAGTAGATCTGCAGGCGTTCGACCAGCTGGATCAGCGGCTCATCGTTCATCGCGGCCTAGCAATTGGCGACGTCTCTGGGCCCCTTCGAGTCGATGTATGCGTGCAGACGCGTTCCGCCCAGCGAACTGACCGCCCCGTATGACTTGCCGTTGAATGTTATGTAGACGTTGTCCCCCTGGTTGGTGGCGATGCAGATGTAGTTCTTACCTACCACCGGCGTCGACCACCCGTCCGGCTCGGGCTGATACCTGAAATCCACCACGCCGTCTCGGATGACGTAGATCGTCGCGTCGCCGCCCTTGACCTGGATGATCACATTCACGCCGGTGTACTGGACACTGACCTCCCGCGATGCAGGTGTCGTCTTGACGCCCTTGGAGTCCACGCCGACGACCGTGAGCCGCCAGAGGCCCGGCTTCAGCTGCAGAGCGAAGTTGAAGCTCCCGTCGGCGGCCGTCGGTGCGGTGACGGGCTGGGGAGGCGGTGTGGTCGTCGGTCCGGGGGAGCCGCTCGCGGCATTCGTCGGTGTGGGCTTGGGCGTCTGCGTGCTTTGGGCCAGCGGCGATGGCGTGGGCGGCGGCAGCGTGGATCCGGGGGCCAGCGGCATGCCCAGATACGTCGGCGTCAATGTCACGGACGCCACGAGGGTGCTTGTTCCGGTTACGGACACCTTCCCCGTGGCCACCGAAGCCCCATCGAGCGGTGTCACGAAGGCCACCGCCGGGACCACCGGCGTTGGAGTGGGATTCACTACCACGACGATTAGCCTGACGGTGTTGCTGCCGTGACCTGTGTCCAGGTTCTTGGCGGTGATGTCGAACTGGTGACGACCGCCTGTGACCACGGCCTGGTAAGTCCAGGTACCCTCTGCGTTGGCGATCACGGTTATGGGCTCGTGGCCGTCGTACGCGATCAGGACGGTGGTGTTGGGCGTGGCGGTGCCGCGCAGGACGTAGCTCGTGGTACCGGCCGGTAGCGTCACAGGGGACGCTCCGGCGGAGACTACGCCAAGGGTCGGATACGACAGATAGCGCGTCAGCTGATAGCCGAAATACGAGGCCACCACGAGCACGATGATGGCTACGATGCCGATGACGACATGGCTTCCCTGGAAGGTAACCTTGCGGCGCATCGTCAGCGGCTTGGGCCCGGCGATGACCGGCTTGACCGGTATGACTTCGCCGCCCTCCTGGCGCCACTCGTCTTCTATCTCGTCGGGGTCGAGTCCCAAATACGTTGCGTAGTTGCGCAGGAAGCCGCGTGTGTATACGTCCCCGGGCAGGTCGGCGAACTCGCCCGCCTCCAGGGCCGCCAGGTACTTGGACCGTATTTTGGTGTCGCGCTCCACGCGATGGAGATCCACGCCCCTGACCTCTCGGGCGTCGCGGAGCCTCTCCCCGACCTCGGACCGACCGTCCCGGCTCAGCTCGCCACGGCTCCGGTAGCCGGGGCTTCGACGTGCGGGACGTCGCGTCGGATTAGTGCTCGTCATGCCTCATCCTCGCCGTATCCGCCCCCCGGATTCGACGCTGAACCGTCTCGGCGCAGCACCTGCCGCGCATTCGATCCATCGAAAGGTCCGATGTACCCGCGAGCCTCCAACTGGTCGATGATTCTGGCCGCTCGCGCGTACCCGATCTTCAGGCGCCGCTGCAGAAGCGACGCTGATGCACGATCGTACTCCTGCACGACGCCGACGGCATCGAGCAGCAGCTTGTCCGCTTCCTCGTCAGGGGCCTCGTCGTGCCCATCCGGCTCCTCGTCGGTCTCGACGATGCCCATGTCGTAATGCGGCTCGGCCTCGGCCCGCCAGTGCTCGCAAATGTTGCCGATTTCCTTGTCCGACACGAAGACGCCCTGGAGGCGAATCGGACGCGGCAGATCTGCGGGCTGGAAAAGCATGTCGCCACGGCCGATGAGGTCCTCGGCACCGGGCATGTCGAGGATCGTTCGCGAGTCGATCTGAGACGCCATGGCGAACGCGATGCGACTGGGAAAGTTGGCCTTGATGAGGCCCGTCACGACGTTCACCGACGGCCGCTGCGTCGCCAGGACCATATGGATTCCGGTGGCACGGGCCTTCTGGGCGAGCCGCACGATCGGCTCCTCGACGTTCTTTCCCTCGCGCATCATCAGGTCTGCCAGCTCGTCGATGATGATCACGATGTAGGGCAGCCGATCGGCCGGATCGGCTCTGCCTTCGTTGAATCCGGCGAGGTTGCGGGCATTGGCCCCCGCGAAGCGCCGGTACCGGTTCTCCATCTCGGTGACGGCCCACTTGAGTGCGGCCTTAACTCGTTCCGTTTCGGTGATGACGGGCACCATCAGATGAGGTAGGCCGTTGTAGGCGGACAGTTCCACACGTTTGAGGTCCACCAGGATCATCCGCACGTCATCCGGCGTGGCTTTGCAGAGCAGGCTCGTGATGAGGGCGTTGACCATGACGCTCTTGCCCGAACCGGTGGCGCCGGCGATCAGCAGATGCGGCATCCTGGCAAGGTCGGCCGCTTGGGCGCGGTCGGCCACGTCTCGACCGAGGGCGAAGGTAAGCTTCGAGGTGGCGCGAAAATCAACCTCCTCGAGGATCCTCCGCAGCTTGACGATGTTGGGATCCTTGTTGGGAATCTCGATCCCGACCACGCTCTTGCCCGGGATTGGCGCCTCGATTCGAATCGACGGCGCTGCCAGGGCCATGGCCAGGTCGTCGGAAAGGGCTTCGATCCGAGAGACTTTGATCTCGGGCGACGGGGCCACTTCGTATTGAGTGACCACCGGCCCAGCATTCCATCCGGCGACCCGCGCTGGGATGTTGAAGCCGGCCAGCTTGGCGACGATGATGGCCGCATTGCGCCGGTGATCCATCGAACTGTCGCTTGGGCGTGGCGCGATGTCTTCGAGCAGCGCCAGCGGCGGCAAGTGATATTCAGGCCGGGGCTTCTCGACGGTCGCCACGGCCCCGTGGGGCTTCAACTGCGCCGCGGCTTCGAGTCCGGTGCGGGGGCTTCGAATGGAGGCGCCGTCGCGTACCGATGTTCCCTCGCGTCCAGTTGAATCGCCCGATGGTGCCGGGCGGCCGGCTCCGCTATCCCGCGCCGGCCCCTCATCGCGAGCGACGCTTCCCGCTCCCACCTGCGGCGCGAAGGTCAGGGAAGTTGGTCCGGGATTGGGAATGGCCACCGGGATCGACGGCACGCGATCGTCACCGAAACGACGCGCATCGACCGGCGACAAGTCCTTGGTGCCCTTCTCGGAACGGTCCATCCGCGCCGACACCGGCGCCGGCGTCACAACAGTAGACGCCACCTCCGGAGCCGGCCTGAACAGCCTGGCCATCGACCGCGAGAACAGCCTTCCAAGCGGAGCCACGACCGCAGGCAGCGACATGTCGAGAGCCAGCAAAATGCCCGCACTCATGAAGACGCCGAGGATGGCGACCGTTCCCGGCACTGTCACCAGCGGCGACATGAAATGGGCCATGGCGCGGCCGATGATCCCGCCACTCGGATGGGCATCTATCAGGCCCAACACTCCGAGCAAACAGACGTACGCCAGGCCGCTGCCGACGAGGGTTAGCTGCCAGTCCCAATGATCGCCCTGGACCCGCTCGAGGTAGTAGCCCAGGACGATCAGAATGGGCGGCAACAGCCAACGGGCGGTCCCGAACCAGGGCGCCACCATGGCGAGCTCCCAGTCGGTCAGCTTCCCGTTCGGGACGGTCAGGCCGATGAGGAGCGTGACGCCGAGCATCTGCATCGCCAGAGCCAGGATCCAGCGCAGGATCTCCCCGTTGACACTCCACGAGCGGCCGCCCCGGCGTCGACGCGGCGGCATCGTCGCACGCGCGTTGCGGCTGGTGCTGGCGCGGTTCGAGGCGGCGGAGGTTCGAGCGGGCATCTACACCTCCACCACTACCGGGAAGACGAGCGGCCGTCGACGCGTCTGCTCGTACAGGTAGCGTGAAATCTCGTCCTTGATCTGGCTCTTGAGCAACCCGACTTCGCTGGTCCGATCGCCCTTGCCTTCGATCGCGGCCATCATCTTGTCCACCGCGCCGTTCATGAGCGGATCGTGTTCGTTGCCGTGCACGAAGCCACGGGTCACGATCTCCGGTTTGGCGACGACGCGGCCGGTCTGCTTATCCACGGTGACGACCACGATGAACATGCCGTCGCTGGCCAGGGCGCGACGATCGCGCAGGACGACCTCGCCCACGTCGCCGACCGACAGCCCGTCCACCAGCACGTAACCGGCCGTGACCGGGGCCGCGCGGCGAGCCGAGCCGTCGGCAAAGAATTCGATGGCCTGGCCGTTCTCGATGATGAACACGTTCTCCGGTGCCACGCCCGTCTCCACCGCCAGCCGGCCGTGCTGTACCAGCATTCGGAACTCGCCGTGGATCGGGATGAAGTACTTGGGCCGCGTCAGGCCGAGCATCAGCTTGAGCTCTTCCTGGCTGGCATGCCCCGACACATGGGCGTGCTTGACGGTGTGGTAGTAGACGTTGGCGCCGGCCTTGAAGAGGTTATCGATGGTCCGGGCGACGTATTCCTCGTTGCCGGGGATCGGGCTGGCGCTGACGATGACCGTGTCGCCCGGCTGGATCTCCACAAAGCGATGATCGTGGTTGGCCATGCGGGCCAGCCCGGCCATCGGCTCGCCCTGGGCGCCCGTGGTGGCGATGACGACTCGCGCTACCGACCCGACCTGGTCCTTGCCAACGATCTGGCCCGGCGCATGCGTCAAGTAACCGAGATCCGTAGCGATTCGGAAGTTCTGTTCCATCGATCGGCCGATGATTGCCACCTTCCGGTCGAAGGTGGCCGCGGCGTCGATGACCTGCTGGATGCGGGCGATGTTGCTGGCGAACGT
>Ga0182021_10007490_pt1 | contig 12934 bp, 12 predicted proteins | sample 612E3MmetaG_FD_120493 | JGI IMG/M metagenome (GOLD analysis project Ga0182021, IMG submission 120493) | Permafrost microbial communities from Stordalen Mire, Sweden - 612E3M metaG (Illumina Assembly) | ecosystem: Environmental > Terrestrial > Soil > Wetlands > Permafrost | place: Sweden... | reverse complement strand
GACCTTGGTATTGGCGACGCTAGTCGACCGATGAACCCATAACGCCATTTTAACCTGGGCAGTAATAGAAGCATCATCGATCTTTTCAGTCACAGTTCGATGCGTCTTTTGGACTTGTTCTGATACTGTCATCTCATTTATTACGTCTTTAACCCCATCGATATCTTTTGCATATTCGGCGGTCAGTTCTTTTTGTGCCTGGCTCGTGGCATACCCCCGCAGAGTCACGATGCCATCCTTCACGTCAATCTCGGTATTTTCAACACTCACGCTCCGATGAAATAGAAGCGTCGCTTTCACTTTCTCCTTGAGCCATGCATCTGAGTTTGCGGTGGGAGGTGCACCTTTGATTTCCAGCCTGTTATCGACGCTTACAACTCCCGGTAGGGCTGCTACCGTTTCTTTGGCCAATGACATGTGAAATTCTTCAGAGACAATTCCCGTTAGGGTAACAGCGCCATCCTTGGACTCAATTTTAATATCATCACCCTTAAGATAGGTCTGGAACACATACGAATTCTTGGCTGATGATACGATACTGTTATCCGTCTTGGATGCATGCAGAGGGACGATGATTAGCATCAGCGCAGCTACAACCATTGTAAGAATGCCGCGATACATTGTATTCATTGTAATTTCTCCTTTTATAGTTTTTTGTGTGATGATTATATTCTATAATTTCTTTTCTTCTTTTCTGCAAGAGTATAGGAAAGCTCTTTCCTATTGCATGTTCATTTCAGACCGTCTTTGATTTCTTCCTATCAAGAATGAGAACAACACCACCAATTATTATCATTCCGATTCCAAAGTATGGTTGCCAGTTTACATGGTGTTCGTTGTCCTTTGTTATTTCGAGTTCCCCTAAGTCCACAACCTTCTCTTTCGTGACATAAGTGAAACCTGTATAAAGGGTCATTAATATGCCTATGATGATGAGGAGGATACCAGCTGTTTTCATGATTGTGATCCTTTCTTGATATACATTTTCAGCATCGCTTTATGGAAGTTGACAAACTCACTATTACCAGTTTTAACGATAAGCTCTTCTATATTTACCGATAATAATTTCAAGCATGTCGTCCATTCATTTCATCTATGGTTCACTTTTCCCATAGTCTTTCAATCCGATCCACGATCATAGCTTCGCAATCACTTTGCGTAGTTCTCCCTTGGTCGTCCCGAGCTTTTGCTGAAGTCTTCCTAGCAGTTCTTCCTCTTTACCCTCTTGAAAGAGCAAATCATCGTCTGTCAGGTTGGCAAATTGTTGTTTGAGTTTTCCAGCAACTTCCTTCCAGTTACCTTTCATACTGAGCGTGTTCATTTGATATCTCTTTATGTTTATACAAGATGGCTTTGGTTATGTCTAGCGTTCATGCGCATCGTTCTATTTCACGACCACTTCAAAAAGAACTCGCATGTTAGCCTTTGCTTCCTTTGAATTAATGTCACCAGGTGTTACTTCATATACTGCTGGTTTTGTCCTGCCATATCCGATCACAGTGATTCTCTCCGGTGCGATACCTTTTTCAATCAGATAGTCCCTAACAGTATTTGCTCTTTGCTCGCTTAATTTCTGATTGATTTCTTCCGTACCTTCAGCAGATGTATACCCAGCCATCCGGACGTCTATTTTGGGGTTTTCTTTTAAGCCCTCTACATTCTTATCCAGCAGTGTCTTTGCTTCCGGGCTAAGAGTAGATTTATCGTAATCGAAATGCGTATCTCCGAAGACAACTACCTTCTCATCAACCTTCGGGTCAAGCACAACCATTAAAACCTTCAGATCCGACAGGCTCTTTTCGGATAGTTCTATCTTAGGGCTTTTCTTGAACAATGTAATTAAAAGGATCGCCGCGATAATGCATAATATTCCCACGATACCCACGATAGCAAAAAGAATATTTTTCATCTGCTTATTACGCTTTAACCTGGACCGTTTTCCCGTTTGCCTTTCCGCCTCAAGCCAATCAATAAAGTCGTTGCCATCCTTAAAACCATGTTTTTCATAGAGTTCAAAAATCTGGATCTTTAATTCCTTATTTTCTTCATTCAAATCTTTCTGTATCATTGTGTCGCCTCTTTCTTGAATGAATAAATTATCATCCCATCCATTACGGCGTGCATTCCCTTCGCAATCGGCTTTATTCACATAGCCTTCTGTCGCTGCTCCAACAATATTGCCGTTCGGGGCAGTGCGCCGCCAACGCCATTTATTTTCATGGTCTTTGTAAAATTCCCATTTATCATTCAAATCTTTCTGTTCCATTTTACCACCTCTTTCTTGAAAATAGTCATTACCTCAATTCCGTGCTGCCGCTCCTTCCTCATCCAGAGGAACTCTGACCACTTTTATCTGTGCTTTCCGCTTTCATCAGAACATATACGGAGAGATTGAGGATCAACCCCTCCGTCCGTTACGTTCCATGAAATAATCATGAATATTCTACTTCAAGGTTTTTCTGTTTTCCATTCACGGGCTATTTTTCAACATAGAATTCAATGCGTCGATTTTCTGCACGACCCGCATCCGTTTCATTCGAAGCCACTGGTTCATTGAGGCCTCTCCCGACAGTTCTCATACGGTTCGACGCAATACCATGTTCAACGAGCCATTTTTTTACTGACTGTGCCCGTTTCAATGAAAGCACCTGATTATATTTCTGACTTCCTACATTGTCCGTATGCCCGGTGATTACTACTGCTACTTCGGGATTCGCAACCATCGCATTGTAGGCCCTCCGAAGTATTATTTCAGAATCTTCCGTGAGTGTCGCTTTATTGAACTCAAAATTGACACCCCTAAGAACGACGGTCTTGCCTTTAATAAGAACGAAAACAGTGTCGTTACTCTTCTGTTGTGCCAACCGCAGTGCTTCCGCATCGGCTAATTCCTTTGCCCGCCGTGCCTCGGCATCGGTCATTCCCTTTACGCGTGCCGCCTCTGCCACCGCATTGGTCGAATCCTTTATACGCCGTGCCTCTGCATCAGTCGCTTCCTTTACACGCCGCGCTTCTGCATCGGTCGCTTCCTTTACACGCCGTGCTTCTGCATCGGTCGCTTCCTTTACACGCTGTGCTTCTGCATCGGCTTGTTGCTTCAGGCGTAACGCTTCTGCTTCGGCCACATCCTCTGAATTTTTTCCTATCGTAAATGCAAGTCCGACAGTAAATCCATAGAATCCATCATTTTTCGTATTGGTGATAGAATTAAGGTCATTATTCGTACGTATGTGTTTGTCAAATTGGTCGGATGTGGACAAAGTATATCCGCCTTCGCCGGTCAGCAAGATTCCGTTGGAAACTCTAGCTTGGAGACCAAGGCCAAATGGAACCATCCCTAAGTAATCGGAACCGTTGAGGTTGAGGTTTTTCGATACACCAAGCCCGGCATAGACGTACGGATGCAAATTCTCCAGAGAAAAAGGGCTGAAGAGTAATCGAAAATCGGTCAGAAAGGTTTCTGTCGAATATACAACTCCAGGACCAGGAGCTGCGAATTCTGCATATCCTAAACCAAATTGTCCAATTAACATGGGGATACCATATTGCAAGTATCCACGATACTGCATCACCCATCGGTCACTCGCGCTATTATCTCCCTTAGCGCCGCCCGCTGATAAACCCCAAGCGAGCCCGGATTCCTTGAATTGTGCTTGGACATGGCTGTATACGCCAAACGCCACGACCAACAATATACATAAGACAAAACGTTTCATGTGAAGTCTCCTTAATTTGGTTAATATATTTTTGTTATTACTGCATTGTAAAGCAAACTGTTCTCGGTGGCTCAATCTTTAAATCTTAAAAACTTATGGTCCGCGAATAACTCTTAGCTTAACATCCATAACAGCTATCGCCAGAAGAATGTGCCTATTGTAAAATTTTTCCTAAAGCCCCTTCGTTGATGAACGATTAATGGTTGTCTCATGATTAAGATCGTTCATTCACTTTTCTTCTTCACTGCTTCCATTCGATCCCAATTCATATCACCACTTTCTTGGTTGAAGATTACAATTGTTTGCAGACAATTGTAATCAGTCAAAAGGATGAAAGAGTAATTAATCCCTTTAATGATTCCGGATCGTTCGAATGGATAAGGTCTGCCATCATGAACGGATGCCAACCGTGCTCTTCGTATAAATCTATCTGCCCGGGTCACTGTATAGCGTGGAGATCGCTTCTTATTCTACTTTTTTAAAATCAATATATCCCCGTTCTACATCAGTGTGCAGCAACTGTACGCGAATTCTATGGCCAACATCTAAACCTTCAAAGCCGCTTACAAGCCTTCCTTCAATGGGTAGATTCAGAAGACGGACCCACGTCCCCTTGGCAGCTGCGCCGGTGACGATTGCATCGAACTGTTGATGTATCTTTGACTCCAACACCATAGCAGCTGCGGATTTTGCGACTTGTCGTTCAACCTTTTTTGCCGCATCCTCATTTTCTGTGCAGTGCTTCGCGAGTTCTGCCAATTCATCAACCGTATAGGGCATGGAAGCGTTCACGATCGCTGCTTTCATTAACCGCTGCGTGATCAAATCGGGATATCGGCGATTCGGTGCTGTGGAGTGAGTATAATCTTTAACTGCAAGGCCGAAGTGTCCTTCAGAACTACCCCCTGGAAGTTCAACAATATATTCACCGGCGCCTAAGAGCTTGATGACACTAAGAGAAAGATCGGGAAAGCGAAGTGGATCCGCAGATTTTGCAGAAAGCAAGAATTCATCCAGTGCTTTTGAGTTAGGTTCTTGCGGAAGTGTAAAACCATGCTCCAAGGCAATCTCAACAATTCGATCCCAGCGTTTTGGTGTCCGGACAACACGTCGCAGCGACGGAAACTTTTTGACCGCAAGGTATCGTGCCGTCACACCGTTTGCCGTAATCATAAAGTCCTCTATGATATCTTTGGCACTGTTCCTTTTTTCAACTGCTAAATCTTTGATCTCATCTCCCTCAAATACAGGGCGAGCTTCGATTGTTTCGAGATCAAGTGCACCGTGCTCGTGTCGGATGAATTTCAGCTTTTGCGCTGTGCGATACTGGATTCGGAGGTTTTCGTCGAGACCATTGACTGTACCGATTGCCTGTGGCATTGCCCCGCTTCCTTCCAGCCAAGAAGCAACGCTGTTGTAGGCAAGCTTTGCACAATTGCGAACCATCGCTCGATAAATATCCGAACTCTGAAGCGAGCCGTCGCTTGCAATAATCATTTCAATGATAACGGCAAGGCGATCTGATTCAAAATTGAGAGATGTAAGATCAGTCGAGAGCTTTTCGGGCAGCATCGGGAATATCTGAGCAGCGGTATAAACCGAGGTGGTATTATGCTTTGCATGATCATCAAGCGCCGATTGCTTTTTAACGATCACATCGACGTCGGCAATGGCAACAAGGATCTTTACAGCTCCCTCAGGCATGACGTCGGCAACACTCAGTTGATCCAGATCGCGCGAATCGTCGTTATCGATGGAGCACCATGAAAGATTCCTGAGGTCACGCGTTGATTCTTCACCTTTTATGATAGCTACATGGATTCCGTTAAGTTCGGTAATCGCTTGAACAGAAAAATCCGGAAGCAAACCTCTTTCTATCATTACCCGGCGTGCAATTCTTTGCAAGATAGAGCGGTGTTGGTTATCCTCGTTTGTCATGCGATCTCTTTTCCATCTTCTCGTTCCTTCATATTTTTAACTTCTTGCAAAAAATATTTATAGCATTTCGAATGTGACAATATATCCCGTGATAACTCCTCGAAGAGAAGAGAATATCCCAAACCTACAGATTCTAATTTAGAAAATGTTGTCGAACTTTTGCCACAATTTGGTTATCCGTCATCTTATCTGCTGATTCAAAACCGACAATATTTCCATGGAGGTTTTTATTTTCAAGCTTTATTTTGAGATCTCTTTTTGCCTCGCCAGGACCGAAGATGAGAATAGATTCAGCATCAAAAATATAGTCAACAACTTCATCATAGAAATTGCTCGGATCACCGGATGAACTATTTTTTCCAAGTTCCTCTTCCGATTCATTTTGTGCTCCGCCAGGGATTTGGACATTTTCTTTCAATTCTGATAATATTCTTTTCATTTTAGCTCCTTCATCCGCCAAACTAAAAATCACGGCTTTCTTATGGTCAATCCACAAGCCCACATTTTTCTTCATAGATTTTTCCCCCTTTCTTATCTCGTATCATTTATCTGCTCAGCCTCATGGTTCCATCCATAGACTCATCGGGAATTCTATTGATGCCTTTTTGATTTTTTTACTATGATTATGCTTGAAGTATTTTTTTAGCTTTCGCACCCTGAGTTTCAGCAACCACCAATTGGACGCCCTCCGTATTTTGAAGCGATGGAAGCATTCCACCCCCATCATCTTTGATTATAGATGCCGGAATACCTGAGGATTCGAGGTGTCCTTTTGCAATTTCGGCATCTATCTCATTTTCATATTCGCCAACGACTACTTGTTTTTCTTCCACACACGCACCTCAATGTTATTTTACAAGTCCAAGTTCGCCAACACAAATTCTCATGCCGCATCGTTTCATCTGCCGAACCTAAAATAACAGCCTTTGTATAGTCACTCCATCATTTGATAACTTGTAGATATATCACCTAGTAATTCTCTCCGTGTTTTTCAAGCCACTCTAACATAGTACGAATACTGCCCATGGCTAATGCTATACTTGAATCAGCTCCGCCATAATACAGACGGATCGTGTCGCCGTCAGGGGCAATAGTGTATCCACATGGAAATACTACGTCGTCCACATCGCCATGCCGTTCATAGGATTCCTCCGGTCCGAACATCCACTCATTGCTGCGCTTGAGGCAGCGTTCCGGTGTGTGCAAGTCAAACAACGCAAGCCCTAACCGGTAAATTGAACTGGACGGTGTCTGCCGCACTCCATGGTAAATCGTCAGCCAACCTTGCGGTGTTTCTATTGGCGGGGGTGAAAGTCCTATTCTGTTTGCATCCCACCATCCACCCTTCCGGGCTGCAAGCATCAACTTGTGATTACCCCAGTATCGGAGATCAGGTGAATATGATATCCACATGTTAGCGCCCTGAGGACTTACCGGCCGATGAATTAATGCCCAATGACCGTCAATGCGACGGGGCAGCAGAGCCGCGTCTTTATCATCCGGGTGCATGATCAACCCACAGCGCTCGAAGGTATTAAAATTTTCGGTGAGCGCCAGGGCTACACCTGGACCATCACGCGTGTAAGCGGTATAGACAACGGCATATTTTTTTAATTCTGGAACGTACGTAATACGCGGGTCTTCAATACCCCAGAGTTCTTCAGGAAAGTGTTCAGGATCCGCCATGAATGTTGGATGAGAATCAATCTGCCAATTATCTATGCCGTTGGCAGAGCGGACAGCGCAGAGATGTGAATGCCCGCGCCGATCCTCTACTCGACATAAAAGCAAAGTGGTTCCGTCCGGTAACAAAGTCGCGCCAGGATTAAACACGCTATTGATTGGATACGGCCAATTGGCAGCTGTAAGAATTGGATTCAGGTTGTGACGGTGAAGAAGTTCTAAATGCTGATTGTTCGTTTTAATAATGCCTCCATAGATAGGTGTGTCTGTTCGGCTAAACGTAATTCCAATAAGGACTGAAGAAACGCGAGCGTGGATTCTGCTCCCTGATTTTGATTCGTCCGGTCTGGATGTAAACCATCACGACAACCGCCTGTTGTTGCATCATACAAAGGAAGCTTCAAATCGTTTCGCCCGAGAAACCACTCAAATGCCCGCCGGGCTTCTTTGTTCCAGTATTTATCCTTCGTAATTCTGAATGCTTCGAGACAAACCGAAACCATCGCCTGTGCTTCAATCGGCTGTTGATCGAAACGGGCGCGTTCATTTTCAAATGGATAAAATCCATTCGAGCCTATCGGAACAAAATGTCCATTGCCCGCACGATGCAAGTCTGCCAACCAATGTAACGACTCCAATCCGGCATCGGTCATAGCTTTGTTCGGAATTGACCTGCCGCAGACAAGAAGCGCATGAGAGAGCGCCGCATTGCAATACGTGAGTTTTCTCTCAAACCAGCGCCATTCTTCCAAGCGATTACTTTCATACAATTTCAAAAGCCTGCCTGCCAATTCTTCGGTGACTTGAAGAGCCTTTCGATCACCGGAATACTTTTGTGAATACTCTGAAATGCCGATAAGTGCAAATGCCCAGGCACGCGGGCTGGTCGTTGCAAGGATAGAAGGAAGGGCTTGCTCAAATAACCAACCCGCCATACTATTAAAAGACGGTGTTGTAGAATGGCTCAAGACAGTTCCTAATGCCCATAATGCGCGACCGTGGCTATCGTCCGAACCTATATCTTCTAACCACGTACGTTGATAATCCATGATATTTCGAAAACGTTTATTCTGGGAATTAAATGCATATCCAAGGAAAGCAAGATAGCGGGAAGCTAATCCAACGCTCTCGCTGTTTCCCAGTTCATCTAAGAGAATACTCACTAAAAGGGCACGTGCATTATCATCGGTTGTATACCCATGAGAATAGTTGGGCACGGTGAAAAGAGCATGCTGCAAAATTCCTGTTTCATCTGTCATCGTGCGTAGATGGTTTATTTTGAGCGGAGGTAATTCACTCGGATATTTATCGAGTGCTTTCGCAATAAATCCCGGCGGAATATAATGGCGGCGTTCCGATCGAGCACGTTCAAAACTTTCCATGTAGCGTTTCGCCACTTCAGACCAAATCATCGCCCGTCCAAACATATACGCACGCTTGCGCATTGCATGCCGCTCCGCTTCATTGTCCAATAAGTTTATCACTTGCTCAGCCAATGCCGCAGGATCATGGAAGGGGATAAGCACGCCTCGTTTATCAGCAAGCATCTCTTGCGCGTACCAATATGGCGTAGAGATGACCGCCTTACCCGCTCCCAATGTGTACGCAAGGGTTCCGGATACGATTTGTGCCTCGTTCAGATAGGGTGTAATATAAATATCAGCGGCGCCGATGAACTTGACAAGTTCTTCGAGACTGACAAAGCGGTTGTAAAAGATTACATGACTTTCCACTCCCTTCTGCTGGGCTAACCATTGCAAAGAGAGCCGATATGTTTCACCTTCGTGTTTGACGACGTGGGGATGAGTGGCTCCAACGACGATATAAACACTGTTCGGATAGCGCGCGACTATTTCAGGCATAGCTGAAATAACAGTTTCGATTCCTTTGTTCGCTGAGAGTAACCCAAAACTCAGCAAGACGTTTTTTCCCTCTACGCCAAACAGATCTTTATTGAAACTTGGATCAACAAACGGCACATCAGGAATACCATGCGGAATCAGATCAATCTTTTCAGGAAGTACATGATAGATTTTTTGTAAATATTCAGAACCGCGTTCACTCATGACGACCAGCCTATCCGAAAGAGCGGCAACCTCTTCTAAAACTAATCGTTGATCAGGGGTTGGGGAGTTGAGGATGGTGTGCAACGTTGTGACAATTGGCATTCGCAAATTGCGCAACAGTGTCAGGATGTGGCTTCCTGATTTTCCACCGAAGATTCCATACTCGAATTGCAGGCACACCATATCGACATTGTTGATATTGAGAAAGTCGGCTGCACGCGTGTACGAATGGATGTCTTTCTCTGTGAGTTCAAAGCGAACCCGGGCCGGATAAGGATAACCGGCTTCGATATCATTGACAGGCAAGGTAATACATGTAGTTTCCACGTATGCCGATGCAACAGCCTCGCACAAATCAGTAGTGAATGTGGCAATACCGCACTGGCGCGGCAAGTAATTGCCGATGAATGCAATACGTTTGATTATTGAACCATTTTCCATAACAAATCTTTCTTTAGCGATTCCATCTTTTGCTTGCTTTCCCTGTATCTCTTACCATGCAGTCATAAAACCCAAGCACTGAGTTGCTGCATCCGCACAAACTCTCGAGCTTGAATAAGTATAAGTGCTATTGCCTTCCCGCAGGATACGTTATGCTGCCTCGGGAATACAGAATCTGAAGTCGTTAACGAAAAAGACCGTTGAAGAACAACATAATTGACAAGACTATGAAAAGGAGAAACAAGAATACTTCCGGGTACAGGTTCCAATCGACCAACCATGAGACTATATTTTGTTTTTTCATAGATGCATTATCCCAGTGTGCTGCTTGATGCATATTCATTGACGAAAATATTCTACCGCATCATGAAATCATTTTCTTTTCCTTGACGATTTTTTTAATTTCATCTGCCGTTTGTCCACTTTCTTTTTATAGCTTAACACTTTATGTAATTTTACTAATTTGCTATTAGCACGCTTAAGTTGTTCAACGATAATTTTATATTCATCCACACGGTGTCTGGCTTCATCTTTAGCAATTCCGTATTTCTCTTGAAGCTTTCCAACAAGCTCTTCATATTTTCCCAAGATTGCTGAAAGTTCGTCGTTCATTGTTTTTCCCCAATGATAAACAGCCCTCCCCCTTCGCTGCTTCCACTGTCCTTCCAATCGATCCCAATTCACAGTGTATCTCCTTAAATTTCGAATAATTCACCCTCTTCTCTGTAAAAATTATACTCATGATTTACCCAAGCGGGAATAGCCCAAAAGATTGAAAAAAGGATTAATTCTTTTTGGAGCTTACTATTCTATAACGGACTGGACGGAATCTGCGATAATTTAAATACTCATTCCAATGAAAAAAAAGCGGGGATGCTAGATAAGGGAATTACTTTGTCAGCGACATCTTTTTGACGAGCCGTTGATTATTGAACTCCAATGTGCTAAAATAAATACCGCTTGACAGTTGTGACGCATCAAATGTCACCTTGTTATTCTGTTCTGCTTTTGCTATTCCATCAAACAGCGTTGCGACTTGTTGTCCGATCACATTGTATACCTTTAATGTGGCATGGCCATTTTCAGGGACTGTAAACTCGATGGTGGTTGATGGATTGAACGGATTCGGATAGTTACCCTTCAACGAGAATTCTTTCGAAGCCATATCAACGGCAACTTCAGCATTGCCATAATATGTAAATGAACCATCGTTATCTATTTGCTTTATGCGATATACATAACGTCCGCTTGATAGAATTTGATCGGATGAATGGTAATCGTGCGTGGAGCTGCTTGTACCGGTTCCATTGACAAAGCCAATCTTCGCCCATTGCTCATTACCAACTGCTGATTGTTGATCGCTTATTGTTTTCCTTTCAACTTCAAATCCATAACAGTTCGTTTCTGATGCAGTGTGCCAGTCGAGCTGCACGATGTTCTTTGCAGCCACGGCAGTAAATGAAGTAAGCTGAACCGGAAGTGAATGTCCGTCCTTATTATCCTGTGAAGTCACTGTGTCTGCCGGCATCCGCATGTATGAAATCCTGAATTTAGGATCGCCGATCACTACATCCATCCATCCTAAGAAATAAGAGGAGGCGTAATATGATTCGGCAACTGTGTAGCCATCCACATACATCGGAAGAAGAATACTGGCATCGCTCATTGCATTTGAATACGGCTCATAGACGTACCCTTTGACAGCCGTGATGCCCTCAGCAATTAAATCGGCGATCAATGATTGTCCGTACGTTGGGGGGTTCATAAAACTGCGCGCTGAAGTCGAAACATACGTTTCAGCTATAGCACCCGGAAGATATGTATTCATCGGCTTCGCATTGCTTGTATACTTCTGCTGATTTCGATCATTGCTCCCCCAACTGACGTACCCAAGAACATTGGTTTGATGGGTTAAATAAACCGAGTCGGTATTTAAAACCACACTTTGTCCGCGTGTCCGTAATGAACTCGCCGCATTCGAGAGATATGTATTTAAGTACGGTATTGAAGTTGCGTATGTCGGATCCTGGTCAAGAGCAAACGTTGCACCGCTCGGAATAGAACGAGGGATAGAAGATGAACGATCTATAAGTGATTTAATGTCGTTATAGGAATATCCATCTAAACGAGTTACGAGATAAATCCCATATTTTGCGCGTGTAAAATTCTGTCGTTGATTATAGTACGGAGAAATTATTCTACCATTCTGACCGATAGAGGAAGCGTAGCTGCTGAGAATCAGCGTTAATTCGCTTTCGACGGATGAATTAGCGTCTGGCGTACACCGTCGAACTTTCAGCGGGACACCTTTCGTGGTGACGATATAGTTAATACTATCCTTTATATTGCGGGAAATGAGAGCCGATTGTATTTGTGTGCGAAGATTTTCAAATTGGATACTGTCGATTTCTTCTGTTGTCGGTGCGGTAATGCGAACAATATTTAATGCTGGAATATTATGAATGTTTGCAAAATAGCTACCAACACTATCTGAAATTTCACTTGCAGAATTAATCACCACGAGGACATCTTTATATGTCGAAGTTTGAGCTGAGGTATGAACGAATGCTCCAACGAGTAGGAGTTGCAAGCCGAGATAGATAATTCTTTTTTTCATTGCTGTTTCCATTTTCTTTGTTCCTCTGGCATAAAAGACTCACTCGGTGTGCCATTTGGATTACGGTGGAAGCGGAGTGAAAATCAGCAACGATGGAAATATATTGGCGAAAAGGGCCGGATTCGCGCGGTTTTAGCGGCAATTTATTAAATTCAGTTGGTTACTCGTTATGCAAGAGTAACCTAGTACCTGTAGATTCTACAAACGGTAGGAAATTTGATGTATTGAGTACATAAAAAAAGTGCAGCCCCTTACACAGAGACTGCACATTTAGTTAGAAAAGATTATCGATTTCTACTTTGTTATCTGATCCCGACTCATAACAAGTCGGGATAATTTTTAAGAAGAACGAAATTATTTTGTCAGCAGCATTCTTTGCACTAAGCTCTTATCGTTATACTGTAAGCGCGCAAAGTAAATGCCGGATGCTAATCTTGCAGCATTGAACGTTGCTGGAATATAATGTCCTGCTT
>Ga0182021_10007489_pt1 | contig 12937 bp, 13 predicted proteins | sample 612E3MmetaG_FD_120493 | JGI IMG/M metagenome (GOLD analysis project Ga0182021, IMG submission 120493) | Permafrost microbial communities from Stordalen Mire, Sweden - 612E3M metaG (Illumina Assembly) | ecosystem: Environmental > Terrestrial > Soil > Wetlands > Permafrost | place: Sweden... | reverse complement strand
TGCTCGTCTACCCAGAGCGCATGCAGACCATCATCGACGCAAGCCGGGGGCTGACATTCTCGCAAGCCGTACTGCTTGGCTTGACGAAGAAGGGCCTGACACGCGAAGCCGCTTACGCGATCGTCCAGCGCAACGCGATGAAGGCGTGGAAAGATTCCCGGATGTTCAAGGAGTTACTGCTCGAAGACGCCGAGGTCTTGAAGCATCTCACGCGCGCCGACGTGGAGAGACTTTTCGATGTCAGCATCCACTTCCGCGAGGTCAACAACATTTTCCGCAAAGTCGGCCTCCGCTAGTTGAGTGGCTTGCCGGCGCGCGGGTCAATGATGTGACCATACCGGCGTCCGTTCTTCACAAAGCATCGCAGATAGTCATCCGAGATCGCGCTGGCAACGTCGCTAGCTGCCACGTTGTTCCAACAGACGCCGGTATGGTTTGGTAAGAATCCTGCGCTTTCATTTGCAGACGCCGTGCCAGTCAGGTGGCTGGCGCGAAAATCACGGGTTTGGTGAGGAAGCGATGGAGCAGCGGGGCCGGCCATTCCGGCGATGTGTCAACTTAGTTGTCAGGCCGTGCCAACCGGCTTTGCACTCGCCCAACCGGCGCCGTACCGGTTACACTGTCCGGCGCATGATGTCGGAGTCATCCGCATGAGTGGGACGAAGCGGCCACGCGTGAGCGCGGGGGAGGTCGCGTTGTTTGTGTTGCTCGGCTTGATCGGCTGGGCGACGTGGCACACCTATCTGATCGTCGAGGAGATCAACCGCACGCCCATCGTCCTGACCCGCATCGCGCGCGAACACCTCGACCTCGCCGACCACATCCAAGCCTACATTGACGAGTCGCACGACGCGCTCGTGAAAGTCGTCACTTCCGCCGACCACGAGGCGTGGGAGAAATTCCAGCGTCGCAGCCGCGCCTTCGACGCGTGGCTGGAGGAACGCCGGCAATCCCTCACGCAAGGCAAGATCATCATGATCTGGCCGATTGGCTTGACGGTGGATTTCAACAGCCTGTTGACGAGCCTGAACGCCGCCGCCGCCGAATACGGACACGCCGCAGCGTCGCTGGCGCAACCGAACCTGCCGGTTCGACAGGCAATGGAAATCCAAGAGCAAGCTGAGGCCAAAGCCCGTCGGTTGGAGCAACTCGGCCTGAGCGCCCGCGCCCAAGCTAACGGCATCCAACTCTTCCTCGAAGGCGCGCACCGGTGGCTGTGGTGGTTGCGCCGGCTGATGCTGGCGTCGCTGTTGACGCTGGCAGCGGCGAGCTTGTGGCTGGCGCTGGTCGTTTACCGGCGCGTCATCACGCCGTTGCGCGCCCGGCTCATCGAGACCGAAGCGGTCATCGAACGCCAACAAAAACTCGCCCACTTCGGCGAACTTGCCGCCATCGTCGCCCACGAAATCCGCAACCCGCTCACCGCCATCAGCACCCGGCTCTTCACCCTCCAACGCACGTTGACCCGCGGCTCGCGCGAGGACACCGACGCCACCGTCATCCGCGACGAGATCAACCGGCTCGACCGCATCGTCACCGACTTTCTCGAATCGGCCCAACCCAGCGCTCCGGTGCTTGCGCCGATGAAAGCCGGTGACTTGTTCGACCGGGTCCACCGGCTGCTCGCGCCGACTTGCGAAAAGAAAGGCATCGACCTCACCATCGAACAAACCACCGATGCCTTGTTCCTCGGCGACCTCCACCAGCTCACCCAAGTTCTGATCAACCTCATTCAGAACGCCGCCGACAGTATCCGCCACGACGGCGCGATCCGGTTGCGCGCCCGGCAAGAACAGCGCCGCTTGCACGACCGGCCCACAGAAGTCGTCCTGCTCGAAGTCGAGGATACCGGCCCCGGCATCCCGTCGGGAGTGCAGTCGCGATTGTTCGATCCGTTTTTCAGCACGAAGAAAGAAGGCACCGGCTTGGGACTGTCCATCGCCGCGCGCATTGTCGGCCGGCATTGTGGCGCGATCGATTTCCGCTCCCAACCCGGGACCACAATCTTCACAATCGCCCTTCCTGTTCACGAGGAGAAATCATGAGCCGTGCCGGCACCATTCTCATCATCGAAGACAACGAGTCGCTCGCCGACTCGTTGAAAAGTTTATTCGAGCTCGACGACTTCGCCGTGACCGTGACCGGCACCGCGCAGGACGGCTTGGCCGCCGCCAAGGACGGCAAGTTCGATGTCCTCGTCACCGACCTGCAATTGCCGGGCGCTGGTCCGCTCGACACCACAGCCGGCCTCGACCTCATCCGGGAACTTCACACCGCAAAGCCGCACCTGCCGATTATTTTGATGACCGCGCATCACACCACCGAGACCGCCATCGAAGCGACCAAGCTCGGCGCGTACGATTACCTGCTCAAACCATTCGATCCGGCCGAGCTGCTCGAACTTATCCAAAAAGCCATGGCCAACCGGCGGCTCGTCTCCGCGCCGGTCGAAGTCGGCGGTGAAACCGCCGCGCAAGACTCCATCGTCGGCCAAAGCCGCGCGATGCAGGCCGTGTTCAAAGACATCGGCCGTCTGGCCGGCAAGAACGTGACCGTGCTCATTCGCGGCGAGACCGGCACCGGCAAGGAACTTGTCGCCCGCGCGCTCTACCAACACAGCGACCGCGCCGGCAAACCATTCATTGTCGTCAACTGCGTCGCCATCCCGGAAACGTTGCTCGAAAGCGAACTCTTCGGCCACGAGCAAGGCGCGTTTACCGGCGCGACTGCGCGGCGCATCGGCCGGTTCGAGCAAGCGCACAACGGGACGCTTTTCCTCGACGAAATCGGCGACATGACGATAAGCACGCAGGCGAAGTTACTGCGCGTGTTGCAGGAGAAAACGATCCAGCGCCTCGGCGGACGCGAACCCATCGCGGTCGACGTCCATATTATTGCCGCGACGCACCGCGATCTCGAAGCCGGCATCCGCGAGAAACAGTTCCGGGAAGACCTGTATTATCGGCTTAATGTCGCGATGATTCACCTGCCGGCATTGCGCGACCGGCGTGAAGACATACCGGCGTTGGTTCGGTATTTTCTCCAACGCCACGGCACGGACCTCGGCGCGACGCGGCCGTCGATGACCGAAGCCGCGATTCAATATCTGCAACAGCAGCCGTGGCACGGCAACGTCCGCGAATTGGAAAACGTCGTGCGCAAATCGCTGTTGAACACGCGCGGCATGGCCATTGGCCCGGCGGAGGTCAAACACGCCTACGCGCAAAGCCGTCCGCCGCAGCCCGGTGAGAGTCAGCCCTTGACCAGCTACGTGGCCGAGATGTTGCAACGTGCGGCGCGGGGCGATCTCGACAAGGCGCACGCGGAGATTTTTGAGGCGGTCGAGCGCGAGTTGTTTGCGCAGGTCATCCGGTTGGCCGACGGCAATCAGGCGAAAGCGGCGAAGTGGCTCGGCATCTCGCGGCCAACGATGCACGAGAAACTCGTCCAGTTTGGCCTGCTCCCGCCCCGCGACACGCCGGAAGCTTGAGTGCGCCGGCGGCTCGTGGTAAGACCAACGCGTTTCATGAAAGCCAAAATCATTGTCATGCCGAAGAAGACCGTGCTCGACCCGCAAGGCAAGACTGTCAAGCACGCGCTCGAATCCATTCACTTCACGGGAATCAAAGACGTGCGCATCGGGAAGTTCATCGAAGTCGAACTGACCGGACACAATAAGGCCGCCGTGAAAAAGAAAATCAACGAAGCCTGCCACAAGCTGCTGAGCAACCCGGTCATTGAAGACTACGAGTTCACCATCACGAATGGCACGAAGTAGACACGAAGGACACGAATGGAAGGCGAGAAGATTGTCTACCGGGAGTTGTCTTACAGGATTGTTGGCTGCGCGTTGAAGGTGCACAAAGCACTGGGACCGGGATTCCCAGAAGCGGTTTACGAGCGGGCGCGCGAAGTCGAGTTGAAGAAGGCCGGGCTGACGTTCGAGCGACAGAAGACATTCCGCGTCCGCTATGACGACGTTCCGGTGGGCGATTTTCGCGCGGACTTTGTGGTGGAAGAGAAAGTGATTTTGGAACTGAAAGCGGTCACGGAGATGCCGAGAGTGTTCGAGCGGCAACTACATTCCTACCTTCAAGTCAGCGGCCTGCGCCTTGGCATTCTCATCAACTTTGGTCGTGAGAAACTGGAGACAAAGCGGATTGTGTATTAAGCACGAAGCAGACGAAGGAGACACGAATTGCACGAATTCAGTGTTAATTCTTGATTGTCTTCGTGCCCTTCGTGTCTTATTCGTGATCTTCGTGTTATGAAGTTTGGGATCATTCAATTTCCCGGCAGCAATTGCGACCAGGACGCATATCACGTCTTGGCGAACGTCCTCGGCCAGCCGACCCGGTACGTCTGGCACAAGGACGCGTCGCTCGGCGACGTGGATTGCGTCATCGTGCCCGGCGGTTTCAGCTACGGTGATTATCTGCGCACCGGCGCGATCGCGCGGTTTTCACCGGCAATGAAGGCAGTGGCGGCGCATGCTGAGGCCGGTGGGCTGGTCATCGGCATCTGCAATGGATTTCAGATTTTGTGCGAGGCGCACTTATTGCCGGGCGCGCTGATTCGCAATCGCGGACTAAAATTTGTCTGCGATTGGGTGAAGCTGCGCGTCGAAGCAACGGACTCGCCGTTTACCAACGCCTGCCAACCGGGGCAAATCCTGCGCATCCCGATTGCGCACGGCGAGGGTTGTTATTTTGCCGAGCCGGCCATGATCGCGCAGCTCAAGCGTGAGAATCGCGTCTTGCTCCGGTACGTCGAGAATCCCAACGGCTCGGTGGACAACATTGCCGGCATCTGCAACGAATCCCGCAACGTCTTCGGTCTCATGCCGCATCCCGAACGCGCCAGCGAAAAGATTCTCGGCAGCGAAGACGGGCGCGCCATTTTTGAAAGCATTCTCCATGCAACCGCTTCCGCCTGAAGTCATCGCCAAACACGGTATCACACCCGAAGAATACGACCGGATCGTCACGATTCTCGGCCGCGACCCGAACCTGACCGAACTCGGCATCTTTTCGGTGATGTGGTCGGAGCACTGCAGCTATAAGAACTCCCGGCCGGAACTGAAAAAATTCCCGCGCGAAGCGCCGTTCATCCTTGTCGGCGCCGGCGAAGAGAATGCCGGCATCGTGGACATCGGCGACGGCTGGGCCATCGCGTTCAAGATCGAGTCGCACAATCACCCAAGCGCGGTCGAACCGTTCCAAGGCGCGGCGACCGGCGTCGGCGGAATCATTCGCGACATTTTCACGATGGGCGCCCGGCCGATCATGAGCATGAACTCGCTGCGATTTGGTCCGATTGATGAAAGTTGCACAGCCGTCCCGGCTGCAGCCGAAGCAGGCGACAGGCGGGACGCCTATGCAACTAATCGCCGCCTCTTTGCCGGCGTCGTGGCCGGCATTGCCCATTACGGTAACTGCATCGGCATCCCGAATGTTGGCGGCGAAGTCTATTTCGACGAATCGTACAACGGCAACCCGCTCGTCAACGCGCTCTGCCTCGGCGTGCTCCGGCACGACCAGATCAAACGCGGCAAAGCCGTCGGCGTCGGCAACCCGGTCATCTACGTCGGCAGCGCAACCGGCCGCGATGGCTTGGCCGGAGCGGCGTTTGCCAGCCGGGAGTTGACTGAAGAATCGCAGAAAGACCGGCCGGCCGTGCAAGTGGGTGATCCGTTCATGGAAAAACTTCTGCTCGAAGCGTGTCTCGAAGTCATGCGCGTCGAGGGATTGGTGGTCGGCATTCAAGACATGGGCGCGGCCGGGCTGACGTGTTCGACGTGCGAAACCGCCAGCCGCGGCGGCACCGGTGTTGAAATTGATTTGAATCTCGTGCCGCAGCGCGAAACCGGGATGACGCCGTACGAAATCATGCTCAGCGAATCGCAAGAGCGGATGCTGCTCATCGCCCAGAAAGGTCGTGAGAAGGAAGTCGAGGCGATCTTTGAGAAATGGGATTTGCACGGCGTCACTATCGGACGCGTGACGGACGACGGGATGATGCGCGTGAAAGTCGGCCGGCAAGTCGTCGCGGAGATACCGGCGCGCAAGCTTGCCGATGAAGCGCCGCTTTACCGGCGCGAGGCCCGGCCAATCGAAAGCGCAAAATCGAAACTTCCTCCCGAGCCAAAGAATTACGAGAAGACGCTGCTGCAACTTCTCGCGTCGCCGACGATTGCCTCGAAGAACTGGGTTTACCGGCAATACGACCACATGGTGCAGGATCGCACCGTTGTCGCGCCCGGTTCGGATGCGGCGGTGATTCGGATTCAGGAGGCCAACCGATACATCGCGTTCACGACGGACTGCAACGCGACGTATTGCGCGCTCGATCCGTACGAAGGCGGCAAGATTGCGGTGGCAGAGGCTTGCCGGAATCTGGTTTGCAGCGGGGCGCGGCCGTTGGCGGTGACGGACAACTTGAACTTCGGCAATCCGCACAAGCCGGAAAATTTCTGGCAGCTCCGCCGGTGCGTCGAAGGCGCGGCGGAAGCCTGTGCGTTCTTCAACGCGCCGGTCACGGGCGGCAATGTAAGCTTGTACAACGAGTCACCGGTCGCGGCGATTGATCCGACGCCGACCATCGGGATGTTGGGATTGATCGACGATCCGAAACACATCACGACGCAATGGTTCAAGGATGCCGGTGACGTGGTCATTTTGCTCGGCGAACTCGGCGCGGAACTGGGCGGCAGCGAGTATCTCAAGCGCATTCACAAAGTCAAAGCCGGCCCGCCGCCGCGCCTGTACCTCGCGAATGCGAAGCGTATTCACGACGACTGTCTCGGCTACATCCGGCAAGGCATCATCAAGAGCGCGCACGATTGCTCGGAGGGTGGAATCGCGGTCGCGTTGGCCGAATGTTGCATGTCGAATGGCGATGCGACGATTGGCGCGACGATTGACCTGCCGGTTTCCGCCGCGGCATTGTTTGGCGAGACACAATCGCGCATCGTCATCACGTGCGCTCCGGAACATGCCGGCAAAATTGCCGGCACGGTGTTGGGCACGACCGGCGGGACGGCGTTGAACATCGGCCGGCTCTCGTGGCCGGTTGCGAAGTTGCGCGATGCGTGGTGGAATGCAATCGCGCGGTTGATGGCTACTTCTTAGCCGGCAACGCCTGAATCTGTGCGATCACGTCTTTGACGGCTTGCTGTTGTTCGGCGGTCAGTTTGGCGCGGCGTGACAAGGGGCGCAATTCCGCCAGTGCTTCCGGCAGCTTGCCGGCTTTGACATCCGCAATGACTTTGTTGGCTTCGGCTTTGAGGGATGGTTCGGCGGTTTGGAAGCTGGACGCCAAGCGGCCGGTTTCGATGCCGTGGTGCCGGCTGCATCCGATTGCCAAAAGCATGGCCAGCGCGAGTCGTTTCACAGCAGACGCGTAGCGCAAAATCCGCCACGACGCAAGCGGCGAAGGCGTTTACCGTGGCAAAAATGTCTTGATGGCCATTTTCGGCGCTCGCCGGTGGTGGGGTTTGGCAGAGTTGAGAATTCTTGTGTCGTTGGCCGGGGGGTGGCACGAAGCTCGCTTAGTAGGGCGGTATGAGAGGCATCCTTGGAGCATTTGGGGCGTTGTTCCTGAATAACGCCAATGCGGGGCGAGACAGCGAGAACGATCCGGCAGCCGCCGCCGGGAGCGAACCCAAGGCAACCGTGCTGCTGATTGATGACGATCACGCGACGCTCGACGTGCTGCGGCCGGTGTTGGCGACCGAGGGACTCAAGGTGTTGACGGCGCAGTCCGGGGCCAAGGGGTTGGACATGCTCCGGTATTGCAGCAGCGATGTTCGCGTGGTCGTGCTCGACTACAACATGCCGCATCTCAACGGCGAGCAGACCCTGGAATTCCTCCGCCGACTCAGCCCCAACGTCCGCGTCATCGGCCTCTCGGGCGTCGACCCGAACCTTTTGCCGGAGAACTACCGGACACACGTGGACAAGTTTCTGGCCAAGCCCTTCACCAATTCGGCACTGGTCAATTGCGTGAAAGACTTGGCCGGCCTCAACGTCACGCCCGCTCCCGCCCACGCGTGACGCATTGCCGGTTCGCTTGCGCCTTGCAATTTGCGCGCGCTTGCCCTAAGAAGACTTGCGACGTTTGAAGGAGGCGAGTCGTTTAGGCGTTTCGCGCGATGAATCCAACAGCAGACACGCGGCCACGGCATTATTGTGGTTTGTTCGGCATTTACGGTCACCCGAATGCTGCCGACCTGACCTACTACGGCCTGTACGCGCTCCAACACCGCGGCCAGGAAAGCGCCGGCATCACCGTCAGCGACGGCATCGACCTGCGCACCTACAAAGGCATGGGCCTCGTCGGTCAAGTCTTCGGCAAAAACACGCTGCGCACGTTGCCCGGCCACCTCGCCATCGGCCACGTCCGCTACTCGACCACCGGCAGTTCCAACATCCGCAACGCCCAACCGCTCGTCGTCGACTGCGCTCGCGGCCAGATTGCCATCGGCCACAACGGCAATCTCACCAACGCTGCCCGGCTACGCACCGAACTCGAAGCCAAAGGCTCTATTTTCCAAACCACCGTCGACAGCGAAATCATTCTGCACCTGCTCGCCCAACCGGGCGGCGACGACCGCGCCCACTCCATGGAAGCCGTCATGCAGAAGATTCAGGGCGCCTACTCGCTCGTCATCATGGGCGAAGACGAACTCATCGGCGTGCGCGATCCGTTCGGCTTCCGGCCGCTCTTGCTCGGCAAGATGTCCACGACCTACGAGGATAAATCCGGTACCGCCTACGTCCTTGCCAGCGAAACTTGTGCGCTCGATCTCATCCAAGCCGAATTCGTCCGCGAGATTGCGCCTGGTGAGATTATCGTCATCAACAAAGACGGTGTCCGCTCCGTCAATCCGTGGGCCGATACCGGCCAAACTCATTCGCTCTGCATCTTTGAGTATGTCTATTTTGCCCGGCCGGACAGCGACATCATGGATCGCAACGTCGCCCAAGTCCGCATCAACCTCGGCCGGCAACTCGCGCGCGAAACTCCGGTCCAAGCCGACCTTGTCATTCCCGTCCCCGACTCCGGCAACTGGGCGGCGATGGGATTCGCCGAGGAAACTGGTATCCCGTTCGGCAACGCCTTTGTCCGCAATCACTACGTGGGCCGGACGTTCCTGCAACCGAGCCAGCTCATCCGTGATTTTGGCGTGCGCGTGAAACTCAACCTCATCAAGGAAATGGTCCGCGGCAAACGCGTCGTCGTCGTGGATGATTCCATCGTGCGCGGCACGACCGCCCGCGCGCGCGCCACGACGTTGCGCGAAGCCGGGGCGAAGGAAGTGCACATGCGCGTCAGTTGTCCGCCGCACAAATGGCCGTGCGCCTACGGCATCGATTTCCCGACGCGCAAAGAACTCATGGCCGCCAACAATTCACTCGATCAAATCCGCGACTTCCTCGGCGCTGATTCGCTCGGGTATCTCTCGCTCGAAGGCATGATCGCCGCCACCGGCTTTCCGGCAAACGAATTTTGCACCGCTTGTTACACCGGCAACTATCCGTCGCCGGTCGAGTCCGAAATGGACAAGTTCATCATGGAACAGGGCCGCACCCGGTATCGCCGGCCCATCTCCGACCTCGTGCATGACGACACCCAACGCCGACTCTTATAAAACTTCCGGCGTCGACGTCGATCTTGCCGACGCGCTCAAGGGCGGTCTCAAACGCAAAGTCCGCAAGACGCTGCGCCCGGAAGTGCTCAGCTCGATCGGCGGCTTCGGCGGACTGTTCGCGCTCGACCTGAAAAAATACAAACGGCCGGTCCTGGTCAGCAGCATGGACGGCGTCGGCACGAAACTGCGCATCGCCGTCGCGCTCAACAAACACGACACCGTCGGCCAGGACCTCGTCAACCATTGTGTCAACGACATCGCCGTGCTCGGCGCGGAGCCGTTGTTTTTTCTCGATTACATCGGCATGGGTAAACTCGCGCCGCGCGTGTTCGACCAGCTCATTGCCGGGCTGACGAAAGCCTGTGCGGCAGCCGGGTGTGCGCTCATCGGCGGCGAAACGGCGCAGATGCCGGGCACGTATGCGCCCGGCGATTACGATTTGGTCAGCACGATTGTCGGCGTGGTGGAGCGCGACCGGATCATTGATGGCCGCCGGATTCGTCCCGGCGACGTGATTCTCGGCCTGGCCTCGACCGGGTTGCACACCAACGGTTATTCGCTGGCCCGGCAGATCCTCTTCGCGCAGATGCGCGTGCGGCTCGACGATTACTCCAGCGAACTCGGCTGCACGTTCGGCGAGGAATTTTTGAAGGTGCACCGCAATTACCGGCCGGTGTTTGAGAGATTATCCGGCATCCACGGCGCGGCGCACATTACCGGCGGCGGGTTTTATGACAACATCCCGCGCGTGTTGCCGAAGAACTGCGCGGCCGTGCTCCGGCAAGATTCGTGGGATGTGCTGCCGATTTTCCGGCTCCTGCAACAGGGCGGCGGCATCAGCGACGAGGAGATGTACCGGGTGTTCAACATGGGCATCGGCATGGTGTTGATCCTCGCCCCGAAGTCCGTCGCCACGGCGCAGAAAGTCGCCGGCAAGTTGGGCATCAAGTCCTACGTCATTGGCGAAATCCGCAAAGGCCGTAGCGAAGTGCGGATCATGTGAAACGCCGGCTGATAGTTCTGGCGGCGGTCGCCATCGCGCTGGCTCTCCTTTCGAAGTTTGTGGTTTCGCCGTATTTTGTTGTGGGCGAAAGCATGACGCCGACGCTGCATGACATGGATTTCTGTTTGATGCAAAAGGTCTGGCATTACCACCCTCAGCGCGGCGACATCGTGGCGTTTCGCACGGTAGACGATCCGCCATTGTTTTTTGTGAAACGCGTCGTGGCGTTGCCGGGCGAGACAATTGCGATTCGGGGCGGTAACGTCGAGATCAATGGCACGCCATTACCGGATCAATACACGACGACGAATCCTGACTGGGAAATGGCGGCGACACCGGTGCCGGGGCACGAGGTGTTTGTGATTGGCGACAAACGGACGGTCGGGCTAGACGAGACGGTGCACGGGTTGGTGGCGACGCGGCTGGTGGCGGGAAGGTTGATCGCGCATTGGAGGTGGAAGCGATGAAATGGGTGTGGCGCATTGCCGGCATCGCCGTGTTGGTCGCGCTCGGGTGGTGGGCGTGGCAGCGAATCTTCGTGACCGATGAGCAACGCATTCAGCATTTGATCGGCGGGATGGAGAAGGCGGTCGAGACCGGCAATCTGTTGAAGCTCGAAAGTGCCGTGGCGCAGGACTACAGCGACGACTTCGGGCTGGATAAATCTTCGCTGCTCGGGGCGGTGCGCGCGTTTCGGGGACAGTACGACGGAGTTTTGATTTTGGTTTCAGACTTGAAGATCACGGTCGAGCCCGATCATCAAGAAGCGCAGGCGGTGTTTGTTGCAAAGATTCTCGCCAAGCCCAAAGGCTCGCTGGCCGATTCTGAACTGCGCACCGACCGGTTTCGTCTCCAATTTCGTCGCTCCGACCAAGGCTGGCAGATGCTCCACGCGGAGTCACCCCAACTAAAGTTCGAGTAAGACTACTGGAGGTTGCCGTTGACGTTGGTCAGTTTGGTGTTGACCGATTTGCCGATGCCCTTCAGGACCGTGATGGCCACAATGGAGACCAAGGCGAGAATCAGCGCATATTCCACCAGGGACTGGCCGGAATTTCGACGGGCGGCTCTCAAGCATTTCTGTAGGCACATCTTCATAATGATATTTCCAGCATATGCTGTGCCTATGGACGGTCGGCCAAAGCGGCTGAATTTGCATTGAGCCTCCGGTGGCGGTCGGGTAAAGTTGCGGAGTGAGCCACCATATCGTTTCCTTATAACCCGCGATGAGCAAGATTCAGCGGGCGCTAATCAGTGTTTCCGATAAGACCGGGCTGGCCGGCTTTGCCCGGGAACTGCACGCGCGCGGCATCGAGATCATCTCGACCGGCGGCACGGCGCGCGCGCTCCGGGAGGCGGGCGTGCCGGCGGTGGAGATCAGCAACTACACCGGCTTCCCGGAAATGATGGATGGCCGGGTCAAGACGTTGCATCCGAAAGTGCACGGCGGGCTGCTCTACATTCGCGGCAACGCCGAACACGAAGCCGCCGCAGCGAAACACGGAATCAAACCCATCGACATGGTCGTCGTGAACCTTTATCCGTTTGAGCAAACGCCCACGATTGAGAACATCGACATCGGCGGCCCCAGCATGTTGCGCAGCGCGGCCAAGAACCACGCGAGCGTGACCGTCGTCGTTGACCCCGCCGATTACCCGGCCGTGCTCAACGACCTCAAGGAACACGGCGGCGACACCTGTGAAAACTTCCGCCGGAAGCTCGCGGCGAAAGTTTTTGAGACCACCGCGCACTACGACGCCACGATTGCCGAATATCTCCGGCCGAAGCAGGACTTACCGGAGACGCTGAACCTGTCGTTGAAAAAGGCGCAAGACCTCCGGTACGGCGAGAACCCGCATCAGCGCGCCGCGTTTTACGGTCAGCCGTTCGCGCAACTCCACGGCAAGGAACTTTCGTACAACAACATCCTCGACCTGACTGCCGCCTCGGAGTTAGTTGCGGAGTTTGAAGAGCCGACCGTCGCGATCATCAAGCACACCAATCCCTGCGGCGTCGGCAGCGCGGCCACACTCACCGAAGCATGGCGGCGCGCGTACGAAACGGACAAGCAAGCGCCATTCGGCGGCATCATCGCCGTCAATCGTCCGCTCGATGCCGGTCTCGCCGAGGCCATCGCGGAAATCTTCAGCGAAGTCATTGTCGCGCCGGATTTCCAGCCGGACGCGCTGGCGATTCTCCAAAAAAAGAAAAATCTCCGACTCATTCGCACGCTCGACGCTCTACGCTCCACGCTCCAACTCCGCTCCGTCACCGGCGGCGTC
>Ga0182021_10007488_pt1 | contig 12937 bp, 11 predicted proteins | sample 612E3MmetaG_FD_120493 | JGI IMG/M metagenome (GOLD analysis project Ga0182021, IMG submission 120493) | Permafrost microbial communities from Stordalen Mire, Sweden - 612E3M metaG (Illumina Assembly) | ecosystem: Environmental > Terrestrial > Soil > Wetlands > Permafrost | place: Sweden... | reverse complement strand
GGCCGGGGGCCGGGGGCCGGGGGCCAGGGGCCGGGGGCCGGGGGCCAGGGGCTAGGGGCCGGGGGCCAGGGGCCGGGGGCCAGGGGCCGCGATGACGGGTGCGGTTGGGGAGCGGGCTCCCCCAGACGGGTCAGGCGCCATGGCCGGGTGACGCACCTGGTGGGGGGGTGTGGAGTTGTCATTCATGACGTTGCAAGTGCCTCTCTTTCAGTGGGTTGTGGCGGTGGTCCGACAGTTCTTGACGCATCTGGAGGGGTTTTTTGGCAAGATGCGTCTCCCGGATGGCCGCGGAGACTCGATGATTCGGGCACCCCGTGTAAGCGCCTGAATTTCAATCCGATACTACCGCCGGCGATGGTGCAGGGAATGCCCCGCCGGGGGATGGCGATGAGGGGGGCGAAGGGATTGCGCATTGGTTCCTCCTGATTCCGGTATAGCAGGCCAGAATTGGGTTAACGGGCCTTGAGGTCCGGAAACGATTGAAATGATTCGTAAAACTTTGGCAAAAAGTCGGTGATCGAAAAAGGTTTGCTCAGTTTCGCGGCGCGAGGAGGCCGGGGAGCAGGAAAATCGCGACCGCCGCGAAATTGAGTAAACCGCGCTGGGGCGCCCACCGGCACGGATGAAAAAGCGCCCGCACATGGGATTTGGCAGTCTGGCGGCCGGCTGGCGGCTAAAGCAGGCCGAACCGCCAGTCCGGTCAGCTTTGCGACCGTGGACGCCGTTCCACTTGGCCTCGGAATCGCCACCCTGGACTTGGGCCAGAGGCGCTCCGCATGCGTTCCCGGCGGTGTACCGGGATGCCGTTCCAGTCTTAGATGAACTTGCGATTAGACTTGGAGGAGCGATGCAAAAACGCTCCAGTGTAGCGGTCTTTGGCCGATAGGTTACTGATTCTGCGTACAGCGACCGCTTGCAGCGTAGCGCTTTGGCTGCACGCCGGGCCACCTGGCACCTGCACACTTTCATCACGTGAGCTATGGTCGGCGCCAGCGTTGCCAATCTCTTGTCCGGCGTGGGCTTTGCCAAGCCGCGTGGAACCCGCCGGAGTCTGTGGCGGCGGCGACCGAGGTCATTTGCTCCCGCGACCCGGCGTCCGAGGAGATCGGGTCTCTGAAACGGGGCAAGGGAACGGAGGGGGACTTGGGGGGCGCGCCGCCCGGCGCACATCTACGGGTGGGCATGATACGGCCAAGTGGGGTGTATCGGTCCTAGCCGGCTCCGGACATCAGGCCGCAGACAATCTCACGACGTGGAGCCGCGCCCGGTTCTTTTCCGCGTGCCAGAGGTCATACTGAAGCTGCTGGTTGAGCCAGCTTTCAGCGCTGGTGTCAAAGGCCATCGAGAGACGGACCGCCATCTCCGGGCTGATACCCGCACGCCCGTTAAGAATGCCAGACAACGTCTTCCGACTCACGCCGAGCGACCGCGCGGCGTCCGTGACGGTCAAGTGCAAGGGTTCCAGGCACAGTTGCCTGAGCACCTCACCGGGGTGCGGCGGATCATGCATCTTCATGGTCACCTCAATGGCAATCTTCGTAATCTACGCGATCTACGTCCTTCCCGGCACAAGTGAACGTTACGCGCCAGTTGCCGCTCACCTTCACGGCCCACGTGCCTTTACGGGAGCCGCGGAGTTCATGGAGATCCAAGCCGGGCAAGCTCATATCGCGCGCGCGGGTTGAGGCGTTCAAAGGGCCGAGGATGAGGCGGAGCCGGTCAGCGTGTTGTGCCTGAATTCCCGACTTGGTCCCGGCGGCGAAGAACCGTTCGACTCCTTTGTGCCGAAGCCCTTTGATCGCCACGCCTACGAGTGTAACCGATATGGTTACAGTCTGCAACCTGCCCGGCCCGGTGTGCGCGGTGTGCGGGAGTTTCGCTCGATGGACCCGCGTTGGGCGGGAACCATCCCGCAGGTGTGGCGAGGCGGCAAGTTTCCGACAACGGGACTTCAGGCTCGCTCGGGCGGCGTCAACGAAACCGAACAACAAACCGGTGTCGGGCGACATAACGGGAATGGGAGGACTGTCCCGACCTTGGTGCGGGGCTGAGAACAATCCAGTCAGCGATTCCCCGTGCCTTACGACTTTATCAGGCCGCCAGCCGAAGCCCCAATGGCGAACAGCGCACAGACTAACAGGACTGCGAGCAATGCCAGGCCGGCGATGAGCCATGTGAGTCGTCGGTGATTCCTTACGCGGGCGAAGACGAAGGCGGCAGGGAGCAGCGTAAAGACCACCACAATCGTGTATTTGGCCGATAGGTCAAGATTATCAAATATTTCCAACATCATTGACTATATTATCTAACGGCTGCCTCGGCAACTGGATGCCGCTATTCTGCCGACGTCGAACTTCGGCTTGCTGCATGACGCCTTCGCTAGTTGTTCCGAGATTCATTGCCGTGTCTGAGATGCGGGCTATGGGCCGGGTTTCGAGTTGTCAGTTCGCCCAACGTCTGAGCCGGCAGCACGATAGCCCCCGGTGGCAATCGCTGGATGAGTTTCAGCGCCTTGTCTCGCATGATCGCTCCGTTGGCGCCTTCGGCGTAAGCCAGGACGTTCGTGTCCGACGCGATCCTCATGGGGCGTCGTCGTAAAGCTCGCCACGCGTCCAGCGGCCGGCGTTTACAACTCGTTCTCTACGGAGCCGGGCGAAAAGGGCGGAGCGCGCTGCTTCCGCGACACGATCGTCCTCGATGACGGGCGAGATTCTTGCCACGGCCTTGCCGTGACTCGTCACGACGATGCTTCGGCCCTGCTTCACAGTTCGCAGAAGTTCCGAGAACCGGCGAGCTGCTGGCACGCATTTAACGTTAGTCAGTGTGCGGACCGCCGGGCAAGTTGACCTCGGCAAAACGCGGACCCTCCACTCAATCGTAGGCTGGCGGCCCGGATCAGCCCGCGTTGCCTTCCAACGCCTGCAACAGCTCCCGAAAACGCCGGCGGCTCACTTCCAGGCGTTGCCCGTTTTTCAACAGAACCTCGCCGGAACCGCCCGGAAGGGGATGAACTTCGGCTACCGCGTTCAGGTTGATCAGCGCGGCCCGCGAAATGCGGCAGAAACGGGTTGGGGCGAGCCGCTGCTCCAACTCGTTGAGCGTCGGGTCCATCCAATATTGGCCGCCGTCGGCCACCAGGCGGGTGAGTCCGTCCTCGGAACCGAAGTATAGGACGCGCGATTCCGGCACCACCAGGTAATGCGCGGCATTCCGCACCAGAAAGCGGGCCGGCGCGGAGGGTTGCGCCCGTACCGCCAGGTCGAGCGTGGATTCCCGCGCGCCGGCGGAAAGTGCCCGGACCCGGTCCAGCGCCTCGCTCAGGCGGACGCGGCTGATGGGTTTCAGCAGATAGTCCACGGCATGCAGCTCGAAGGCATCGACGGCATGCTGGTCGTAGGCCGTGCAGAAAATCACGCTGGGCCGCGGTTCCGGCAGACAGGAAGCCACGTCGATGCCGCTCGAACCCGGCATCTGGATGTCGAGCAGGATCAGGTCGGGCCGGAGCTCCGCCACCCGTTCCATGGCCTGCACTCCGGTCTCGGCTTCACCCACGATCTCCAAGTCCGCATGGGCGGCCAGCAGTTGGCGCAGACGCGCCCGCGCCGGCTTCTCATCGTCGACGATCAGTACCCGGATCACTCTGGTTTCTCCCCGTGAGGTCCGGCGGCGGATGCGGGATCCTCATAAACACGTGCGTTCCATCGGCGCCGTTTTCCCAATACAATTGCGCCAAATCGCCATAGTAACCCCGCAGGCGCTCCGCCACGTTGCGCAGCCCGTATCCGCCGGTGTTGGGCGAGGCAGGCTCGGAGAGCGAAAAGCCCGCCGGAAAGCCCGGCCCGTTGTCGAACACCTCGATCGACAGCCATCCCTCCAGCAGCCGCGCGCGCAACCCCACCGTCCCGCGGCCTTCCACCGCCGAGACGCCGTGCTTGACGGCGTTCTCGATGAGCGGTTGGATGCTCATGGCCGGCACCTGGATGGTATCGGTGCTGGGATCCACCTGGAACTCCACGCGCAGCCGCTCGCCGAATCGCGCTTGCTCCACGCGCAAATAGGCGGCGGCGAACTCCACCTCTTCGTCCAGCCGGGCCCATTCTTTCTCCGACTTCCGCAGGGTGTAACGGAAGACCTGCGCCAGTTGCTCCACCGTCTCATCGGCCAGTTGAGGCTGGTCGGGAATCAGGCCGGCGATGGCGTTCAGGGCGTTGAACAGGAAGTGGGGATTGATCTGCGCGCAGGGCGCGAAGCTCGGCGCGGCTGGCCAGCCAGCGGAGGTGCCGCTCGCGCTCCTCCTGCTGCTGTTGCCGCTGGCGGAAGCGGACATTCTCGATCACCACGCTCAGGGTGCGTGCCAAAGACTGCAGCAGGCGGCGATCGTCGCTCAGGTACGGGACCGAGTTCGGCCGGGCGGCCAGGGCGATCCAGCCGAGGTGCGCCCCTTGTTGCTCCAGGGGCGCTGTCAAGCCGTCCGCTGTGCTGCCCGATGGCTCCGGCCGCGCCGCAAAGCTTACCTCCGCCGGCGTCGGTACCGGCCACTTGAACGGCGTGCACGAACTGCCGCTCGGCTTCCGCCGGAGTGTAGCGGCGCCGGAGCCAGACGTGGTCGATGGTCCCGGTGAGGCGGCCATAGATCCAGGGAGCCGCCAGCCAGAGCGGCGTCAGCAGGAGCGCCGCGATCCACGGGCGGCTCCAATCGGCGGGCAGTCGCTCGAGCACCGGAGGCGCGGTGGCGAAGAAGAAGGTTAGACCGGCCACGGCGACCGCGAAAAACGCGCCCCGCTTGATCAGCAGATCGAAGAAGATCAGGCGCTCCTTGTAATAGAGAGTCACGCAAAAGAAGCCCAACAGGAGATAGTCGGGCAGCAGTCCCCAGATGGGCGGAGCCTGTGCCAGATTGAGGGCCGCCACCAGCACCGTCAGGCCGAGCAAGACCCGGTTCCACCATCGGTGGCGACGCTCCGCCGCGGCAGTATGGCGGCGCGAAAGAACCTGAATCGCCAGTCCCAGGATTCCCGCGACCGCCAGGCGCAAGGCGGGCACGCTATCCAGGCGGTCGCTCCAGCGGTCGTCCAGCACATTCGCGTCGGACAGCCCCTTGGCCACGGCGGTGGCCGCGCTGGCCAGATAGAACAGCACCAGCGCGCACCGCCAGGCGCCGCGCGCGGGCAGCCCCGGCTCTTCGTCGCGGTAAATCAGGTGGAGCAGCAGGGGCGGCAACATTCCGGTCGCCAAGTCCAGAGCCATGGAGAGACCGGTCGCCGCGGCGGAGTCCTCGCTCCCCGCGGCCACTGTGCGGAGCAGCAGATTCATCAGAAATGCCGCGGCGCATGCCACCGTGAAGGCGGGAAACACGGCACCGCCCGCGGGCCGCGGACGCAAGCGCCTTTGTCTCCAATAGAACAGCGTCAGCACGGAGAAGGTCAGCGCCCCAAACGTGAACGTGACTAGCGAGATCAGGTAGAGCAGTTGGTAGCCCAACATGGGGTTGCCGGTCTCACCGCGGCGCGTTCTGAACAGGCTTGCCGGTCACCACCTTCAAGGCTTCCAGGATGGCACGGTAGTTGTTCTTATCCGCCTCCAACAGGATAGCGCCTGGCTTGCCGTCCTCGCCGCGGTACTCGATACCGACGAAATGAACCTTGCTGGTATGCAACAGCCCGAACAGCGCCAGGGGCGTAACCACGAAACTCAGCGCCACCATGTCGGCCACCCTGCGATGGGCTTCCTGGCCGTAGCTCAGCGCCGTCACCTGGACCGGCTTGAGGCTCAACGTCCGCCGGTGCGCGAACACCACCACGACGGCATCGGGAGTCACCGTCAGGGTGGTGTTCCAGTCGAAATCGTTGACCTTGGCTTCCACTGTGCCGCCGGCGTAACGGAGCTTGTTCCAGGAATTGCCGCCGGCCCACAGCCGTGGCGGCCCTGCCAGCGCCAACACGAGGATCCAGGCGACGATGCGAGACATTTGGGAAGCCAACCGCGACTTCAGTATAGGAGACGTTTCCGCGGGCGGACAACGACTTCCCGGTGGGCGGCGCAGGCTTCCCGTGGACGGTCGGAGAGCGCGATGAACGGCCCCCAGCCGTGTAGGCCGCGCCCGGGCCGCTCATCATGGAATTCAACCACTCACGGGATTCCGTTGGCATTGTGGCGCGCGGACGATTACTATCTGTCTTGGAGCGAATTGAATGAAAAGCGCACTCATCCGAATGATTCTGGCGTCCGCGCTATTCGCCGGTGTTGCCGTGGCCCAAAACAGCGACCTGGCACTGCTCCTGGGGGCCGCGGGACCCATTTCCAGCACGATTGCCAACGGGATCGTATCGGATTCCGTGGGCGTCGGCTTCCAGATCAATTACGCCGCGCAATTGCACGAAACCAAAGCCGGCCAGCTCTATCTGGAGCTGCCGCTCATGTTGGCCAAGCAAGTGAAGAGCACGGTCGGCCAAGGTGTTTCGGACAGTGTCAAGGGCTCGATCTTCTTCACGCCGGGCGTCCGCTGGCGGTTCACGCCGCAGAAGCGGGTGTCGTTTTACGCCGCGGCCGGAGCCGGCGTCGGCTCCTTCGGAACCACTACCTTGTTCTTCGGTCACGGCGTGGTGAGCACCAATATCGGCCGTACCACCACGGCGGCCTTGGGCTTCGGGGGCGGCATCGATTTCCGCTTGACCCGCCTGCTGAGTTTGCGCGCCGAAGGCCGCGACTTTGTCACGCTCTCCGGCCTGGGCGGCTCCGAAGGCCGCAACCATGCGTTCTTCATGGCCGGCATAGGATTCCACTTCTAGGAGGTTTCACAAAAAGGAGACGACTTATGAAACACAACGCTCTCGCTATGTCCATTTTCTGTCTGGCGGCCGTGTCCCCCGCCGTGTGGGGCCAGGCGCCCGTTTCGAAACTCAACTGCAACCAGCCAGGTCTGGTGGTCGACGACCTGGTCACTTTCTGCCAATTGCGGGAAGTGACGCTGCCGTCCGCCGACAGCTTCGCGGTGGACACCGTGAATGGCGGCATCTCGGTCGAAACCTGGGACGGGCCCGGCATCCTGGTCCGCACGAAAGTCCAGACCGCCGCCGGCAACGACTTCCTGGCGGAGGTACTGGCCGGCCAGGTGGTGGTGGACACCTCCAGCGGCAATGTCGTGGTCTCGGGTCCATCGACAAACAGTCACCAGAGTTGGTCCGCCAAGCTCGAGATCTTCGTCCCGCCCGCCACGGCCGTGACCGCCACGAGCGTCAACGGCAGTATCGCCGTCAGTGACGTACAAGGGGCCATTCAGTTCCACACCGTGAACGGCAGTGTATCGTTGGCGCGCGTGGGCGGCGACGTGGAAGGCCGCGGAGTAAATGGCAGCATCTTCATTGGAGTCGGCGGCGATCATTGGGCCGGGCAGACGCTGGACGCGAAGACGGTCAACGGCGCCATCGAGATCGACGTTCCGGCCGACTGCGCCGCGCATGTGACGGCCAGCGTCGCGCTGGGCGTCATAAAAACCAACTTCCCGGTACAGATTCCGGCCGGGTGGGGATGGTTCGGGCGGAGCCTCTCGTTCGACGTCGGCTCCGGCAACGCATCCGGCTCGGCGATTCGAATGGCGACCACGATGGGGAGTATCCAGCTCCGCCGCGAGGCCTGACCGAAGGTTCCGGCCGAGCGCTCGCGGGCGGGACTGTGGAAGAATCGCTGGGAGCGCCCGGTTGACAGGCGAAAGCGTCTGTCCCACATTGTGGGGCAGGCGCTTTCGCCTGCCAACCGATTTCTTTACAGCCGCTGGGGCTGTCCGAACCGGGAAGAACACCGGCGACGAGGGCGTGCCCACTGGGCCCGGCGCGACGTTCGTCCTTTCGACGTTGCGGAGCGTCTGATAATTGTGAGACCTGGACTTCCGTGTTACGCCGCCATCCTGGCTGGTCTGATCGCGAACTCAACCCTCTTGGCGCAGTCCGCATCCATGGCCGTGGTATCCGCCGCCAGTTATCAGCCTGGCGGAGCGGTGGCGCCGGATTCGTTGGCAGCGCTGTTCGGCGCCAACCTGGCGGGGTCCACAGCCTGGGCGACGCTCGACCAAAGCGGGCAGCTACCCACGGAACTAGCCGGGACCAGCGTGGAAGTGAACGGCGAGGCCGCTCGTTTGCTGTACGTGTCGTCCTCCCAGATCAACTTCGTGGTGCCGGGGGACACCGCCACGGGCACGGCGGACGTGCTGGTGCGAAACAGGGCCACCGGCGCCGCGCTGAGCGCCACTATGCAGGTCCAGAACACGGCAGCCGCCATATTCAGCGCGGACGGGTCCGGAAAAGGCCCGGGCGCGATTCTCAACGCGGTCACCAACGCCGCCGCGCCGTTTCTGACGGTCACACCCGAAATCACCGGCAGCGACCAACGCACGCGCCTGGCCGTCTATGCCACGGGCCTCCGCTACGCGGGCAATTCGAGCCGGGATTCTTCCATGGTCAATGTGGCCGCCAACGTGGTGGCGACGGCCAAGGATGCGGCCGGCAACAGTTACACCCTCACGGTGGAATATGCCGGCCCCGCTCCGGGTTACTTCGGGCTCGACCAGGTCAATCTAGTGTTGCCTGCGGACCTGGATGGCGCGGGAGTGGTCTCGTTGTTTCTGACGGCCGATACCAGCACGTCCAACGTGGTCTCGTTTCAAATGGGCAGCCTGCCGGCGGACTCCATACGCGTGGCGGGGCTGGCTTTTTCCCCGTCTTATGTGAACGGCGGGGACAGCGCCACCCTTACGGTTTCTCTCAACGGACTGGCCCGAGGGATTGGTTTCTCGGTGTCGCTCGGAAGTAACAGTACGGCGGCGCGACCACCCTTTTTGGTGACGGTTCCTGCGGGAAAAGCGTCCCTTCAGGTCACGATTCCGACGACGCCGGTGACCACCGTCCAGACAGTCGTAGTTACCGCGCAGGGCGAGACCGCGACGCTCGAAATCGACCCCGCGAACGCACTCCAAGTATCCGGGTTGTCGGTCACACCCACCAGCGTGCTGGGCGGGCGGAACGTGTCCGCGACCGTCACGCTGACGGGGACGGCGCCTCTGGGAGGGGTCGGCGTTGGGATATCGAGCGACAACTCCACCGCACAACCCCCGGCGAAGGTTTCGGTTCCATTCGCAGCCAGCTCGGCCAGCTTCTCGATCCCCACGTCGGTGGTCGCCGCGAGCCAGACCTGCATCGTTACAGCCACGCTCGGGCGGAGCAGCGAGACCGCTCAGTTCACCGCGATTCCGGCTTTGCAACTGGCTTTGGCGAGCAGCTCGGTGGTCGGCGGAAGCGGAAACACGGTGAGCGGTACGGTGACCATCGCGGACGGTGCGCCGATCATTGGAGCGACCATCACTCTGAAATCCAGCGATGCGGCCGCGCCGGTGCCATATAGTGTGAGCATCCCCTCCGGCCAGACGTCCGCGTCGTTCACAATTACGACGGCCGCGGTGACGGCCGCGCGAGCGGTCACCATCTCGGCGACCTATGGGAATTTCAAGCAATCGGCGGCGCTGACGGTGAATCCTCCGGGATCGGCCACGCTGACCGGAGTCGCGGTTTCCCCGAACCGGGTCACTGGCGGAACGAGTGCCGCCGGGACCGTAACCCTCGGGGCGCCGGCTTCGGTGGGCGGAACCATCGTGAGTTTGCGGAGTAGCTCGCCGCCGACTGCTTCCGTGCCGGGTTCCGTTGTTGTTCAGCCGGGTGCGACCTCGGCTTCGTTTACGATTCAGACCTACCACGTGACATCCACGCAAACCGTCACGATTACCGCCACGGTACCGGGTGTCGCCAAGACGGCTGTTTTGACGGTTCAGTAGGCGGGCGGTGGGTCGATTGCCAATCGGCTACAGCAGGGCCGCGAATCGCCCGCGCCGCTTATTGGACCCACGGCGCCGATCCGGGGAGCCGCCTCGCTCGCCCGGGAGCCGACAAGTGCGCCAACAGACGCGAGAATGCGGGCACGTCTGAACCCGCGGTACGATGCCATGATCCCTCGCATAGCGAGAATTGCCATCCGACTGTGCATAAGTCGGGGGAAAGCGATTCCCGACTCTGCTGAACTACCCCTATCGGACGCCCGGTAAGTGGCCACAGGCGAAAACGTGATCGGCACCGGCGGAACCGGACCGTCCGGTGGAACGGCGACGACGACTCCCTCCATTCTCCCGCGATACACGGCGACCAGTTTGTGTTCGTCCATGAATGCACCGTAAAAGTAGGGGTTCAGGACGTAGACCGCCTTGCCGGCAGGGACCATCCCGGGATACCCCGGGAGCGGAGGGAACTTATCGGTCTTTGAAAGGGCACGATAGAAATTCAGCGACGAACAGTACTCTCCGTCCGCTGTAAACTCCCGAACGCCGTAAACCCGATTCAGCCGTTCGATCACGCGATAGACCTCTTTCACGTCCGCGTCCCATTCATATTCCTTGAAATAGGTGTATCGGAGGCACAGCAGGCAATGTACCGACAGGCACAGAAACGCGCCGGTGATGGCATAACCCAGCAAACGCGAGAGAGGCGATTTAGCGGGTGACGCAGCGACGAGAGCGATCAACAGCGTGCACAGGGGCAGAAAGAAGATTCCCGTCCGCGACATCGGCAGCGGCAGCCTGGCAAGCCGGAAGGCAAGGTAATGTGCGGTTAGCGTCAGAATCGCGATTCCCGCCACGCTCGCCGTAATTCGCGTTCGCACACTTTGGCGACACTCCCGATCCAGGCTCCGCAGAATCAGTTGACAAGTACAGAGGATGCCCAATGCGAGAAGCAGAAATCGTCCCACGGATTCGATCGCTTCGGAATGTCTGAGCGGACCGCAGAGTCGATACAACGACGCATCCACCAGGCTCCGCGTCATCTCGCCGAGAGACCGCGCACCGTACCAAAGGTTGGTCCGCGGGTAGTGCGTGATCGGGTAACCGCACAAGCCGAACGAGACAACCAGGGCTGGCACCGCACAGCAGCCGATCATGCGGAGCATGGAATCCGGTCCGCGGTGCCGGATCGCCCAAATCCCGATGGCCAGAAGCGCCGCACAATCGACAAAAGCGAATGAGAAATTTGAAGCGAACGATAAGCCAATCGCCGCCGAGGCCAGGGCGCTGGAGACGGGCACGGACTTACGGCCTGCCTGGGTATGCCACACGGGAAGCGCGAGCGCCGCCAGGAGAAATGCATTGGCTAAACTGTAGCCGCGCGCCGCGGCAAAGTAATCCAGGACGAAAGGGTTATACACCAGACAAATCAAGGTAGCGAATTGCAGCGCAAACCGGCCGGTAATGGCCCGGCAGAGGAAATAGGCGACTAAGATATAGAGGGCTGCACCGAGCAGGGCGGGAAGCCGAACCGTGAGTGCCGAGGTTCCGAAGACATGCGTGCTCAGCCAGATCAGCAGCGTGTTGAGAAGGTGATTGTTAGGGAACGGATACCAGATCCACTTCGCCTCTCTGCCGGCAAACCAAAAGTAAGTATCGGCTTCGTCGAGTGTGATGGCCTGCCGAACCGCTCGCAGAATCGACCATACAAGTGCGAAGGCCGCTGTTATGCGTAGAACCCATAGGTTGAAAGTTAGGCGCTTCATGTCTTTGTGCCCTACAACGCGGGGGTGAAGGCCCGAGCCCTAGTTACTCGTGGGCCCAATGCGCAACAGAGTACTCCATCTGCCTTAGACGGGCAATCTCGGCTCCAAACCGGGAGCGCTTGTCGCGGATCGTCTGTTCTCAATACAAAGACCCGATCGGAGGAGATCCAACTACAGGTTGGTCTAAGTTCTTCGGTTCTCTCTTCGGCATCAGGTGATTCAATGCGGGGCCGGCCTGAGACCGGTACGCGCGTGCCTATGCGCGGGCCAGGGTGGCGCGAGGAGGACCGTCGCACTTCGCTATCCTGAAGGGGTTCATGCCCGAGGGATCGTACCTATACTGCGACGTCAGCTTGCCGGTGCCGATGGATCAGCCGTTCACCTACGCGCTGCCCGAGACACTGCGGCACCGCGCGCGGCCGGGCTGCCGCATCGTGGCGCCGTTCGGAACGCGCAAGCTGACGGGTGTGATCCTGCGCTGCCACGACGAGCCGCCGCCCATGATCGCGCGCGAGGCGCTCCGGCTGATCGATTCCGAGCCGGTGCTGGATGCGGAGCTGCTGGCCCTGGGGCGGTGGATCGCGGGCTACTACTGCGCGCCTCTGGGCGAAGTGCTGCGCGGCATGTTGCCGCTGGCGTCGGAGATCCGGCGAGGGAAGGTGTGGTCGTTGACCGATTCCGGCCGCGATGCGGCGCGCCAGCTTGTGCTCGACTCCTCGCCGGACGATCCCGTATCGAAGATCCTGCGCATGTTGGAGCGGCGCCCGCTTTCGGCCGCCTATCTGGCCAGGGCGCTGCCGCTTGCCGATAAGGCGATGCGCTCGCTGGAACGCCGAGGATTCATCGCCGCCGAACAGGTGGAGACGGATCGAGATCCGCTGCGCGCGCCCTCGGAGCGGTTGCGCATCGAACTGGCCGGCGACCCCGGCGATGCCAAGCTGAACAAACCCGAACGGGAGCTGCGGGCGTTCCTGGAGCTGCATCCCGGCTCGCATAACCTGAAAGACCTCGAAGGCACGGTCAAGAACGCCAGCATGGCGGCGCGCTCGCTGGCGCGCAAGGGGCTGGTATCGCTGAAGCCGGAGATGGTTGCCATGGCATCCATACCGGCGCGGGCCCGGCACGCGCTGAACCCGGCGCAGCAGGCGGCCTTTGAGCAGATTCGGGACGCCATTCTCACGCGGAACTTCCAAACCTTCCTGCTGCACGGGGTCACCGGATCGGGAAAGACCGAAGTCTATCTCACGGCCATCGAAGCCGTGCTGGCGCAAGGCCGCAGCGCCCTGTTGCTGGTGCCCGAAATCGCCCTCACCCCGGCCATGGCGGGCCAGTTCTTCCTGCGATTCGGCGACCG
>Ga0182021_10007487_pt1 | contig 12939 bp, 9 predicted proteins | sample 612E3MmetaG_FD_120493 | JGI IMG/M metagenome (GOLD analysis project Ga0182021, IMG submission 120493) | Permafrost microbial communities from Stordalen Mire, Sweden - 612E3M metaG (Illumina Assembly) | ecosystem: Environmental > Terrestrial > Soil > Wetlands > Permafrost | place: Sweden... | reverse complement strand
AATAAGATGTACCTCGAGGAGGCAATTGCGTGGGCGGAGCGGTCGATTGCTCTTGATAAAAATGCGCGCAATCTCCAAACCAAGGCGGAACTTCTTGCACAATCCGGAAAGTTCGATAATGCGATCGCAACAGCTGAAGAAGCCGTGAAGGTTGCGAAAGCAAAAGATCCGAAAGCAAACACAAGTGGACTAGAAAAGATGATTGCAGATTGGAAAGTAAAGAAATAGAAACAATTCTTTTACAGAACGCCTTCTGGGAAAATAGTTTCTGGAAGGCGTTTTGTTTTTGAATTATTTATGTTGTACAAAACTACTATATATCCGATAAACAAAGGATATAATAGAACAAAGTACGCCACCCCTACGCTTCGCGCTTCCCCTCCCCGCCTGCATGACTGCGTCAGCAGGCGGGCAGGCTCGTTTGAGGAGGGGAAATCCCAACACGATGCAACATCGTGTTGGGAAGAGGAGGTGGACAACAGTATAAAAACTATAATCCTAAAAGGAAAATATACAACGCGTATCATACATGAGTAAAATTCTTTTACTGCTGTGGATATGGCGTTGCCAACCTGCCAGAAGTTTTATGCATTTCAAAAAAAGAAAGAATGATTCCAACGCCAACCACAACGAAACACCCAATGACGTTATACCACAGCCATGCGATGGATGTGCATTGGAAACAATACAAGACAACGATCTCTCCGCATAAAGCGCCAACGAATGCGGCTGTTCCTTTGACTCTCTTAAAGTAGAACGCCAGAAGAAATATTCCAAGCATTGTTCCATAAAAGAGCGAACCAAGTATATTCACTGCCTCTATCAGAGATCCTAATTTACTGGCGTACTGAGCGAATGCAATTCCATATAAACCCCACAGTGCCATCATGATTCGCGAGACTACGAGATAATGCTTTTCGCTTGCTTCATGCTTAACGAAGCGTTTATAGATATCGATAATGGAGATTGTTGCCAGGGCACTTAATTCACCGGATGATGATGACATCGATGCGGCGAAAATACAAGCAAATATCAATCCCACCAATCCGACCGGCAAGTATGTCAACACAAATGTCAAGAAAATATAATTTGTATCGCTTGTGTCGGATTTCGGATCGTTTGCTGCAAGAAGAGCGGATGCTTCTGCGCGAACATCATCGTACCGATGCTGGAGCATTTGCAGCTCCCCTTTCATTTCGGCAGCCCGGACGGCATCGTGTTGATGCCGGGCTTGCAGGTATTCTCTCAGTTGTTCTGATTTTTCCCGAAATAGAGTTTTCTGTTTCTCTTCCAAATGAAAAAAATCCTGTGCTTTTTCGCCTGACTTCACTTTTGCGGTCTCAACCGGATTAAAGACAAGCGGAGGTTGAACAAATTGAAAGAATACGAACACCATCACTCCGATGAACAGGATAAAGAATTGCATCGGTACTTTTGCCAGACCGTTGAACAGGAGCGCAAGTCGACTCTGCGTGACCGATTTACTGGTCAGATACCGTTGAACCTGCGATTGATCCGTTCCGAAATAAGCAAGGGCAACAAACATGCCGCCAATAATGCCCGACCAGACATTATATCGATTGCTGAAATCAAGTGTGAAATCGACCGTATTTAATTTTCCCATGACAGCTGAAACAGAGAGAGCGTCGGTGAAAGAGATCTCTTTGGGGAGCAGGGAAAGAGCGACGCCGAGCGCGATACACATTCCCGCCATGACAACGATGAGTTGAAAAAAATCTGTATAGTTGACTGCTTTAACGCCTCCGGAGGTTGTGTAGATGATAACTAGACCACCGATGATGATAGAAGTAATCCGTATGTCCATACCAAGCATGACTGAAAGGACAAGTGACGGTGCATAGATCGTCATTCCGGCAGCGAGCCCCCGTGAGACGAGGAAGATCAGAGTAGTCAGCACCCTGGTTTTTGCATCGAAGCGTTTCTCAAGATATTCGTATGCTGTGTACACTCCGAGTTTGTGGAAAATTGGCACGGCGGTTATGCAAAGAATTACCATCGCTATCGGCAGGCCAAAATAAAACTGCACAAATCGCATTCCGTCCGTATACGCCTGGCCCGGAGTGGATGTGAACGTAATGGCGCTTGCCTGAGTCGCCATAATTGCGAGCGCAACCGTGTACCACTTCATCGACCTGTCTGCCAACAGAAAGCTCTTGATGTTTCGACTTCCGCGTCCTTTCCACATCCCATAGAGAACAATGAAGAGCAGCGTTGTTGCGAGTACAATCCAGTCGAGTTGTTTCATTTAAACGCTTCGGAAAAGAAATAAAAAAGAATGATCAAGACGGTTACATTGATAAGAACGACACAATAGATTTTTTTCCATGAACCAAGAATAGGCGGCTTCTCCTCATTGATAACAGTATCAGAATTCAATTGCCCCATTGTTTGGTTCTGTCCTTTCGTATCAATGATGTACGGTTTTCGGTGCCGGTTGGAGTTCGCCATGCAGCGAAAGAATATTTGCGAATAACCGATACGCTCCTTCCACACCTGCCGGTAACTGACGGAAAAAGGCATAGGCACAAAACACGTAATATCCTTTTCCGTATTTAGTTGTCAATAAACCGCCTGTCCGATCCGGCTCGTTCGCATCGTGGCAGCTGAGCACCGAGTCGTACTTTGCGTCCCAACGATCAGCAAAATACAATCCCCGTTCCTGAATCCATCCTTTAAAATCTTCTTCATTAATTTTATTAGGTGTTGTTAATAGAGGATGGTTCCGGTTTATGAAAGTGATTTTGGCATCTTCTTCAGTTACCCGGTCACGCGAGATATTCAATGGATACGGTCCAATATTCTCCGACTCAACTCTTTGCGCAGTGACATATTGTACTATATACGTTCCTCCGCGTTTTATATAATCCATCAAGCGCTGCTGATGCACGCGAAGCTTCGGACGTGTGTTATACGCTCTCACTCCTGCAACGATAACGTCGTACTGATCAAGATTTCCCTCTGCAAGCTCATCGTCCGTGAGAAGTGTAACCGAATATCCTATCTGCCGGATTGCAGACGGAACTTCGTCACCAGCCCCCATAATGTATCCGACAGTGCGGCCGTTTGTTCTTAGAGCGACTCTTATAAGTTTTCCTTCAGCATGCGGAAATAGTATTTGCGGTGGAATATGCTTGTACTGCGCCGTTTGTAAACCAAGATCAACAATTGTTTTTCCAATCTCGACTTCTCCAGTGAATGTACCGCTCTTTGCACCGTTGAACGGCCTCACTGAAAAGGAGAAAGTCTGCTCTTCACCTTTATTCTGAAATTGAAACTCGGACCGTTCAGGCACAACACTCCAAAATTCCGGCATTTTTAATCTCACCGTTCCTTGTGCATTTGGGATCGAAGTTTTGAGAGACAGAATTATTTTTCGTTCGGATACGTCCGGAAATAGGACAACCGGTTCCTGGACATTGACAATAACCGGTGGAACAATTTCAAATGGAACCACTAACTCGCCCTCTATCGGATCTACGACTCTTTGACGCAGCGGTACATTGACTTTTATTGTACCTTCAGGTGAAGAGAGTATGACTGCAATTATAATGGGCGGTACGTTTTCCGGCTGACCAATCAATAATTGATCCGAAATATTATATGAGCCAATAGTAGGTTGTTCCATCAGCCAGACGGGTTGAGAATAATTGATTTGTTCGGGAAGTTTTAATGTGAAGTTTGAACGGAGAGGTCTATTCGTTTCGAGTTTTGAGTGAAAGAGGGTGTCAATACCGCCAACCGGCATGACGATGCGTTCAAGAACGAACGGATATGCCGACCGGGTTACAATCGTCATGGTGAGTTTCACGTCACCGCCCGGAATTGCGGAATTATCCGGAGTCGCGGCATCAATCCATGCTCCAGCACAGGCGAGAATCACATGTGTCAGTTTCTCCTTTTTGAAACTTATCCATGGATCTTGTGTAAGAGTGTTAAGCAGGTTCAAAGCTTTGAACAGCAATGGAATCGATTGAGCTGGCGCTTCATCGTCAAACTTCCGGAATGCTTCGTCAAGAATTTTTCCTACGCTATCTGCACCTTTTACTCTTGACCATCCTGTATTGATACCATCAAAAAGATCCTTTTTTGCCGAATCGCCGGCGGTATGCAGAAAGTAATTCAGAGATTCACCGCGATTCTGTCCTGCACCCATACCCTGACTTTTATGCATACTGCGTCCTTCGCCGGCAATTTCTGTAAATGATTTTCCAAGTAAAGGAGAATACGCTCCATTATCTATGCTAACAAGAGGCAAGGCTTTCTGAAGTGTATCGGTTTGCAACGGGCGGAATCCATTCCACACAATCCGCTTCGCTTGCCACGGTGATGCGTACTGAAGCTGGTCAGGAAAACGAGTTGGATCCGCCGCAGCACGAAATGCTTCCTCAGCAAGGATCGCGGACGCTGTGTGATTTCCGTGACCTCCAAGCGTTGGAGTGAAACGAGTTACGATAACATCAGGCTTAAATGTGCGAATAACCCAGACCACATCGGCAAGAGTCTTTTCGTTTCCCCAGAAACGGAGAGTTTCCTCAGAGGTTTTGGAAAAGCCGAAATCAATTGCGCGAGTGAAGAACTGCTCTGCGCCATCAATTCTACGTGCGGCAAGAAGTTCCTGTGTTCGGATTAAACCCAGCATTTCTCCCTGCTCTGGGCCGAGAAGATTTTGACCTCCTTCACCGCGTGTAATTGATAGATATGCAGTTCGATAACACCGGCCCTGTGCAAGAGCAGCAAGGAGTGCAGTATTTTCATCATCGGGATGCGCACCGATATACAGAACTGATCCCAGTACCGTGAGTTTCTTGAGCTCAAGTTTGATCTCGGCAGCATTGAGTGGATCAGACGATTGTGAATGTACAGATTTCGCAATAAGGAGAAGGAGGAATAGCAAAGAGGTTCGTCGAATCATGTGTGATTGTCCAGTATTCAGTGATTATTTCTATTGAACGTGTCGAACTTGTCTCATCTACAATTTACGATTCACGCCTCCAACCTGCAAGGACGTTTGAAGAGCAAGTATCGATTCTGATTCATTAAGCGGTGAAGAATGGCAAGATTGTTGGGAGTGTACGAACGAATAGCTCAATAGAAATTCATTCAAGAAGCCCTCCGTTGATGATATTTGCAGCCACAAAAGTACGTTGAAGACTGAATGATTGTTTGCATCGTGTTTGTTGCGGAATCACTTCATCAATACAAGTCGCTTTACTTGCGTGTTAGTACCTGCCACTAAACGATAAAAATATATTCCTGAAGAAAGTCCGGATGCATTAAACTGAACACTATGCGTTCCTCCGTCTGTCATTTCTGCATTGACCAGAGTTGCAATTTCCTTGCCAAGTACATTGTACACTTTGAGTGTAGCAAGACTGTTGACAGGCAGATCGTAATTGATGGTGGTGGTTGGATTAAATGGATTAGGATAGTTTTGAGAGAGATTGAATGTTCGAGGCGATTCCAATGGTGCAGCATCAACGGCTGTCGGTGTAGCTGTTGCAGTTATATTATCGATACCAAGTTGTGCAGAGACCGGATCGCCTGTCGTTCCTGGTGTCGATCGATGGAGTAATCGTATCTCGGTTACGTTTGTTAAAATAGAGTTGACTGTTCCACCTGTCAGTGTAGAGGCAGAAACAGGGAAATTCACTGCTATCCATCCGCTGCCAACCGGAACAGTGACAGGATCCACGGAAGAACAACTACTTGAAGCGCTGAGGATTGCAATCCTCATCTGCAAAACAGAGGAGCCTTCATTTTTTAAGAAGGCTTTGATATTTCCTATCCCTGCGGAGATATAATTTCCTTTCCACTGGTTCGTGTTGTTGATAATGAGCCTGCTTCCTGCACCGCCGCCTCCGGAGGAAATTACTCGTATGTATCTGTCGCCGCTCCCTTGAGGTCCACCACTACTTATATTAACCGGAGGAGTTGGATTTGGCGCGCCGGAAGACCATGAATTCAATGTACCATCTTGAAATGTATCGGTTTGTCCGAGCGTCTGTGCGTTCGCACTAGCGTGCATGAACAAAAGTGAACCAATAAAATATAATAAAAAAGATAATCTTTTTTTCATCAGTTTTCACTTGTCAATTTATAAAGTGGTCTTATCAATCTCGTTTACTCAATAGTTTGATGACATAATCGGTTTTTTATTTATTCCCCTCTATTTAAAGCGCATTCAGTCGCCGGAAACTCTCTATTTCGGAAGAATATGCAATGCGTCTTGTTATCCTAAAGTATAAAGAACTTCGTACGTCTGAACGGGTGTGCTGATTCCTTTGACAACAATAGCCTCGAGAGATTGCGTTTTCACTTCTTTGCATTTCAGGGAACGCCAGGATGATTCAGATAAAACGATTTGGCCGGCATGCGCAAGTGAACACAACCGGCTGCCAAGGTTCATGTTGTTGCCGAGAACCGTATGGTCCATACGTTCTTCGCCCCCTACATTCCCAACAATTGCCATACCGGTATTGATGCCGATTCCGACGCGTATATCCTCTGTGTTTTTAGCATTCAATTCATTGATAGCCAGTTGGATTTCAATTGCACATAACACCGCATCGTCTACCATATCCGGACCCTCAAAGATGGCAATGAGTTCGTCACCAACGTATTTATCTATAATGCCATTGTGTGCGATGACGATAGAAGCTTGTCGGCTCAAATATCTGCTCAACAATTCAATGACAACTTCCGGCTCGACTTTTTCAGAGAATGCCGTAAATCCACGAATATCGGAAAAGAGCACCGTCACATTACGCCGCTCTCCTCCTAAGTGCAATTTGTCGCCTTCTTTTCGGATCATCTTCATTGTCGATGACGAAAGGAATTTCGACATCATAAACCGTTCTTTTAATCCCAGCACCATTTCATTGAACGATTGCGCCAGGAGACCGATTTCATCCCTGGAATTGATCTGAATGTGAAAGTCGTAATTACCGGAACGAATTTGCTCTGTGCCAATAACAAGCTTTCGCAAAGGAGAGGTGATTCCTTGTGCCAGGAAAAAGGCGCCTGTAATCGCAAGGATTAAAGAAATTCCGCCGATGATTAGGATGATTTTTTCAATTCTCTGAAATCCGGCAAGCGCCTGATCGACAGAAATGGCCATCACATAAATCGCCTTGCTCGAATTTGATGCGCGTGCAAAAGCACACAAAAATTTTTCCCCGTCCAGTTGTACCTCTCGCTGAACACTTTTTCCTTTTTCGATTTTCCGGTCGAGTTCGGGTGGGTCTGCTACGTACGAACGGAGCAGATCGATCTGAGCCAGGTCTGAATGTGTCGAGGCAACAATGCGATTACCCAGGAGAAATGTGATGTCACTGTGCGTATCGGCTTTCAATGCTTTGGCCTCTTCTTGAGTAATGCGTTTCCCAAGCGTCAGTGTTCCAATGACGAATTTTTGAAAAATAGGAACTGTGACCGTTTGATACATTTGTTCGTCGATAATCCAGAATGAAATATCCTCTGGAGTCGGATCCTTTCCTTCCAACGCGAGGTGAATAACCGGAATGGACGCTAATGTATCGCCGAATTTTTCAGGATGATCAAGACGGAAAAGTACTTGACCTTTTTCATTTGTAAGCGTAAAAAGATCGACCCCTATAAGGCGGGCAGGGCTTTCTTCCCTTGAAAGTATGTAATCTTTAATTGTCGCCGGATCGTGAGTGGATAGTTGTGCTTTTAAAATAGGGAGCTCGGAGATAAGCAGACAAGACTCAACAAGGCGTTCGTTCCGCAGCGAATTAAACCGGTTGAACGTATTATAAGTGATATCAAAATCTTTCTGGAGTTTATCGTTGACAAGGTCTCGTACCTTAAAATTTACGATCAGCAAGACAGAACCAGCAATCAGAACGACAAGAATAGTCGTCAGTATCAGGAGACGATTCCGGAGCGTCGTGGTAAAAAGAGAAGGAACAAAAGCCATGGATTATTCCATCACGAAATTAATAGTCGTAGTGCTGTTTGGTGAAATAGTGATAGGTTGCTCTTGGCTCGAGAGATGTTCATGCCACGCTTTTAATGTATACGTTCCAATAGGAATACGATCGATCGAATAATTGCCTTGCCTGTCGGGCTGGGTGAAATAATCGTTATCTAAAACAACAATATAGGCAGACATATTTGAGTGAATATCGCAAAAAACCTCAACGATCCCTGGTTTATCCATGACTACCGGTACAGCCTGCCCGGTGGGACGGCGACCGATATTGAATTTCTTTGCTGGTGAAAAGGAGAAAACATTGTGGTACACATTATCGCGATTGATGAAATCTACAACAGTGCCACGGATGACAGCGAGGACATGAGGGATGAATTCTGCATTGCGTTGATCGATTTGACTATGAAAATGTGCACGCTGCGATTCTCGTTTTAAGCTTTGTCCTTCAAGATAGACTACGATGTTTGTATATTCGTCAGTTGCGAGCCGTGTTTGGGGAGTCATATTCATCGCACCGTACGAGTTATGGCGAACAGTATGCTGCGATAACTCCATTGTATTCATTTTCATGATCTCAATCTTGCCGTTGACGGATCCGTTTTGAATATTTATCTGGCCCGTATCATGCTGTTGTGCCTGAAGACTGTGCTGCAACGCAATGGTCATTCCTACGAACATCAATAGAGTAATGAGAAACGATGCTTTCATCTTATTTTCTTCCAAAGTACCTATCATTGGATCGTGACAACAACTGCACAACCCCATATTGCAAGATCGGGGACCGGTTGAGTATCTACTGCGGTTCGCTCGTATCCAAGTTTGATTAACACGCTTCTCTCAGGTTTATATCCAATGCCGATAGCAGAGCGGAGAACATTTCTATCCCATGGGAATGTGTTGTTATAATAATAGGAACTATAGCCGGCTCGCGGATCCATGATGCTGTTGAATGTTAAATAGTTGTACCGTAATGCAAGATAAAGTCCAGGGAAAAAAGGAGATTCAAGTTTTGCGTCTATAAGATATTCGTAGCTGTCAAATGTGCGAGAAAAACCTATTGCATAACCATTATCGTACTGATTTAACGGTGTATACAATATATAAGGGGCATCAAACCGATTCATAATGTACTCTGCATTTACCTCGAAGTACAAATAGCTTAAGAGCAAGTCGATACCGTATGTTGATTGTTTAAAATTATTCAAAGATGCATACTCCTCTTCAAAATCCTTACTGTATGAAGAAGGTTGCATATACGACCCGGTTGCATAAGAAACACCTAAGGTTCCCCAAATTGCCGGGTGGAGTGCGGCTCTGCCATGAAATGCCAGTTCTTTATCGATGTTATAATCTCCAGTTGCAGAAGAAAGGGGCGCATTCATGAGCGCAACATCATATTCCAATAATTTGTCAAAGAAATAACCGTTCGCACCAACTCCCGTGTAGTATCCACATGTATATATTGTGGTGAGTCGATTGCCATACAGATTGCCATATTGAGTGCCGGACGGATATGCTACTTGCGGATTGAGATATCCTGTTAGTGGTGAAATGTTTTGTGAATATGAAAAGAAGAGAGGCTGACCTATAAATGGATTTTCTGATGGTAATTGGCGTTTGGAAAATGTTCCAAAAGGGGTCATTATTCTTCCAAGGGAAATCGACAGTGCATCTCCGAAAATTCTCGAGAAACTCACATAGGCTAGTTGTATCTCAATACTTTTAAAGTCCAGCGCCTTCGCAGGATCGTTGGCAAGTTTTGCTGTGAACGAAATAGTAGGACTAATATCTCCCTCAATGAAGAGATGTAACTGCTGAAGATTTAGTTGGGGGTACTCGTTTGGCAATCCGTTCGTTTCCAGTCCGCTGTCTTTCCCACCTTTTCGGGCTTCAAAGTCGAAGATCCCCCAGCAATGAAGTTGAGCCGTTGCTGTGGAAGTGAGGGATGCAAGTACCAATACTAGGAAATATCTTTTCATATTTCTTCCGTATGATGGTGCGCTGGCCGAATATGCCGCCTATTTTTAAGTTACTAAAATTTTATAACAAAATTCGTGTTGTAATAATTCCATTACTGAAAGGAATTGACACCTTCTCGTTTGAATGAAACAGCTCTTCAGTATTAAGGATTTGTTAATTGTGCATCAATTGATGAAGATGGCTTGAAAGAGAGAACCCTAACCTCTATATTAATAGTATAAATCCGAGAGATCGGTAGACCGTATGAAAAAAAATATCCTGGTTGTTGACGACGAAAAAGACATAGTTGACCTCCTTTCCTATAATCTGATTAAGGAAGGCTTTGCAGTTATCACTGCACGCAACGGACGCGAAGCGCTGGAACGAGTGAAGCAAAAACCGGATTTAATCATCTTAGATGTCATGATGCCTGAAATGAACGGATTGCAAGTCATTCAGGAATTAAAAAAGGACAAGAAGACAGCATCCATACCAGTGCTGTTGCTTACAGCAAAAGGATCAGAGACAGATGAAATTGTCGGGTTGGAAGTTGGCGCTGATGATTACATTGTCAAGCCTGTAAAGATAGGGAAGATCGTTGCGCGTGTGCATGCAGTGCTTCGCCGGCAGGAACACGCTGCTCAGAAAGCAATTCCTCAATTGGATATTATTTCCATCAAAGACTTAGAAATTAACGTGTCCAGCTATACAGCAAGTATTGGGAAACAGAAGCTCGTGCTTCCAAGGAAAGAATTTGAGACACTCGTCTATCTACTCCGCAACCGGGGCAGAGTACTTTCACGCGAATCCATTCTCAATGCTGTCTGGGGAGAAAATATTCACGTGGTAGACAGAACGATCGATGTGCACATTAGAAAAATACGCGAAAAGCTTGGTGCCTATTCCGATTATATCGAAACTGTATCAGGTGTTGGCTATCGTTTTAGAGGATAAATGAAAATACAAACAAAAATTACTTTCACCTATGTCGTTCTTGCGCTGTTGATTGTTATAAGCCTTGGTGTGTTCACAAGCTTGCGTATAGAATCGTACTTCAAGGATCATCTGGTGAACGAACTCAGCCGCCAGGCCGATTTAGTCTTCTTCATTCTCCAGAAAGACACGACCTATTCATTCTCGCAAATTGATCAGCAGGTGAAGTTGATCGGAGGTCTTGAACACCTTCGCATTACATTAATCGATGCACAGGGAAATGTACTGGCCGATTCGGATATTCCTCTTCCTGATATTTCCGGCGTACAGAATCATCTGGATCGTCCGGAAGTGCAGGATGCGAAACGTTATGGCGTCGGACACAATATCCGACGTAGCGCAACTATCGACCGCGATTTTTTGTACATGGCGAAACTGGTAAAGAAAGCCCCGACGAAAACAAGTTTTGAAAAGCTTCAGTTTATCAGATTGAGCGTTCCACTTGAAGATGTGCAGGATCAAATCAACAGCATTCGTTCGATTGTGATTATGGTGGGATTAGGAGTGCTGCTTGTGATTGTGGTCGTGAGTATTCTCGTTTCTCGCCGCATTGCAAAACCGATGGTGTACATTGCCCAAGGAGTGGAACAAATTCGTTCCGGTGATCTGGATGCACAGCTTGTTGTTTCATCGAAAGACGAAATCGGGCTTGTCGCAAGGGCGGTGAATGAGCTTGTACAAAAACTTAAATCGGATATTGTTCAATTAAAAAAGTTAGAACAAGTTCGCAGTCAGTTTCTTGGAAATGTTTCACACGAACTTCGCACACCAATCTTTGCCGTGCAGGGATATTTAGAAACACTTCTCGATGGTGCCGTGGATGATCCTTCTGTGAATCGTTCGTTTTTAGAGAAAGCACAGTCGAATCTTAGCCGTCTTAATGCCTTGTTGGAAGATCTTATTAACATTTCTCAGATTGAATCAGGTGAAATGAAAATGAGTCTTCGTTATTTCCGCGTGAACGAATTTCTTGAATCGGTTGGCAAGGAGTATGAGTCGCTGGCAAAAGGACGAGGTGTCTTAGTAAAACTGTCGTTGAGTACAAAAGATGATGATGAAGTGTTTGGCGATAAGGATCGGTTGAGACAAGTGTTGAATAATTTAATCAGCAACGCTATCAACTATAATAAACCAGGTGGAGAAGTTGTTATCGCTTCTGAAAAAGACGAACATGGTATCCGGCTGAGTATAAACGATACAGGTGTTGGTATTCCACCCGGGCATCTCCCGAGAATATTTGAGAGATTTTACCGTGTCGACAACAACCGATCGCGGGAGGTCGGCGGCACAGGACTTGGATTAGCAATTGTGAAGCATATTGTGGAAGCACACGGAAGTCAGATACAGGTTGAAAGTACAATGGGAGTAGGAAGCATCTTCCGCTTCCTACTTAAAAGCAGTTAATACGCCAGCACGGGCATTTCGATAGCAGGAATCACGATCTCGATAAGTTCCTGTTCCAACTCAAGTAATTCAATCCGCATCGTCTCGCGATAGCGTTCAGATTCTTCAATCAATTTCGGAATCAATCCTTTGTAGTGATTTATGCCGTCTTGTAAATTTTTTTTGAATGTACTGAAATATTTTTGCTCGTTTGCATTCCAAGTATCAATCCGCTTTTGGAGTTCGTTTTTCATAAAATCCACATACAAGCGCAGCTCGTTGATGAATAAGTTGGGGCGATTCGGGTCGGTTAGTAGCTGTAAACGTCCGTAGATATGTCCTACCATCTCTTCCAGCGAGACAATCTTTGAAAAATAGGCAAGATTCGGTCCTGGACACACGGCAACAGCGCGTATTTTTGCTGGCCCATGTCCATTACTGTTGATGAGCCCGGATGCGGCAAGATCCTCGCAAAGACATGCTTTTTCGACAACCTTTGCAATTTTTTGTTCTAACACTTCAGGCGATAGATTCCGTCTTTTCAGTTGTTCGATTTTCAATTCTTGATATTGACTGGATGCAGTGCATATTGCTTCTGTTGTAAACTCTGTGTTGGAAATAAGAAACTT
>Ga0182021_10007485_pt1 | contig 12941 bp, 12 predicted proteins | sample 612E3MmetaG_FD_120493 | JGI IMG/M metagenome (GOLD analysis project Ga0182021, IMG submission 120493) | Permafrost microbial communities from Stordalen Mire, Sweden - 612E3M metaG (Illumina Assembly) | ecosystem: Environmental > Terrestrial > Soil > Wetlands > Permafrost | place: Sweden... | reverse complement strand
TACCCATCGCCACAGCCGGCGGCGCCGCCGGCGCTCCACCGAAGTAGAGGATCACATGACAACGAACCCGCTCGAGCAGGCGCTCTACCAGGTGAAGCGCACGATCGTGGGCCAGGACGTACTCCTGGAGCGCATGGCCGTCTGCCTGCTCGCGCGTGGCCACCTGCTCGTCGAGGGCGTGCCGGGCCTCGCCAAGACGATGTCGATCAAGACGCTCGCGGCCACGATGGGCGGCCAGTTCCAGCGGATCCAGTTCACGCCTGACCTCGTACCGGCCGACGTCACGGGCACCCGTCTGTACAACCAGAAGACCGGCGAGTTCGAGACGGCCCTGGGACCGGTGTTCGCGAACCTGCTGCTCGCCGATGAGATCAACCGCGCGCCCGCGAAGGTGCAGTCGGCGCTGCTCGAGGTGATGCAGGAGCGGCAGGTGACGATCGGCCGCACCACGTACCCGGCGCCCGACCCGTTCCTCGTCATGGCGACGCAGAACCCGATCGAGTCGGAGGGTACGTACCCGCTGCCCGAGGCGCAGGTCGACCGGTTCATGCTCAAGGTGCTCATCGGCTACCCGTCGGTCTCCGAGGAGTACGCGGTGGTCGAGCGCATGACCTCGGCGCCGGTCAAGACCGAGCAGGTGCTGACACTGGACGACCTCAAGCGGATGCAGGCGCAGGCCGACGCCGTGTACGTGGACCCCGGCGTCATCTCGTACGCGGTCTCGCTGGTCTCCGCGACCCGCAATCCCGAGATGGTCGGACAGGGCCACCTGTCGCGGTTCATCACGTACGGAGCCAGCCCGCGCGCCTCGATCAACCTCATCCTTGCCGGGCGCGCGCTCGCGTACCTGCGCGGCCGCGACTTCGTACTTCCCACCGACGTCGCGGAGCTTAGCGGTGACGTGCTGCGCCACCGCCTGGTTCTGTCCTACGAGGCGCTGGCGGAGGACCTCACCGCCGACGACCTCCTCGAGCCGATCGTCGCCGCCGTACACCAGCCACCGATCGTCATGCGCGACCGCAGCGAAGAGGCCGATCTCGACGAGGCGGCGTACCAGAGACCGGCCATCACATGACCACAAGCGATCGCCGGAGGCCGGCGAAGGAGTCGGTGCCCCCCACGGGCGGGACGCCCGCTCTGACCGCCGACCGGCTCCTGCGGCGCCTGGAGTGGCGGATCGTGCGGCGCCTGGACGGGCGTTCGACCGGCGACTACCGAACGGTCTACCGGGGCACGGGCCTCGATGTCGCGGACCTCCGCGAGTACATGCCGGGCGACGACCTGCGCCACATCGACTGGAACGTCACGGCGCGGATGGACGCCCCGTACGTCAAAGAGTTCTACGAGGACCGCGAGCTCACCGCGTGGCTGCTGCTCGACACCACCGCGTCCATGGGCTTCGGCCCGCTCGCACGGCACAAGGGACATGTACTGACGGAGCTGGCGACCACGATCGCGTACGTGCTCGTGCGGGGCGGGAACCGCGTCGGCGCGATGCTGTTCGGCGGTCCGGGGACGGAAGGCGTGACCATCCCGCCAGGTGGTGGCCGCCGGCACGTGCTGAGGATCGCGCAAGCGCTTCTCGTCGGTCCGCGGAAGGGTACGGGGTCGCCGACGGACCTGTCCGTACTCCTGAAGTCCGCCGCCGGCGTCGCGCGCCGTCGCGGCCTCGTCGTCGTGATCTCCGACTTCCTGTCCGAACCCGGGTGGGAGAAGCACCTTGGCCAGCTCGCCCAGCGTCATGAAGTCGTCTGCCTGCGTGTGACCGATCCGCGCGAGCACGAGCTGCCGGCCGCGGGCCTGATGTGGGTCGAGGATGCCGAGACCGGCGAGCAGCTGTTCGTCGACACCGACGATCCGGTGTTCCGGGCCCGGCTCGCCGAGAACGCCCAGGCGGAGCAGACGGAGCTGGCGCTGCTGGTCACCCGCGCCGGAGCCGAGCTTCACGACGTCAGCACCTCCGACGACCTCGTCAAGGTCCTCGGCAAGATCGCCACGCTGCGGTCGCGTCGTGCTGGCGGTCGGGTGGCATCGATGGGCGGTCCGCGATGAACCTCTCGTTCACCTGGCCGTGGCTGCTGCTGAGCCTGGTGCTCGTCCCCGTCATGGTTCTTGGCTATGTACGGCTCCGGCGCACGCAGCGTCGCCGCCGCGCGGAGCTCGCGAAGCTCGGACTGGTCGCACCGACACTGAAGCGCGCGATCGTCGCGCCCGTGCTCATGCTGCTCGGCGTGACGCTCAGCCTTGCCGCGATGGCCCGGCCGGTCGCGACGGTCCCGGAGCCGCGACGCGAGGGGACGATCATGCTCGTCGTCGATGTGTCGAACTCGATGGGCGCCGACGATGTGACACCGACAAGGCTCGACGTGGCGAAGCAGGTCGCGAAGACGCTGGTGGCTGCGCAGGGCCCGGAGATCCAGATCGGCGTCGTCGCGTTCGGCGACGCGTCGGTCGTCGTGCAGCAGCCGACGACGAGCCACACCGAGGTGCTCGCGGCGGTCGACCGGTTGAAGGTCGGCGGCGCCACGGCGATCGGTTCGGGGGTGCTGACCGCGCTGAGCGCGATCGCGGGCGCACCCATCCAGCTGGCCCAGATCCCGTCGGACACGCAGATCGGCTGGTACGGGGGTACGGCCATCGTCGTACTGTCCGACGGCGAGCAGACGGGTGGCCCTGCCCCGGCCGACCTCGCCGACCTCGCCTCCACGGCCGGCGTCCACGTCTCGGCCGTCGGGATCGGCACCACGGCCGGTACGACCATCAAGGTCGGCGGCTTCCAGGTCGCGACCGCGCTCGACGAGTCCACGCTCAAGACGCTCGCCGACACGACCGGCGGCACGTACGTGGCGGCGTCCGACGCGCAGGCGATCGCCGGCGTGGGCGGGTCCGTCAAGCTGTCGTGGACCGCGAGAGCCGTCCCGCACGAGATCACGTCGCTGGTCGTCGCGGCCGCAGCGGTGCTCGTACTGTTCGGCGCCGCATGGTCGATCGTACGGACAGGGCGGGTGATCTGATGAAGCTCGGTTCTCCGTGGTTGCTGGCGCTCTCGCTGGCCGGCCTCGTGGTGCTCGCCGCCTACCTGTGGTGGCTGCGTCGCGGTCGGCGAAGCACAACCACGTTCTCCTCGCTCGGGCTGCTGCGTGAGGCGGCGTCCGGTCAGAAGCCATGGCGCCGGCACGTGCCGGTCGTGCTCATCTGTGCGGCGCTGGTCGTCCTCGGGGTCGGCGCGGCGCGGCCCACGGTCGTCACCACCGTGCCCTCGAACGATGCGACGGTCATCCTGGCGCTCGACGTGTCCGGCTCGATGTGCAACACCGACGTCACCCCCAACCGGCTCGCGGCCGCACAGACGGCTGTACGGAACTTCCTCTCGGCCCAGAAGTCGTCCGGTACGAAGTTCGGGCTGGTCATCTTCTCAAGCCAGGCCCAGCTGGCCGTCGCGCCGACCACCGACACCGCGCAGCTGCTCGCAGCGATCAATGGCATGACCACCGGGCGCGGGACGGTCATCGGCTCGGCGATCCTCACCGCGGTGGATGCGATCGCGGAGATCGACCCGAACGTCTCGCCGACCGACGCCGCGGCGGCGGCAGCCACGACCACGACGACCGTGACCCCAGCTGCTCCTGTTCCGGAGATCGTGGTCCTGCTGACAGACGGTGCCAACACCCGGGGCGTCACGCCGCAGCAGGCAGCCGTACAGGCAGCCCAGCGCGGTGTCCGCGTGTACCCGATCGGTTTCGGCACCACCAGCCCCAAGAGCATGGCGTGTACTGCCGCGCAGGTGACCAACGGCGGCTTCGGCGGCGGAGGCTTCGGCGGCGGCGGCGGTCGGGGGGGTGGCGGAGGCGCCAACAGCGGCGCGCTGATCGCCGACGACGGCGCGCTGAAGGAGGTCGCGCAGATCACTGGCGGCGAGTTCTTCAGCGCCGCCAGCTCGGACCAGCTGAACAAGGTGCTGGACAACGTACGGTCGAGGCTCGGCACGGTCACGCAGGAGGTCGACATCTCGGCCTTCCCCGCCGTTCTCGGCTCGCTCCTCCTCCTGGGCGCCGCCCTCGTGACGCTCCGGCGTAACCCGTTGGGATGAGCCGGTAAAGGGTGGACCGGTCCGACCTCGCCTCCGTGCGCTTGGGGTGAGCCGGTCCTCAGAGCCGGTCGCGCAGGGCGAGAAGAGTCTCGGTCGTGCCCGCGTCGAGGCGTACGGTCGCGCGATCATCGCCCCTTGTCGGGCCTCGGTTGATGATGGCGACTGGTGTGCCAGTGCGCGACGCGTGGCGTACGAACCGGAGGCCGCTCATCACGGTCAGCGACGAACCGAGGACGACCAGTACGTCGGTGGAGTCGACGAGCTCGTACGCGTTCGTCACCAGCTCCTTGCGGGCCGACTCGCCGAAGAAGACGACGTCCGGTTTGAGGACGCCGCCGCACGCCTCGCACGGCGCGATCCGGAAGTCGTGCCACCGGTCGACGACCGCGTCACCATCGGGTCGCAACCGCGCCGAGTCGAGCTCGGCGGCGCCGGCCGGCAGGTAGCCGTCGATGTCCGGGTTCAGCCCCTGCAGGCGCGACTGGAGTCGGGCGCGCGCCGAGTACGTACCGCAGGACAGACACACCACCCGGTCGATCCGGCCGTGGAGGTCGACGACCGGCGAGCTGCCGGCCGCCTCGTGGAGCCCGTCGACGTTCTGCGTGACGACGCCAGCGAGGCCAGGTGCACCGACCAGTGCGCGGTGGCCGAGGTTGGGCTCCGCGCGCCCGAAGGACTGCCAGCCGAGCATCGACCGCGCCCAGTACCGGCGGCGGTTCGCGTCGTCGGAGGTGAACTCGTCGTACATCATCGGGTTCGACGGCGGAGCGGACGGCCCGCGGTAGTCGGGGATGCCGGAGTCTGTCGAGATGCCGGCACCTGTGAGCGCGACCCAGCGGTGGCCGGACACCAAGGACACCAGGTCGTCGAGCCCGCCGCGTACCGTCACCGGCGGTAGCTCGGGCCGCGGCACCTGGTGCCGGATGGTCATGCGAAGAGCGCGCTGATCGCTGCGATGACGTCCTCGTCCAGACTCGTCATGCCGGCCTGGGCATTCGCCTCGATCTGCTCAGGGCGCGTGGCGCCGGCGATGACGCTGCTGATCCCCGGCTGCGCCAGCAGCCACGCGAACGTGGCCTGCAGCATCGTCACGCCGGCACCGTCGCACAGCGCCTGGTAGCGCTCCATGAGGTCCCAGTCCACCGACTCCAGCACCTCCGGACGCTGCCGGGTGAGGCGGCCTTCGCCGCCCTGGCGCGTGTACTTTCCGGTGAGAAGCCCGTTGTGGAGCGGGAAGTACGGGAGGAAGCCGAGCCCGAGGTCCCGTACCGCTGGGAGCACCTCCGCCTCCACCCCACGGGCCATGAGGCTGTACTCGTTCTGGGCCGACACGAAGGGCGGGAGCCCGAGCTCGTCGGCGACCGTAGCCGCCTCGCGAATCTGCTCAGCGCTGAGGTTCGAGTGCCCGAGGAAACGCACCTTGCCGGCCTGGACGAGCGCCGCGAGCGCTTCGATCGTGTCGCCGATCGGGGTGTTCGCGTCAGGCGTGTGCAGCTGGTACAGGTCGATGCGGTCCGTACGAAGCCGTGTCAGCGAGCCCTCGACGGCGTGTGCGATGTACGGGGCGGAGCCGGGCGAGCCCCAGGCGTCGGAACCGGTCGGGCCGCCGGCCATATGGCCGAACTTCGTGGCGATCACCACGTGGTCGCGCCGGCCGACGAGCGCCTGGCCCATGAGGTCCTCACTGCCGCCCTTGGGGTCGCCGTACAGCTCTGCGGTGTCGAACAGCGTGATCCCGTGGTCGATCGCCGCGTCGAGGACTGCCTTCGTGCCCTCGAGGGTCTCCGTCGGCGTGCCCGGCCGGGAGAAGTTGTTGCACCCCAGCCCGACGGCGCTGATTGTCAGGTCGCTGTTACCGAGATTCCGCGTCAGCATCATGGACGCCAGCCTAGGCGAGACCCACGACACCGGGGGCGCGTCCGCCGGCCATCTCAGGGAGGGTTCGCGCCGTGTGTCGGTTCATCATGTCAAGCAGGCGAACAGGATGTTCTCATGGCGGATCGGCCATGAGAACGTACAACTCACCCTCTTAACATGATGAACCGCGCCACGCGCACACCATGCGTCAGCGACGGATGAGCTGCTGGCCGTCGTATTCGAGCCAGAAGCCCGTACCGCCCGGAGCCGGCCAGGACTCTCCACCCACGCGGGCCATGCTCCGGTTCGGAGGGATGCGTACGCACTCCCCGACCTCGCCATCGCCCGGGTCGAACGCGGCCACGAGGTCGTCGCCGACGAACACCGCCGACTCGAGCCACGCCGAGTCGGGCAGGCTCGGGGCGGCGACGGTCCAGACGGGCTCGAAATCGGGCCAGGAGAACACCTCCAGCGGACCGGTACCACCCTGGGGTGCGGTCAGGACGAACTTGCCCGAGACGTGTACGTCGGTCAGCACCCGGTTGCGCCAGGGCGCCTCACGCAGGTCGATCGCCGCGGCATCGCCGCGCAGGAACCAGGCGCGCGCCGCGCGATCGTCGCCGATGCCGATGCCGATCCAGCTGTCCGTACCGCCCACGAGCTCGATGCCCGACGGGATGTGGCCCATCGGGGCCGTACCGGTCACGACGCCGGTGTGGATGTTCATGCGGACGAGCTCGCACGTGACGCCGTTGTCCGACGGAACCACTGCCCACGCGTGCCCGTGGCTCAGCCACGTACCGCCACCCTGCTCCAGGCCCCACTGCCGATGCTCTCGGCGCCAGCGCGTCTTGCCATGCCGCTGCAGCACGATGCCGGACCCGTCGTCGAAGACGACCGTGTCGGTGATCGGATCTGCGTCTGCGAGCCCCACCACGCCCGCAGGCAGACGCCAACTGCCGAGCGGATCGAGATCCGCTCCGAGCAGCGCAAGCTCTGAGCCCGCGTGGATGAAGGTCCAGCCCGCACGCCGATCGAACGATCTGATCGAACGCACAGGTCCTGGAACCGTGTACGCCACAGCCATTGACTAACTCCCATGTGCGCACCCGACGAGCAGGTGCGGTGTGTCCCCACGAAGAGAGTACGTCGTCAGCGCGTCCGCGTCACTACCCCTGAGGCAATCCTCATGGGTTCCCTAAGGAGACGTGAAAATCGTAGTCCTGACAGGAATGTCTGGAACTGCTCGGGAAGAACCCTCGATCGTGCTGCGACAAGGGCGTACGCGCTCGGGGCGGTGACCGAACCGTCGACTCGCCGCCGTCAGAGCAGGGGGAAGACGGGCATGAACTCCCAGGCCGACAGTCCCGCCTCGGACATCGCCGAGACGAGCATCTTGACCGCCTCGTCGACGCCCTGAGGTGAGATCGGTACGCCGGCGGAACGCGACGGTGTGCCGCCAGCCTTGGCGATCCCGAGCCTGCCGCTGGCCCATCTCCGCGCGATCACGGCTGGCTGCGCCGTGACGATGAGCCGCCTCTGGCCCTGCCAGGGACCGGTCTCGATACCCAGGAAGAAGTCGCCGTTTCCGACACCCCCTGGCGCGAGGGCCCAACGCTCGTCGCGTCGGAGTGCCACGTCCACCATGCGCTTGAGCTGCCACGCCGCGTACGGATCGAGGTCCGGGTCCGACACACCCAGTGGGCGTCCCGGGAACGTTCGCGGCGCCCCGGAGAGCGGGTTGCGGTTGCGTACCTGCAGCGTCTTCTTCTCGCGGTCGAGGCGTCCGCACTCGACGAAGCCCGAACCGGTGTCGATCCTCTCCACCTCGCCGACGCCCAGGATCCCGGCGAGCGCCGCGGGATTCTCGGGTCGCCAGATCTCGACGGCGCTCGTGCTCCAGAACCCGACGAGACCACCCGCGACGAGTCCGAGCAGTCCTCGGACGAGTCCGTTCGCGTCAGGGGTGACCACAGCGTCGGGGGCGGCCCCGATGAGGTCGAGAGGCGGCAGATCGAGCCATGACATGGTGCCTTTCACGATACAAGGCCCGCGGCTCAACCGGCCTCAGGCCAGGGACGCCGCCGTGCGCAGCTCCGCCAGGACGCGCGAGTCGATGCCGCCCGGCACGATGCGGTTCTCGAGGTTCACCACGCCGGCCCAGTCGGCGAGGGCGGCCTCGGCATCGGCATCGGCATCGGCATCGGCCTCGGCATCGGCATCGGACGATGCGTAGCCGAGCCGGCGGAGATGCCCGGCAACCTCCTCGTACAGCGCTGAGTCCCATGGCTGTACGTCCTCGGGGCTGCCCAGGACGAGCGTCGCGACGTCGTACACCCGGGCGAGCTCGGTCGGCGCGTTCGGGTGGTCGTCGACGCGCACGTCGGCGAGGATGCCACTCGCGTCGTAGCCGGTGCCGGCCTCGTGGACCACCAGCGCGGCGCTCTGGCGGCCGCGAGAGTCACCGCCCGCCGCATCCCCGGCCAGCAGCGCGGCGAGCAGCCGCTTGTCGAGCGACTGGCCGGCCGTCGCGAGGAACGCCCGCTCCATCTCGGTGACGACGTCGGGTCCGGTGAGGATGTTGCCCTGGATCGCGTACGCCTCCTGCGCGTCGCCCTTGGCGATGCCTCCCGCCCAGTCCATGCATTCGGCACCCGTGTACGTGGCCGCTCCGTCCGGGCCGACAGCACCGACCTGGCGGGACTCGCGGCCCTCGTCAGCGGCGACCGCGACGTCGAGCGCCGCCTGCGTCCCCGTACCCGCCGCCAACGCGTCGAGGATCTCGGCCCGGTAGGCGAACCGGCAGAACGACTGGCTCGCCACCGCCCCGACTCCGACCCGCACCTCGGGGACGATCGCCCCCACGCAGACGAACTTGCTGGCGACCGCGACGCCCCAGGCGTTGCCGGAACGTGCGGCGATGGAGAAGGTCATGACGGCACAGTAGGCAAGACTGGGCGCCTGCGCGACATCACTCACAGCCTGTCGAACGTTGTAAGGAATATTCGTCGGACCCAGATCGTTTCGATTTCAACTACTTCATGGGAGTGCGACATGCATTTCGGGATCTTCACCGTCGGGGACGTCACGACCGATCCGACCACGGGGTACACGCCCAGCGAGCATGAGCGGATCAAGAACACGGTGACGATCGCGAAGAAGGCCGAGGAGATCGGGCTCGACGTCGTCGCGTTCGGCCAACACCACAACCCGCCGTTCGCCGCGAGCTCGCCGACCACCACGATGGCGTACGTCGCGGCGCAGACCGAGCGCATCCTGCTCTCGACGGCGACCACGCTGATCACGACGACCGACCCCGTACGGATCGCCGAGGACTACGCGCAGCTCCAGCACCTCGCCGACGGCCGCGTCGACCTCATGCTCGGCCGCGGGAACACCGGACCGGTGTATCCGTGGTTCGGCAAGGACATTCGCGACGGCATCCCGCTCGCCGTCGAGAACTATGCGCTCCTGCGAAGGCTCTGGGACGAGGACGTCGTGACGTGGGAGGGCAAGTTCCGTACGCCGCTACAGGGGTTCACCTCCACGCCGCGCCCGCTCGACGGTGTACCCCCGTTCGTGTGGCACGGCTCGATCCGCAGCCCCGAGATCGCCGAGCAAGCCGCGTACTACGGCGACGGCTTCTTCTCCAACCACATCTTCTGGCCCGCCTCGCACACGAAGCAGATGGTGGCCCTGTACCGGCGGCGCTTCGAGCACTATGGCCACGGCACGGCCGACCAGGCGATCGTCGGGCTCGGCGGTCAGGTGTACATGGCGAAGAACAGCCAGGATGCGATCGCCGAGTTCAGGCCGTACTTCGACGTCGCCCCCGTGTACGGTCACGGCCCGTCCCTCGAGGACTTCATGCAGCAGACGCCCCTGACCGTGGGGTCGCCGCAGCAGGTGATCGAACGGACGCTCGGCTTCCGCGACTACGTCGGCGACTACCAGCGCCAGCTCTTCCTCATGGACCACGCCGGGCTGCCGCTGACCACGGTGCTCAAGCAGCTCGACCTGCTCGGCAGCGAGGTCGTACCGGTCCTGCGCAAGGAGTTCGCCGCCCTGCGGGGTCCCGGCGTGCCCGACGCTCCCACGCACGAGTCGCTGCTCGCGGCGCGCCAGACCGAGCCGGTCGCCGTATGACCCGATCGATCGTCGTCGTCAGCGCCGGCCTGGCGAACCCGTCGTCCACCCGGTTGCTTGCCGACCAGCTCGCCACCGCCACCGACCTGGCGCTGCGCGGGCATGGTGACGCGGCGGACATCATCGTCATCGAGCTCCGAGAGCTGGCCCATCCGCTGGCAGACCACCTGCTCACCGGGTTCGCCAGCGGGGCGTTGGCCGAGGCGATCGAGACCGTACGACACGCTGACGGGCTGATCGCCGTCACGCCGGTCTTCGCCGCGTCGTACTCGGGGCTGTTCAAGATGTTCTTCGAGGTCCTCGAGCAGGACCTCCTGCGCGGCAAGCCCATCCTCCTCGCCGCCACCGCCGGTACAGCCCGGCACTCGCTCGTGCTCGAGCACGCGATGCGGCCGCTGTTCTCATACCTTCGGGCCATCACCGTACCCACGGCCGTCTTCGCGGCGACCGAGGACTTCGGCGGTACGGGCTCGGGCGCGTTCACCGAACGCATCGCGACCGCCGCGGGCGAGCTGGCCGACCTCGTCCTCGGATCCCGTCGCGCCGTGCCGTCAGACCCGTTCGAGGACGTCACACCGTTCGACCAGCTGCTCAAGGGCTGACCTCGCTCCGGCCGCCTCATTCGTTCCGTCGAAGTGCAGGTTATGACGGCACTCGCAGGACCTGTACGAACTCGTTCGATCAACGTGCAGGTTCTGACACCCCGATTCGGCCCTCAGAACCTGCACGTCGATTGATTCGGCTCGATCGGCTCCTGAGCCACCCCCGAATGACCAGCACTGTGATTGATCCGGAGCCGGCGCCTAGGTGACCGGCCAGCCCCTTCGTGACGGGCGACCGTCATCGAGGGGTCATGACACGCCGCCCACATCGCTGGCACGAGCAGTTGTCGACTCCCCGACCCAGCGGCCGGATGACACTCCTGGTCGAGGGGTCGCGACACGCTCAGCATCGTTCCCAGCGTCTGCCGGTGGTGACCCCTCGATGACGTGCCGCAGGAGCGCGTCCATATCTCGACGCCGACGTCGGGTCCCGCCCGCTCCCCGTGACAGGCGCCGAAGGTGCCGGGGACAACCTCAGGGACCGGATGTGCCACGTGCGCCATCGAGGGGTCAGGGCACCCGCCGGATCGGAGCACCCACGTGGCGCGCGGTCCCTGACGGGGTAGAGACTGGGTCTCGATGACCGCGCGGATCGATGACGTCACCAAACCTGTACGGGGGGCCAAACAACGACCGACCCCCCGGTGGGTGGGGTGGTTCCTCATCGCCACGCCCAGCCTCGCGGCCGCAGGGCCGCTCTGGGGCGCTGGGCCGTGGACGACGTTCCGCGCCGCTGTCGCCGTACTCTTCCTGACCGCCGCGTGGGACTGGTGGCGGTTCCAGGACCGGTCCCGCACGTTCTTCACGATGCTCGGCATGGGGATCGCGTTCCAGGTCTCCGGGATCATCGCGCTGGCCTGGTCGAAGCCTCCGTCGGACGCCGCGTGGCACGAGCTGCTCGGCGTCGGGCTGATGTTCGCCCTCGGCGTGGCGCTCGTACAGCTCTATCGCACCGCCGAGACCGTGCTCACGATCGCGCGCGGCTGGCTGTACATGGTGGTGCTCGTCGAGGTCGTCAACCTGTGGGAGCTGGTCAGCGGGAGCCGTCTGTCGAACTATCACCTGGCCCCTGACCGGCGCGGCACTCCCGGCTGGTCGGACATCGCCGGCCCGTTCGGGACCCCGAGCCAGCTCGCGGCCGTGTTCGTCATGGCGGCGATCGTCATGGCTGTGGGCTGGTCGCTCGAACACGACCGGAGACTGCGCTGGGCGTACGTGGCCGTCTGCGCGCCGATGCCGTACCTCCTCTGGCGCACCTCCTCGACGCTCGGCCTCCTGCTGTTCGTGATCGTGGCCGTGTGCTGGCTGGCCGTGTACAGCTGGGGGCGACGGATCGGTATCGCCCTCCTCGTGGTCGTGCTCGTCGCGCTGCCACAAGGGCGGTCGTTGCTGGTGTCGCTCTGGCGGCAGATCAGCACGCTCTTCGGCGGCACCACCGATGCGGCCTTCTCGGCGGGCGACGCGTTCAACCTCCTCCGCGATGGTGCCGTCCTGCTGGTGCGCTCCACGTGGATCGGTGTGGGCCCAGCCGGCTTCCCGTACGCGATGACGACCCGCTCCACTCCGTACTTCACCCACGCCGTCGTCACCCCCCACAGCGCAATCGTCGAGATCACGAGCCAGTACGGGATCGGCATGTTCGTCCTCGTCACATTGGCCGGGATCGGGCTCGCCAAGTGGGCGATCGACCGTCTTCGCCGTACAGCCCGGCAGCCACTGCGCGGCGCCCCGCGGATCGTCGCGATGTGGACCCTCGTGGCGGTGCTGATGTGGCCGCTGCTCTCGATGCTCGGCCCGACGTACCTCGACCAGTCCGTGGCGGCGCTGTTCGTCGCGACCGTGGCCATGTGGGCCCGTCACATCGAGCGACCGCTCGGGCGACGCGTGCGTCCGTCCGAGGTCGCCTTCCGCAACCTGCCACCTGCGCCGGTGGCACAACCCACCAAGGAGACATGATGCTCATCCGAGCCGATCGATTGGTCACGGCCACCGACGTGTACGAGCCGGGGTTGCTCCGTACGGAGGGTGACCGGGTCGTCGAGGTCGGACCCTGGACCTCAGGGTCGCCTGATCTCGAGGTGGCCAACCTCGCGCCTGGCCTCGTCGACGTACATGGCCACGGTGGCGGCACCGCCTCGTTCTCGATCGACCCTGAGACGGCGATCATGGCCCACCGCCGGACCGGAACAACGACCCAGATCGCGAGCCTCGTCACGGAGACGTACGACGACCTGGAGGCGCAGGTC
>Ga0182021_10007483_pt1 | contig 12942 bp, 1 predicted proteins | sample 612E3MmetaG_FD_120493 | JGI IMG/M metagenome (GOLD analysis project Ga0182021, IMG submission 120493) | Permafrost microbial communities from Stordalen Mire, Sweden - 612E3M metaG (Illumina Assembly) | ecosystem: Environmental > Terrestrial > Soil > Wetlands > Permafrost | place: Sweden... | reverse complement strand
TACCACGAGCCCGTACACCGAGACTCTCGGCTTTGGCTCATCGAGCGGCGCCGCGACGATCGAGGTCCTGGTACAGGACGGCACCGGGACCTGGTCCGCCGTTCGGACCATCACCCTCACGCCGGACAATGGCTCCTCGATCGGGGCGGACTTTAGCGCACCCAACGAGTCCGCCCAGCTGCTCATGAACTCTACGAGCAACAGCGTGACCTGGAGCGAGGCGGACCCGGCCTCGGGCATCGCGTCGCGTTCGCTGCAGCGCCAGCGCCTAGCGGCCTCGGGGGGCACATGCACCGGCAACTGGCAGAACGACGGGAGCCCCACGAGCACGGCCTCGCCGCAGGCTACCACCCTGTCCGATGGCTACTGCTATCAGTGGATCGTGACCCTGACCGACCACGTCGGCAACGCGCGAAGCTTCACCTCGGGCCGGGTCTTGGTCGACACGAGTCCCCCGAGCGCAGACATCACTGCGCCGGAAACGGGCCAGCCGCTGGCGGGCACGGTGATTGTGACCGGCAGCGCGAGCGATCTCAACTTCAGCGGCTACGTCCTCGACTATGGCGCCGGCTCGGCGCCGGACGCCTGGACGACGATCGTGACCTCGGCCAGTCCGGTCACCACGGGCACCCTGGGAACCTGGGTGACAGGGTCGCTGACCGGCGTCTACACGCTGCGCCTCACCGCCACCGATATCGCCAACAACACCAGCGTGGTGACCAACGCCATCTACCTCGACAACACCGACCGTGGCCACGAGCCCTACTACACGAGCGTGCCGTTCGATCTCGGCAGTGGCTGGAACTTGGGCGTGAACGTCGCCACCGGCGAGGCGTCCCTCTCGCGCGGTCTGTTCAGCATTCCATCGTGGGGTCCGGGCCAGTCGCTCTCGCTCGCCTACAACTCAGCGGACCCCAGCACGGCCGGGCTGTTCGGTACCGGCTGGTCGAGCAATCTGACCCAGTATCTGAGCTTTGAGTCGGGCTTCGTGGTCTGGCACGGGGCCGACGGCGGCCGCGTCCCATTCGGCCAGGTGCAGAATGCCTGGACGGCTCTGGCCGGCCACTACGAGATCCTCACTCAGCCGAGCGGGGGCGGATACAAGATCACCGAAACCGACGGCAGCTCACTGAGCTTCGATAGCTCGGGCCACCTGAGCGCGCTTACCGATCGTTATGGCGTGTCTCTGGCGATCGTCTGGGGCTCCAGCGCGACAGACGCGACGTCCACCCATTCGACGACGTTTACAACCGACTCGAGTCATCAGCGGATCACCAGCCTGACGGACTCCGCCAATCGAAGCTGGAGTTATGCCTACTCGGCGAACGGCAGCCAGCTGACCGGCATCACCGATTCGGCGGGCAACCTCACAACCCTCGCCTACGACGCCTTCGGCCGCTTGACCTCGATCAGCCGCGGGCTGACACCATATGGCGGCTCGCAGGCTCCTGTCGTCTGGTCGATCGCGTATGACCAAACCTCGGGAATGGTGACGAGCGTCACCGACCCGACCGGCGGAACGGAGAACGCGAGCACATTCACCTACGACTCTGGGTACGCGGCTGGAACGACAACCGTCGTCCGACCACGCGACGCGACTGGCATCACGCCGCCGGCCACGACCGGGTACAGCCTCGATGATTCTGGTCGCGGTTGGGTCAGCTCCATGGTGGAATACGCGAGCGCGGTCGACGACCCAGACCCGGTGAGCTGGACGACTTACTTCGCCTATGACGCCGATGGCAACCTCACGAACGCGAGCCACCAGATCGACGCCGCTAGCCCTTACGCGACGGGCTCATCGACGTACGACGCGTGGGGCGATGTCGCCACCCAGACCGACCCGGCCGGCATCACGACGAGCTACACGTACTCCACCGACGCATTCCACGATCTCATCCTCAAGGTGGTGTCTGCCTCGGACTCGGAGCGCACCCTGAGCCAGGCTAGGGCCTATGCGTACGACTCACTTCATAGGCTCTGCCGCGAGGTCGCTAACCCGAGCGTCGATCCCTCTACGATCACCTGCACGAGCACGCTGCCCGGCGGAGCAGCCGACCAGAACCTCGACACCCGCTACGCGTACGACACGCACAATCAGATGACGAGCCAGACCGATCCGGCAGGCATCGTCACCGCCTACACCTATTCAGACTCGGGCAATCAGACCGCGGTCACCCGCAACTACGTCGCCTCGGGGCCCGTGGACGACTCCACCAACGTGACCACGAGCTACACCTACGATGCCGCGGGCGACGTGCTATCGGAGACCAAGCCGATCTCGGTGATCGGCCCGGTCAGCGCCACCACGCTCTACACCTACGACCTGCTGGGCCAGGGCCTCATCGAGACTGATCCAGGCGATGCCTCGATCCCATCGACCCGGACGCTGAGCACCTACGACGAATTCGGCGAGAAGACCTCGACCACGAACCAGGTATGCGTTCCGGGCCAGTCGGGCTGCACGTGGACGAGCCTGACTTCGACGACGACGGTCTACGACGCCCTGGCTCATACCACTCGCGCAACCGACACGACGTTCGAGTCGGGTCAGTCCAACCTCGTGTCAACGACAAGCTACGCCCCCGATCTCGCGGGTGACGTCCTATCTACGACCACGCCCGACGGCGCGACCACCGGCGACACCTACGACGCCCTCGGCGAACTGGTCTCCGAAAGTGCGTCCGGGGCTACAACGACCCATGCCTACGACGGTCTCGGGCGCGAGGTCACAACGGTCGCTCCGGGGTCTGACACGGGCACCCTCACCACGACGCGTACCTTCGACGCGGACGGCAATCTGCTCATCCAGTCCGCCACCGACAGCACGGACAGCTCGGTCTCGACCACGACCAACATGTACGACCTGCTGGGTCGGACGGTGCAGAGCACCGACCCCGAAGGCCAGGTTAATACCAAGGCATACGATGCGGCTGGCCGGGTGGTCCACTCCGTGATGGGCACCGCGGCTTCGGACACGACCTACGACCGCGACGGCAAGGCGATCACGTTCGTCGGCCCGTATGACTCCACGGACCAGAACCCGACCAAGACCACGAGGGCCACCGCGTACGACGGTCTGGGCCGCCAATGCCGGGTCGTGGACGATGCGACCTTCGATCTGCAGACTCTGACGCACCCGTGCACGGACCCCATCAGCGGCACCGACACCACGAACATCACGACCACGACCTACCACGACGCCGCAGGTGACACGATCGCCACCGTCAACGACGATGGATCAACGAGCGCATCGGTGACTCGGACGTTCTACGACATCGGTGGCGGGGTCACAAAGACGGTCGAGGGCTGCACCAACTCAGGCACGACGCCTCCGTCCGACCCGGTTAGCTGCGCTGGCACAGGTACCCAAGACGCTGAAACGAATATCATCACCACCAACACCTACGGCGCCAGCGGCGGCCTGCTGCTTTCGGCGAGCACAGTCGCAGGAGTGGAGACCGACACGACCTACGATGGCGCGGGTAACACGCTGTCGAGTGTCGTCGACGTCGGGCATCTCAACTTGACCACGAGGTACGCCTACGACAGCGCCGGCCGCCAGATCAGCGTGACCGACCCCGCAGGCATCGTGACAGCTACGGTCTACGACGCCAATGGCAACGAGTGTCGGATGATCGCGAATGCGACGATCGACCCGACGAGCCTGACCAATCCGTGCACCGACCCGATCGCGGCCAAGACGGCGACCGCCAACGTCGACACCCAGGATTCGTACGACGCCGCCGGCAACAAGACCGACGAGACCGCGCCCGACGCGTCCGTTACCCACGATGTCTACGATGGCGATGGCAACCTGACCAGCGAGATCACTAACTACGTTCTCGGGTACGTCGGCATCGACCCGAGCGTGAATGCGACCACGAGCTACGCGTATGACGACTCCGGCCGCCAGATCACCTCGACCGACCCTGCGGGCGTCATCACCGCCACCGTATACGACGCCAACGGCAACGTTTGCCGGACGATCGGTCACGCGACGATCGATCCCATGACCCTGACCAATCCCTGCACCGATCCGCTCGCGGGCCAGACCGCGAGCGTCAACATCGACACCGGGTACCGCTACGACGCCGCGGGCCACAAGATCGCGATGATCGCCCCATCGCCAGCCGATGGCGCGACCCCGGCGAGCACGGTCGTCACCGACTACGCCTACGACGTGGCCAGCCGGTTGTGCCGAGTCGTGGAGAACGCCAGCCCGAGCCTCGATCTCACTAGCCTGGCCGACCCGTGCGCCGGCACGATCACTTCGAGCGCCACCGCCAATATCGACACCCGGTACAGCTATGACGCCAACGGGAACCTCGCTACGCAGTACAGCGCGGGCGAGCCGAGTGCGGGCGACCCCGCAGGCACGACCCACTACGGCTTCGACGTCCTCGGACACCAGCTCAGCCAGACCGACCCCGACGGCAACGTCACGAGCTGGAGCTACGATGCCGGCGGCAACAAGGCTAGCCAGAGCGATCCCGACGGCGGCAAGACCTACTGGTTCTACGACGACGCCGCTCGCCTCTGCCGCCGCGTGGCCTTCGCCCCCAACGCCACGTACACGCTCCCCTCATCGCCCTGCACGAGCGCGACCGCCGTGGCCGGCGCCGCGGTGGACACCCTCTACTCCTACGATAATGACGGCAATCAGACCAGTGCCACCGATGCCATCAGCGGCCAGGTGATCGGCACCACATACGACGCCCTGGCCCGTCCGACCAGCGTGAGCGACACAGGCGGTGCCACGACCGATCCTGGCACGACCTACACGTATGGCTACAGCACCGGGGGGCGCACGGATGCGTCGGGCTCCTACAGCTTCACCCTCGATACCGCCGGCCGGCAAGTGAGCCTCGCGGACCCGCTCCATTCAAGCGGCAACGACTACGCCTGGGAATATGCAGCCACCGGCACGACGACGAGCGTGACCGATCCGACGCTCAACGCCACAACCTACAGCCACGACGCCCTGGGGCGGCTGATCGGCCAGTCGACGGGCGGCAGTTCGGCCTGCACCACCTGCGCCTACTACAACTACGCCTACAACGCCGCGGGCAACCAGATCAGCGCCAATGCCAACATCTCCGGCGGTTCGGCCAACGGCACCACCGCCTATACGTACGATCCGATGTCGCGCCTGCTCACCTACACCCCACCCACGAGTGGCGCGAACCAGACCTACACCTGGAACGCGACCCCGGACCGGACCTCGATCAAGACCGGCTCCGCGAGCCCGATCATGACCTCCTATGACGCTGCCAGCCGTCCGGTGGCCGATGCCTCGGACTCCTCGGACGCCGAGGGCCGGATCACGGAGCTTCCGGGCTCGCATGCGGGCGAGACCCTGACCCTGAGCTGGGACCCAGCGAGCCGCTTGACGGGAGCTTCGTCGAGCCTCGGTGCAGCTTCGAGCGCGACCTTCACGTACGACCCGCTCGATCGACTGGAGACCATCCTCTCGAACGGGACGACCACGAGCTTCCTCTATGTCGGGCTGACCGACGCAGTCGCCCAGGTGACGACCGGCTCCACGGTGACCAAGCTCGTGACCGATCTGGACGGCACCGAACTCTACGACTACGACGCCACCAGCCTCGCTCCGACCTACCTGGGTCGCAACGGCCACGACGATGTGACCTGGACAGCCGACGCCACCGGCGCCGTCAACTCGACTGCCTACTACGATCCCTATGGCAACATCGTGGCTTCGAGCGGCTCGGTCCCGAGCACCCGCTGGCAGGGTAGCTGGCAGGATGGTGCGAGCGGCCTCTACTACGTCGTCGCGCGCTGGTATTCCGCGGCGAGCGGCCGGTTCGTGTCAAACGACCCAATCACGCAAGACCAGGCCGATCCGCAAGGCCGCGATCCCTATGCCTACGGGGCCGGAGACGCAACCGGCTCAACTGACCCGGACGGGCGTGACCCGGTTCTGTTGTCCAACTACTCTGTCGTGGCTGGGTACCACGAGCCTTTCTTCAGCGACCCCGATGGCAACTACGGCCTTTGCCAGTCCGGAGCGTTGAGAGTCGTGCTGGCCTTCACCGTCGGGGCAGGCGACCCGTCTGGGACGATGCCGATCGCGCCCCGCTGGAACACCACCTATGTCTGGAATCAGAACTACGGGTCGGGGTACTACCACGGGACTTGGCCAGTCTCAAGCTACACCGACCCCACGACGCACGCGACGGCCAAAGCTGACAAGGGAGGGGACACGTATGGCCAGAACTATATGTTGTACCTCGGATATGGACTCAAGGCTCCTGGCATGACGGGCGTCGGCTTGAGGCGGAGCGGCAATATCGCAGAAGATGCGCTGAGCATGGCGAATTGGGAGACCAACGGAGAGAAATCGGGCTCTGCCCAGTTCGCGATGGGAAGCGGTGGTGACACCGAGCTGGCTGTTGATTCCAACGTGAGTATGTCCATCGACCTGGGCGTTCCAGTTTGGGTCGCGATTCGAACCGCCTCGCTATACAGGAACATCGGCCTTCCTAGCTGGCGTGTCCGCAATGTCCCATATGGCCGAAAACTCGCCGGCAAATGGAGCACCTACGCGAAATGGAGCGACTACCACAGCCTCGACGAGGGGCCGCTAAACGCGGGTCACGCGATCGCGATCGTTGGATATGACTCGTCGAACTACTACTACATCGATACTTGCGGGCAAGGCCAATTCAACGGCGCCCACGTGAGTTGCCGTGCCGGACCATACGACGACTACACCGGCTTCTCGTACCGCCATGGTGCGTCTGACACGAGCCATATCAACCATGTATGGAAGATATCCAAGGATGACATGCACCAGTTGATGTACGAATGGACAACGAAACCGGGAGTGCACAGATGGAAAAGCGCGTATGTCTACTTCAATGGGAATGCCATTTGTCACTACCCGTGGTGATCGCTCGATTCGCTCTGCTCGACGTTGCTTGTCGTTCGCGCCATATACCGAGAGGCGGTTTGTCGGATGCCTAGACACGGAGACGTGTGGAGCGCGACCCGAGCACGAGCCTCGGCTATGGTCATGGTTGCGGGTCTGGTCGCGCTCGGCACCGCCTCATGCAACGCGGGCGGCTCGACGCCGAGTGGCACTCCGGGCGGTACCGTTTCCAGCAGCCGACCTTCGATGCCGACGCCTGCTTTCAGCGCCTCTCCGAGCCTGACGCCCACGCCCGCGCCTTCAATCACGCTCGCTCCGACGGCGACACCGGGGCACGGCACGTTCACCGTGGCCGGGCCGATGGTGAGCTCGATAGCAGGGCTTGCGTCGGTGACGCTGCTGAAGGACGGCCGGGTCCTGATCGCCGGCGGCATCGGCGACAACCACGTCCCATTGTCGTCGGCCGAAGTGTTCGACCCGAAGACCGGGACGTTCACCGCCAGCGGTGTCATGTCGACCGGGAGGTGGGTTCACACCGCCACGCTGTTGGCTGACGGCCGGGTCCTGATCGCCGGTGGCGAAGGTGTCCACGCCGCCAGCCTTGCCTCAGCCGAGATCTATGACCCCGCGACGGGCCAGTTCAGCCTCACGGGATCGATGAGCGGCCCGCGGATAGGGGGCATGACTGCCACCCTGCTGGCCGACGGGCGCGTTTTGGTAGTCGGCGGCAACTACGGTATCACCCTCAATCCGAGGGCCTCGGCCGAGATCTATGACCCTGCCACCGGCCAGTTCAGCCCAACAGGGTCGATGCTGGCAGTCGCGAACGGGGCAACTGCCACACCGCTCGCCGGCGGACGAGTGCTGTTCATCGGGGGCATGGACCACTCCGGTGCCTACCTCTCCTCGGCGGAACTGTATGACCCATCGACCGGTCAATTCGCCATGACCGGGTCCATGGCACATGCTCGGTTCAACGACACGGCAACCTTGCTGGCAGACGGCCGGGTCCTCGTCGCCGGAGGAATGGCTGACACGGGCCACGTGGTCGCGTCGACCGAGGTCTACGACCCTTCCAGCGGCAAGTTCACACCCACCGGCTCGATGAGCCAGGCCCGCGAGTTCCACACTGCAACTCTGCTGGCCGACGGACGCGTCCTGGTAGCGGGCGGCGACAACAACGACGTCGGCCTGGCCTCCACCGAGATCTACGACCCCTCGTCCGGCAAGTTCACGCCGACCGGTTCGATGCCGGCCCCCCGGGACGCGATCTCGGCCGCACGGCTGGCGGATGGCCGGGTCATGTTCGTCGGCGGATCGGACTTCGGCGCGAATGCCGCCTCGCCGTGGGTGTACCTGTACAACCCGTGATCTTCGGGCAACCAACCGTACGAGTTGTAGGCTCTGTCTGCGATTGGACTCACGATGGTTTCATCGTGGACGACGTGTCCGGCCCCGAACAAGGAAGCGGACTGTGATTCCCCTGTGGTTTCACGCCGAGACTCTGGGTTGGAATGATCAGTTTTTGACGCGGGGACCGGCCCGCGGACAATGGCGTGGAGCGACCCGTCGTCCGATGCCGAAACCCCACATGGCTCCGAGTAGGCCGACGGGGATGGCGGGTCGCCGTAACTGCCGGATCAGCTTCGGCGTCCCCGTGTCAACGGAAGCTCAGGACGGGTCGGCCTGACGAGGGCACCTTCTCGATGTCAGACCCTTGTTCCTTAGTCGCGTTCCTGCCAGGCTGTCTAGGGACCTCAGATAGCTGCTGAAGGGGCAGGTCTTGAACGGCCCCCGCTGTGTAGTCGCGAAAGGAGCGTTCTCCGTGGCCAAGCGTCTGCCGCGGCACCACGCTGCCGGAAGGGCGCGAAATAGGGAGGCTCCAGCACGGCGACCCGCGATCCGCACGGATTCCTCCAAAACTGACTTTGGGGTAGTTGTTGCGCTGCAGGAAGAGTTGGCGGCAATGCTGTCCGCGCTTGGGAAGTACGAAGAGGTCGACCTAGGGTCGCGTGACATTCGCCACTACTACAGATCTTTCGTCCACTGTCAGGACGGTTCCGAGCAGTCAGTCGTCTGCGTCAAGGCAAGTCAGATGGGTCAACTAGCGGCCCAGAATGCGGCCAGCGACCTCATCTCCGGCTGGAAACCGAGACATTTACTGCTCGTCGGGATCGCAGGGGGTGTGGCATCTCGAGGCGCGCAGCTGGGCGATGTCGTGGTTCCGAACCGGATCCACTACTACGAGCCTGGCAAGCTAACCCCAGGTTCGCGTCGCCTTCGAGGGCCCTCGCGAGAGGCGTCTCCCCGGCTATTGACAGCTGTCGATGCCCTCGCGATGGAGACCGATCCGCGGTGGCATCGGCAGATTTCTGCGAGCAAGCCTGCCAATGAACCTGGCGTTCCAAGGATAGTCCGCGGCGACATGGCTTCCGGCGAAGATGTATGGGCAGATGAAGAAGCCCCGGCCGTCCGGGAAGTACTGTCTCGGTGGGACAAAGTCGTTACGGTCGACACTGAGGCTGGCGGCGTCTTCTCTGCCGCAGCGGAATCCACACAGCCGCCAGACATTCTTGTAGTTAAGGCCGTCTCGGACCTCGCGGATACGAGCAAGAACGACGACTGGCACGGCTATGCTGCCGACGCTGCAGCTGCTTTCGCGGTCGCCGTTATTGAGAAGATCGGGGGCCGGTGGTCCGAGTCGACCCCATCCGATGCAGAGCCGGTGGCGTCGCAGGCCGCTGCTGCTGGCGCAAAAGCAGGAGTTGCCCAACTACTGCGGATTCCGCCCGCGTTGGTTGGAGACATCGATCCGTACGAGATAGGGGTATCTCGATCCTCGATCGCGGAGGCTATGAGTGGCGACCAACTCCGTCCTCCCTATGTTGGACGGAGCGTCGATGATTGTCTGGATGCGGCTATCTCCAAGAGGCGGATAGCGTTGCTCATCGGGGATTCCAAGTCGGGCAAGAGCAGGTCTGCCTATGAGGCGATCCGTCGCTGCTGTCCGGATGCGACGCTGTTGGTAGCAGGATCACCAAACGCCAACTCCAACGTGGTGCGGGAGTTACTTGCACGTGACCGTCATCGTTCGGTGCCAGGCAAAAGCTATGTCCTGTGGTTCGACGACGTGCTGCCGTTCCTAGCCACGAACGCACTCGACATATCACTGATCTTGCGGATCCAGCGAGAGTTCCCAGAGGTCGCGCTGATAGCCACCATGCAGGCGGTCGATTACGAAAAGCTCCACGGCTGGGATGGCAGCGAAACCGAGCTTGCTGCAGAGGTTGTTCGAATTCTGGATGTGCTGGGTCCACCGTGCGTGCTTCAGTCTGAGCTGACCACGCTCGCAGAGCAGATCAGCCTCTCGACCACATACCCTGGCTTGAGACTACCGAAAGGACGCGGCCTCGGCGCCTTTCTCATTGGCGGTGCGCGAATGCTGGAGAAGCTCGCAGAAGCGCCCATCCGAAAGCCGGAGCGGGCAGCTGTGATCTACTCCGCAATTGACTACCGGCGGATCGGTGTCGACAGGCCGATCTCGCGAGACGAACTCTCACAGCTCTTTCCGCAGTACCTCCGGGAGCTCGCGCCTGAACGGGAGCCTGACGACGCGCTGATGCAGGAGGCTTTAGATTGGGCCACTGCTCCCGAATCGGATGTTCCCTCGGTCTCGCTCCTTCGGCTTGAGCCGAACGGAGGCTATGTCCCGTTCGATTACCTAGTAGCCGCAAGGTCTGGGGATCTGTCTGAAGCGTCCACCGACGTGCATCGGCCGATACCGAAGTTCACGTGGGACACGGCCATCAGGCTCCTCGATCCTACGTCGCTTCTCTCTGTTGGCCTGCTGGGAGTACTGAAGGGGGAGGTGGACCATGCCGAGGGGGCCTGGCGGCAAGCCAGCGGGGCGGTCGAACCTTATCCCGCCGCTGCTTCCTCGGTGAACCTCGGTGTGCTGTTGAGCCACCTTGGACGATACGAAGAATCCGTGAGCGTTTTCGAGAGCGTCGAGAAGCGGTTCGGAGAAGCCAGGTCTCTTGTTCTGCGTGAGCACGTTGCCAAAGCCACGATAAGCCGAGGCTCGGCTCTTGGGCGTCTCAATCGTGTTGATGCAGAGATCGGCGCCTACAAAGCCCTGATTACTCGGTTGGGGACGGCACATGAACCCGCACTGCAGGATCAGGTAGCTACCGCCATTTACAACACCGCGGTTGCTTTCTCGAATCTTGGCCGGTCGGCAGATGCCATTGCCGCCTACCGCGACTTGGTAGATCGTTTCGGGTCGTCCAAGGATCCCGGGCTACGCGAACAAACTGGCATGGCCCTCGTCAACTTGACGTCTCTGCTTCGGCAAAGTCAGCGCCCGGCGGAGGCAATCACGACGTCCAACGAGGTTCTCCGCCGGTACGGCGACAGCCCCGAACCTGGGCTCCAGGTCCAGGTGGCGATGGCGATGATCAACGAAGCCGGCGCTGTCGGTGAAGCTGGACGGCCAGAAGATGAGATCTCTGGCTATCAAAGAGTAGTCGACCGATTCGGAGCCGTTCATGAGCCCAAACTGCGGTCTCTCGCTGCCGGCGCGTTGGTGCTGAAGGCTGTGGCGCTCGAACGCCTTGACCGCCGGCTTGAAGCTGTCGCAGTAGATGAGGAGGTAGTCGCTCGGTATGGCGAGGACCATGATCCGCGGGTTCAGATTCAGGTCTCAACGGCCATGTTCAACAGGGCGCTCGCGTTCGACCGGCTGGCTCGACCGGATCAGGCGATCGCTGCCTATACCGAGGTCAGCACTCGGTACGGCCAAGCTCAGGAACCTGCCCTACGGAGCCAGGCGTCGATCGCTCTGTTCAACAAGGGACATAGGCTGGCTGAACAGGGCGACCATGAAGCCGCAGTCTCGGCATTTGACGAGGCCATTGCCCACGCAATTGCGTCTACGAAAGTCGATCGCGCGAGCTACGTTCGACACGGCCTTCAGAGAGGGCTCGGCCTTGGCCAGCTAGCTACCTACGACGATCAAATAGCGAGCTATCGGGAGCGATCCTGCCCTGCTCTTGGGCCAACTCCAGTCGAGGGACATGAAGAATGGGCTGCCGCGCTGGTCAACAAAGGGCTCTCTCTCGGCCAGCTGGGTTCCTACGAGATGGAGATGGAGACCTACCGGCAAGTCATTGATCTCTTCGGTGAGGCCAGCGAGCCGGAGCTCCCTCGCCAAGTCGCGATGGCCATGGTTGACCTCGGCACGCGCCTGGCTCAGTTGCAACGCACCGCCGAAGCGATCCCGGTCTTCCGCGGATTCGTTACCAAATTCGACGCTAACGATGAGGAAGAGATGCGGCTTCGCGTCGCGATTGGGCGAGTCCGCTTGTCCTCATCGCTCGCTGAGTCCGGTTCGCTGGACGAAGCTGCCAACATCGCGAACGAGGTCGTCAGTCGCTATATCGACTCGAGGGATCCTGGCTTCCAGAGACAGGTAGCAGCAGCAATGATGGTGAAATGCTTCTGCTTCGACGGGCTCGGTCGGCTGGAGGAACTCATAGCTGGTTGTGATCAGGTAATCAGCCGGTTCGGCGGATCAGACGAAGTCGAGCTGCGGGGGCATGTAATTCGAGCTACATACAACAAGGCTGCGGCGACCCAAGATGCGGCCGAAGCCATAGGCATCTACGATGCCGCACTCGCCAGACTGGGTGAACAACCGGCGGAACCAGCTTTGCGCGAGCTCCAGGCGAAGTGCTTGGTGAACAAAGCAAATCGCCTGGAGGCATTGGGGCGAGACGTGGAATCGCTCGCCTGCGCCACAGCGATCGTTGATCGACTCGACAACGCCTCAGATGTCGCAATGCGCCGGCAGTTGGCGCGCGCCCTCTCTGCGAAGAGCTCGGCTCTCGCAGCGCTCGGCCGGGAAACCGAGGCCATCGCAGCTTTGCACGAGTTGATCGAACGGTTCGGCGGCGAGGAGTCCATTGAGTTCGTGGAAGAAGTAGTGCGGGCGCGTTTCAACAGAGGTGTGCTTCTCGGGCAAACGGGCCAACCGCAGCAAGCTGCGG
>Ga0182021_10007482_pt1 | contig 12942 bp, 11 predicted proteins | sample 612E3MmetaG_FD_120493 | JGI IMG/M metagenome (GOLD analysis project Ga0182021, IMG submission 120493) | Permafrost microbial communities from Stordalen Mire, Sweden - 612E3M metaG (Illumina Assembly) | ecosystem: Environmental > Terrestrial > Soil > Wetlands > Permafrost | place: Sweden... | reverse complement strand
GGTGCAGTAGATGAAAGATCAGCACAAATTCTCGGTTACCAAAAAGATAATATTCTACCCCAAAGTCATTTTTGGGATGAAATGACACATCCTGACGACGTTCCTCGAATTAAAGAAATGATTAAAGCTCATCTTGAAGGTCGCACGCCCGTGTTTAAGACAGAGCACCGTATGCGCACGGCAACAGGCGAATGGAAGTGGGTTCATGGTAGAGGGAAGATAACAAAACGTCACATAGACGGATCGCCAATTCAAATCTCAGGAACAATTCACGACATTACCGACCGCAAGCAGGCGGAAGAAAGGATTAATGCATCTCTTCGGGAGAAAGAGATCCTCCTCAGGGAAGTCCATCATCGGGTAAAGAACAACATGCAGGTGATATCCGGTCTTCTCGACCTTCCGGCGGCGTTAAGTGGAAATCAGGAACGGAGAAGAATGTTCCATGAAAGCCAGAGCCGAATACACGCCATGTCACTGGTACATGAAAAACTATACGGGTCAAATGATTTAGCAAGAATCGATCTGGCCGATTATGTGAGAACCATGTCACAGGATTTATTTCAAACGTACAAAATCAATCCAGGGAAAATAGATCTGATCATCCAAACCGACGGCGATGTTTATGTGGATATTAACAAGGCGATCCCCTGCGGTTTGATTTTGAACGAATTGATTTCCAACGCGCTTAAACACGCTTTTCCCGGAGATAGGCATGGTAAATTGCAGATTATCATACGCGGAATGAAAAAAACAGAAATAGAAATAGTTGTCCGTGATAATGGCTTGGGCCTGCCGGACGATATTGATATCCACCAACCCTTGTCTGTGGGTTTGCATCTGGTTAACGGGTTGGTAAAGAATCAGCTCGATGGTCAAATAGAGATTAGACGGAACGCTGGAACAGAAATACTAATCAAATTTCCTTTATAATTTGAGGGAGGGGCTGTAGTTATGAAAAGTATGCACAGTGATAAGATCATGGTCGTGGAAGACGAATGGATTGTTGCCGATCAGATTTGCAATAATCTGAAGGAGCTCGGATATAGGATTTGCTCAACGGCAGCCACGGGAGACGAGGCCATCAGAAATGTGGGAGAAGATAGACCAGACCTGATCCTGATGGATATTGTTTTAAAGAGTAAAATGGACGGCATTGAGGCTGCCGAACGGATTATTTCTGAGTTCGATATACCGGTCATTTATTTGACCGCTTATACAAATCAGGAATATATCGAACGGGCAAAACACACAAAGCCTTTCGGTTATCTGGTCAAACCTTTCAAACAGAAGGAACTATACGCAAATATCGAGATGGCTCTCCACAAGCACAGGCTGGATAAAGAAATCAAAGATTATCTGGACCGCCTGGCAAAATGCTACAGGGGGACGATCGAAAGTGTTTCGGGAGCAATGGAATTGCGCGGACCTTATGTTCCCGGTCATCACCGGCGGGTCGCTGAATTTGCACAAGCCATCGCCAGGGAAATGAAACTTGCCGACTTCTCGATAGAGGGCGCTTGTTTGGCAGCATACGTTTATGATATCGGCCTTGCGTGTATGCCCATTAGCGTCATTCAGGATTCTGGACACTTGACAGGACATAGTCTGACCATGTATCGCAATTACCCGCAGATAAGTTATGACATTTTAGCAAAAGTTGATTTCCCATGGCCCGTTGCTGATATTGTCATGCAACATTGCGAATGTTACGATGGATCCGGATTCCCCCGGGGGATCAAGGGGAATGATATTCTCATCGAAGCCAGAATCCTGGCCGTGGCACATGCCTTAGAAGACTTAACTTCTAATATGGCCTTCCGCGAGGCCTTTCCTTTAAAGCAGGCCCTCGATGAAATAAAAGTCCATCGTGCATCTAAGTATGATCCCGATATAGTGGATGCCTGTTTGAGGCTTTTCGGTGAGAAGGGATAAGGGTGGACAAAACAAAAGGTGATCCGATTTTGGAGGCGATCCTGCGCATGGTCAGAGCCGGATACCCTTCTTGCACGATGCTATCGAGCGCCGCTTCCAGAATGCGTCCCTGAATGTTTTTTATTTCGTTTACATCACGGGGCTTTTTCATTGCGTGGACCATAAAAAATTCACACCTGCATGTCCAGGCAATCTTTACCGCAGGGTGCAGGCCCACTTACCGCTGATGTGTTTGGTCGCTGCATCATATTGCAATCTGGTCGAAAAAATGAGATGGAACAATCCCCAATAAACACATTGCCAAACATTTTTAGTCAAAATGATCCTGACAGACAAAAACACGCATCCTATGCTTTCCCGACAAAAAGGAAGTTTTTATCAAGCCGATTGCCATACAAAATCAACCATCTTTCTCTTGAGAAACCGTGATAGGAGAGTATGTAGATATAAATAGATATAAGTGCTATGGTGTCCATGATATAAAATAATTAATTATTGGGGGGGGATAATCATAATGTGGGCATTAAAGAAGGCGTACTATCGGACGTATCAGTTCGTTATGGGTTTGGGAATGAAATTTCTTCCCTGGATTGAACCTGAAATTATCGACGGAGCAAACAGCATAAAAAAACTTCCCGCGGTTATTAAAGAAAAAGGGTTCACCAACGTTCTTGTTGTTACCGACCCCGTTCTCATGGGCCTTCACATGCTCGATTCTCTCTTGGAGAATCTTAAGTCAGCAGGCATTAAGTATTCACTCTACGATCAGGTGCAACCAAACCCGACAATCGAAAATATCGAGGCATCTCTGAAAATCTATAAAGCGAACAATTGTCAGGCTATTATAGCTTTCGGCGGCGGTTCACCGATGGATTGCGCGAAAGCTACAGGCGCGAGAGTTGCCCGTCCGAATCGTTCGATTACCCAGATGAGAGGTTTGTTTAAGGTAATCCTGCCCGCTTTCAAGATGGGATCAATTTTACCTCCGGTTCTTTTCGCGGTTCCGACAACTGCCGGCACAGGTTCTGAAACCACAATTGCGGCTGTTGTGTCGAACGCTCAGACGCATGAGAAATATCCGATTACCGATCCCGCTATTCGTCCACGATACGCGGTTCTGGATCCCTTGCTTACCGTGGGCCTTCCACCCCACATTACGGCAACAACAGGCATGGATGCCCTGACTCATGCAGTCGAATCCTATATCGGCATGTTCTATAACAGCAGAGACACGCGTCGAAAAGCCGTTCTCGCGGTGGAAATTGTTTTCAAGAATATTGAAAAGGTTTTTAAAAACGGCAAAGACCTGGAAGCACGCGGACAGATGCTGCTTGCCGCTTATTACGGCGGATATACTTTTACGCGCGGCGGCGTCGGCAATATTCACTGTATCGGTCATAACCTCGGCGGTATGTATGGCGTTCCTCATGGTCTGGCCATGACGGTTATTATGCCTTATGTTCTGGAATGGTACGGCGAAGCGGCTCACAAACGTCTTGCCGAACTGGCGGATGTTGCCGGTGTTTCCAAGCCCGGCATGAGCCGGACTCAAAAAGCTAAAGCATTTATCGAAGCCATTAAAGACCTGAACAGGAAATTAAACATTCCCAACAAACTTGATGGCATTAAAGATGAAGATATCCCGACGATTGCGGAACGCGCCTTGATCGAATGCAACCCGACATATCCTGTTCCTAAGATTATGAGCAAAGAGGATTGCATGGCCGTCATAAAATCTCTTAAAGCATAACAAACAACATAAGCAAAACGGTATTTCGCTTATGTTCAGGTTATTATACAAGATAAAATAAAACGGTTAGCTTCTGAAATTTGGGACTCACTATTCGACTAACGCTTCGAACCACTCGTTGTGACCGTTCTACAGCAATGTGCTCACTATCCCGCTACGCTTCGCTTCGGGGATAGTTTCCAATAAAGCCTATTGGATAATTCGACTTACAAAATTCAGTTCACGCTGCTCCTGAATTTTGAGTCTCATTACCACTTACGCTTCGAGCTTCACTTCGTTCGTTTTCAGCTTGGCTCACTATCAGCGAATGTCACAATCCCACGTCGCTGTGCTTCTGAAATTTGGGACTCACTATTTTTCCTCTTGACAAATTTAAATTTAGTTGTATTATACAACCATGTTGATACAAATTAAAGAAAACACCAAAGAATTGATGGACGTATTGGGCGGGCTTTCGCAGGTATTGCGCTGCTGCTGCCGGGATGAGGCCTTCTGTGAAGGTGTCACTTTCCATCAGTTTATGATTCTCGATGCCGTGGCTAAAGAAAAAGAGCTGCACATGGCTGACCTGCACAAACTGCTTTCGGTAGAGAAAAGCACAACCACGCGGCTGGTCAATCCTCTGATTAAAAAAGGGCTTATACGACGTGACAAGGCGGACCATGATTCCCGCGCGATAAAACTTACATTGACCGGTAAAGGCAAAGAAACCCATAAAAAAGTACAGGTGTGTCTGACAGATTTTTTCCAAAGGGTACTAGGCAATATGCCGGCGAAGAAAAGAACCGATGTCTTGGAATCGGTAAATATTTTTATCAAAGCTATAAAAAATTCAGTCAATGGGTGCGGGTGTTGTTGATATGGACAAATTTGAGCTTCCTGTAATTCAGGAGCAATCGGGTTGCGGATGCGGCATTGCGGCAACGGCATCTGAAAAAACAGTACCGGATTTAGATCAATCTTTTATCAGCGGTTTTGTTGATACACCGGCAGGCAGATTGCCGCAGGTATCTTCAGCGCTTGTCTGGCAGGATCGCTGGGGCAGCATCAAGGCGCGCTGGGGCGTGGGCAGAATGGATTACAGTGTAAATGCCGGGATTTACGCGTTGGGTACGCCTGATGATAATTCACCGGTTTTCGTTTCCGCCAATTACAAGATGAGCTTTGACCGCCTGCGGGAAGCTCTGACAGGACGTTGCGCCTGGATTCTGGTTCTGGATACACAAGGAATTAATGTCTGGTGCGCCGCGGGGAAAGGAACTTTCGGCACCGATGAACTTGTCCGAAGAATAGAATCAAGCGGCCTGAAAAATATTGTCAGTCACAGGAAATTAATACTTCCTCAACTGGGCGCCCCGGGAGTTGCCGCCCATAAGGTAAAACAAATCTCCGGCTTCAAAGTTCAGTACGGACCGGTTCGCGCGGAGGATTTGCCTGCTTATCTCGATGCCGGTTTCAAGGCAACGGAGGAAATGCGGATCAAAACTTTTACTTTGAAAGAAAGAGTTGTGTTGATTCCCATTGAACTTGTGGAAGCGATGAAAGCCTTTCTGGTTTTGGCGGCCGTATTTTTTATTATCAGCGGTTTCGGCGGGCCGGCCGGATTCTGGGTAAACGCGGGAAGTTTCGGTCTGTTTGCCATACTGGCTTTGCTTTGTGCTATCATTGGCGGCGCTGTGCTCAATCCGCTGTTACTGCCGTATCTTCCGGGGCGGGCGTTTTCCGTCAAAGGTTTTTCGATAGGCATTGTTATTGCCCTGATTCTTCTTTATCTGCGCGATATTAATTTGACAGCATGGTCGGGAAGAGCCGAAGCTCTGGCGTGGTTTTTAATTATTCCCGCTATGTCGGGGTATCTGGCAATGAATTTTACCGGCTGTTCCACGTACACATCTTTATCGGGCGTGAAAAGAGAAATGCGCTGGGCTCTGCCGCTGGAAATTGCCTGCGGCGTTTTAGGCATTGTTATGTGGATAGCCGCGATATTGACTGCATAGAGGTTATGTAAATGCAAAATCCTGTTTATCTGAAAAATGTTGTTACGCTTCAACTGGACGAAAATAAATGCACCGGCTGCGGTATGTGTCTGGATGTTTGTCCTCATGAAGTGTTCAAAATGAATAGTAAAAAAGTAATGATACAGAATCGCGATGCCTGTATGGAATGCGGCGCTTGCAGTCTTAATTGCCCGGCCAACGCCATTGCCGTTCAATCTGGTGTCGGTTGTGCCAACGCGGTGATTAATTCCATGCTTGGCCGCAACGGCGGCGAATGTTGCTGCGGACCCGCTGATACAGATGGCAAAGCAGCCGGCGATAAGGGGTGTTGCTGCTGATGCCTAGCAACGTGGGATAAAAAATGTAATTTTGTCATTACCCCGCTAGACTGGGTAATCCAGATTATTGTTTCCATGGATTCTCCGGTCAAGCCGGAGAACGAGGTCCCTATGTGCTTCGCACAAGGGACAACTCAACTTACGCTTCGAACCTACAGTGACCCCATGGTGCCCTTCAGGGTATTTAGGTTATTCGCTAAGCTCGTTCTTAGCGAGTTTCATTGCAATTCTTTTTTAATGTCGCTTGCGTAACCGGAAACTATTTTTATTAGATCGCGGTTATTTTTGTTTTCGTCAATCAGTCGCACAATCGCGCTGCCGATGATGACGCCGTCAGCAAAGTGTCCAATCTCACGCGCCTGCGCAGGCTCTGATATGCCAAAGCCCACGGCTATGGGTAAGTCGGTTATTTTCCGGATTTTTTCCACTTCGGTTTTTATATTGCCGATTTTCGGCGCGGACGTGCCGGTAATGCCGGTGATGGAAATATAATAGAGAAATCCCATGGCCGCGGAAGCAATTTTGCTTAATCTTTTTGTATCCGTCGTCGGAGCAATAAGAGAAATAAAATCGATATCAACCGCGTCCGTATAAATTCTCAGTTCCTTTGCTTCTTCATAGGGCAGATCAACTACCAGAACTCCATCTACTCCCGCCGCAGAGGCCGCCTGAGAAAATTTTTTTACTCCATAAGCAAAAATCGGATTGAAGTAGCCGAAAAGCACAATGGGAATTTCAGAGACTTTGCGCACTTCGGCGACCAAGTTCAATACGCATTGCAAAGTCGTTCCCGCTTTCAGTGCTCGTTGTGAAGCGGCCTGGATCACCGGCCCGTCGGCAGTGGGATCGGAAAAAGGAACGCCAATTTCCAGAATATCAACTCCGGCCTTTTCCAAACCCAGGATTAATTTCTTTGTGATGCTCAGCGAAGGATCGCCCGCTGTTAAATAAACAATCAGCGCCTTTTCTTTTTTAGAGCGCAAAGATGCAAACTTTTTTTCAATTCGTTTCATAATCAGCCTCATTTTTTATAAACTTAATGCTTCCCCGCCCCTGGTGGGCGGGGATTGAGGGGCGGGGGATCTCTCGCGAAGTTTTCACCCTCCCTCAATCCCTCCCCTCAAGGGAGGGAAGAAAATGATACTTAAAGCGCACCTGTTTCAATAATCGTCTGCGCATCCTTATCGCCGCGTCCCGACAGACAAATCACAACGATTTTATTTTTAGCCATTTTGGGCGCCATCTTCATGGCATAAGCGATAGCGTGCGCGCTTTCCAGCGCGGGGATGATTCCCTCCTGGCGGGATAAAAACGAAAAAGCCTTAATCGCTTCCTTATCCGTTATCGTGACATATTTTACCCTTTTAGTTTTATGAAAATAGGCATGCTCCGGGCCTACGCCCGGATAATCCAGACCAGCGGCAATCGAATAAGCGTCACGGACCTGTCCGTGTGCGTCCTGCAAAAGATAGGTTTTGTTTCCATGCAGAACCCCGGTTTTACCGTCGTTGATGCTGGCCGAATGCTCGGAAGTATTCAAACCGCGGCCGGCTGCCTCCACGCCGTACATGGTCACATTTATTTCATCACGGAATGGATAGAAAGTTCCCATAGCGTTACTGCCTCCGCCCACGCAGGCAATCAGCACATTCGGCTTTCTCCCTTCCAGTTTCATAATCTGTTTTTTTGTTTCGCGTCCGATCACCGATTGGAAGTCGCGTACCATTCGTGGATAGGGATGCGGCCCGGCGGTTGTGCCGATAATATAAAAGGTGTCGCGCACACTGGATACCCAATAGCGCATGGCTTCATTCATTGCGTCTTTGAGCGTCGCGGTGCCGCTCTTCACGGGTACGACTTCCGCGCCCAGTATTTTCATGCGGAAAACATTAGGGGCCTGACGGCGAATATCTTCTTCGCCCATGAATATTTTGCATTCCATGCCGAAGAGCGCCGCGACCGTGGCCGTGGCGACACCGTGTTGACCGGCGCCGGTTTCCGCGATGACTTTTTTCTTTCCCATTCGGCGCGCCAGAAGTGCCTGTCCCAGCGTGTTGTTTATTTTATGAGAGCCCGTATGATTTAAATCTTCGCGTTTCAGATAAATTCTGGCTCCTTGTAAATATTCGGACATGCGACCGGCGTAATAAAGAGGCGTGGGGCGTCCGGAATATTCCCGCTGATACCATTCAAATTCCTTTTGGAATGTTTTATCCTTTTGAACTGCTTGATAAGCCTTTTCCAATTCGATTAAAGCGGGCATCAAAGTTTCGGCAGCGTAACGTCCGCCGAAAAGTCCAAAATGCCCGTACTTATCAGGTTGATTCTTCATTATTTTTTCCTCTTCGAAAATATTAATTGTGCATTGCTCGGCGCGGTATCCGCCGCCCGGATGTTATCAAATAAACGCGTAAGTTTTGCGTGATCTTTTTTGCCGGGAGATATTTCCACGCCGCTGTTGATATCCAATGCTGCCGGAGCTACCGCTCGCAAGGCTTCGGCAACATTTATCTCATTAAGACCGCCGGAAAGAATCAGCTGTTTTTTATTTCTGATACGGCAGGCCAAATCCCAGTTTGATTTTTTGCCAGTGCCGCCGTAAAGTCCGGCATGGCGGCTGTCCACCAATATGGCGCCGACATGATAGCTTTTGGCGTATGCGAGGTCCGCCTCGTTTTTCAAAGCCACTGCTTTGATTACCTGGTCTGACGGAAATTCCCGGCAATATTCTGGGGATTCGTCGCCGTGCAATTGAATCATATCCAACGCGCAATATTTCATTACTCTTTTTATTTCACCCGCATTTTCATTGACAAACACGCCGACCATCACCAGTTCTTCCGGTAAAACGCTGATAATTTTTCGGGCTTTGGTAGGCTTTATATAACGTGGAGATGGTGGATAAAAGATGAAACCCACCGCCGCCGCGCCGCACTCAGCCGCAAATAAGGCATCTTCTTTGTTAGTTATGCCGCAGATTTTCACTTCAGTCACTTTAGCCCTCTCCCTTGAATTCGCGCAGTTTTTTGCCGATGTCGGGCGCCGTTATAAGAGCCTCGCCGATTAAAAATGCATTGATGCCCGCCTTCGTCAATGATTCAATATCCTTTCTTTCTCTGATGCCGCTTTCCGATACAACGACTTTATCAGCCGGTATTTGAGATCTGAGCCTGCGGCTGGTTTCTATATCGGTGACAAACGTGTCCAGATTGCGGTTATTGATGCCGATAATTTCCGCTCCGGCGGCGAGTGCTACATCCAGTTCTTCCCGGGTATGAACTTCCACCAGGGGGCTCAACCCAAGGTCTTTCGATAATAAAATAAAATCAGATAGCTTTTTCCCCAGAACTCGTACGATGAGCAAAATGGCGTCAGCGCCGATTGCCCGTGTCTCGTAAATCTGGATAGGGTCAATAATAAAATCTTTGCGCAAAAGCGGCAGATTCACCTTTTGTCTGATTTGGGTCAAATAATTTTTATGTCCCGCGAAATATTTTTCGTCGGTCAGCACCGAAATCGCGACCGCACCGTTTTTTTCATAAACGCCGGTAATTCTGACCGGATTGAAGTTCTCAATTAGTCTGCCGCGTGAAGGTGAAGCGCACTTTACTTCCGCGATGATGTTGCAGGAGTTGGATCTAAATGCCTGCCGGAAATGGCGGCAAGGCTCAAGCCCGGCGATTATTTCCCACAGTTGTTCTGCGGTCGTTTCTTTTTTCAACCGCGCCACTTCTTCTTTTTTAGTTTCAATTATCTTATCGAGAAACATTAACTCTCTCCGACGTCTTCTGAAGTTTGGGATTCATTATCCCACGGCGCTTTGCGCCTGGGATAGTTCCATTTGCGCTTTGAACTTCGCTTCGCTCGTTCTACCACGGTGCTACGCGCCTGGTATAATTTGTCCAGCAAGCTTCAGTGCACTTTGTTTCTGAAGCTTGGGTCTCATTATCAGCGAGTGTCTCTAACTATTGCTCAGTTCAATAAGTGATTGCAATTTCTTTACCGCAGCGCCGCTGTCAATGCAGTCGGCCGCAATCTTCAATCCTTCTTTAACATTATGCGCCTTCTCTCCGGCAACAATCGCCAGCGCCGCGTTAATTAAAACAACGTTGCGGCAGGCTCCGTTTTTTCCGGCCAGAACATCCCGTGTAATCTGGGCATTTACCGAGGGATCCCCGCCGCGAATTGATTCCAAAGAATCTGTTCTGCCGAAATAGTCCACCGGATTGATGTTGTATGTCCGGACAATGCCGTCTTTGAGTTCGGCGACGCGTGTTTCGCCGGTTATCGTGACTTCATCCAGGCCATCCAAACCGTGGACAACAAAAGCTCTTTTTGTTCCCATGTTTTTTAATACGTCAGCGAACATCTCTGTGAGTTTCGTATCATAAACGCCCAATAGTTGAGCGGTAGCTCCTGCGGGATTGGTCAGCGGCCCCAGCATGTTGAATATTGTGCGAATGCCGATTTCGCGCCTTGGGCCGATCGCGTATTTCATCGCGCCGTGCAGTTTGGGCGCGAAAAGAAAACCGATGCCGATTTGCTGAACACACTCTTCCACGATTTCCTGATCGGCGCTGATATTGACGCCGAGCGCTTCCAGAACATCGGCGCTGCCACATCCGCTGGAAACGGCGCGGTTGCCGTGTTTGGCTACGGTGAGTCCTGCCGCCGCCGCGACAAAGGCGGCGGTGGTTGATATGTTGAAAGTGTTTAGTTTATCACCGCCGGTACCGCATGTGTCCACTATAGTCGAGGAGCAGGCATTGACGCGCGTGGCTTTCTGGCGCATGATGCGTGCCGCGCCGGTGACTTCCTCCACTGTTTCGCCTTTCATGCGCAGCGCTGTGGTTAAAGCGGCTATTTGTGCCGGCGTGGCAATTCCTTCCATTATTTCGTCCATTGCCGCCATCATATCCGCCTCTTGCAGATCAATTTTCTGGACGGCTTTATCAATCGCTTCTTTAATCATGATAAGTGCTCCTTTCGTCCTGTATGTTTCAAAAAATTTCTGATAATACGTTTCCCCTGAGGTGTCAGTACCGATTCGGGATGAAACTGAATTCCTTCCACCGGATAATCCCTGTGCCGCAATCCCATTATTTCGCCCTCTTCAGTTTCCGCGCTGATTTCCAGACAGGCGGGCAGAGTATCTCTTTCGACAATCAGCGAATGGTAACGTCCCGCCGGGAAAGGATTGGGCAGTCCGGCAAATATTGTTTTTCCGTCATTGATAATCGGCGAAGTTTTCCCGTGCATGATGCGCGAGGCCCCCACAACCTGAGCGCCAAAAGCGTAACCGATGGATTGATGCCCCACACATATTCCCATGATAGGGACGTCTTTGTAAAATTCGCGGACGACATCAACCGTTATTCCCGCTTCATGGGGTGTGCAGGGCCCCGGGGAAAGAAAAATAGCCCGGGGCTTAAGACGTTTTATTTCTTCGATTGTTATTTTGTCGTTACGATATACTTCAACATTTTCGCCCATCTGTTCCAGATACTGGACAATGTTGAAAGTGAAGGAATCGTAATTATCAATCATTAAAATCATTTCTTTCTCCTACCCCGATAAACGGGATGATTTCTAACTTACAAATTGCCGTTTCTGATTTCAAAGCCGCCTGCCGCCAGACGCAAGGCCTGCAGCATGCCGCGGGATTTATTCAATGATTCCTGATGCTCCGATTCGGGAATAGAGTCATAAACAATACCCGCTCCAGCCTGAACATAAACTTTGCCGTTTTTTAAAACCATTGTCCGGATGGTGATGCACAAATCCATATTGCCGCTGAAGCTGAAATAGCCTACCGCGCCGCCGTAAGGCCCTCTTTTGGCTTTTTCCAGTTCGCTGATGATTTCCATGGCGCGAACTTTGGGCGCGCCGGTCAGAGTGCCCGCCGGGAAAGTCGCCGCCAGAACATCAAAAGCGTCTTTGCCTTTGGCCAGTTGAGCGCGCACATTGGATACCAGATGCATGACATGCGAATATTTTTCAACGACCATATATTGATTTACCTGAACACTGCCGGTCTGAGCGACGCGCCCCAGATCGTTGCGCCCCAGATCAACAAGCATCACGTGTTCCGCCCGCTCTTTTTCATCGGAGAGCAGTTCGTCAGAAAGCGCGCGGTCTTCCTGTTCCGTTTTTCCTCTTGGTCTTGTTCCGGCAATCGGACGCAATTCCATGGTATATTCCTCTTTGCGCACCATGACTTCCGGCGATGATCCGATCAGCGTTAAATCATCCAGCTTCAGAAAGAAAAGATAAGGGGATGGATTTACAAAACGCAGAGCCCGATAGAGATCAATGGGTTTGCAGGAACATTCGGTTTCGAAGCGTTGCGACAGCACGACCTGAATAATGTCACCGGCAACGATATATTCCTTGGCTTTTTCAATAGCGGCCTTATATTGTTCAGGCATCATATTGGATGTAAAATTCACTTCACTTTGAGTGGCAGCTGCCGTTTTATGAGAAGCCGCTGCTGCAATTGTTTCGATCATTGCCTCTATCTTCCGGCAGGAGGCTCTGTAAGATGCTTCCGGAGAATCCGTGTCTTCCGTATAGGCGCAGGCGACCACTTTGATTGTGTGGCGCACGTTGTCAAAAATCATCAGGGAATCACTGATAACAAATACGGCTTCGTCCAGATTCAGATCGTCCGGCGGGCTTGGCGGAAGTTTTTCAAAATAACGCACCATTTCATAACCCAGGAAACCGACGGCTCCGCCGTAAAAACGAGGCAGACCGGAAATAGTGACCGGTTGATAGCGATTCAGCAGTTCACGCAGAAAATTCAAAGGATTGCCCTTATGTTCGCGGGTTGTGATTTTTCCATTCTCTTCAATAATGATTTTGTCATCACGGACTTTAAAAACAACACCGGCATCCGTTCCTAAAAAAGAATATCGTCCCC
>Ga0182021_10007481_pt1 | contig 12942 bp, 9 predicted proteins | sample 612E3MmetaG_FD_120493 | JGI IMG/M metagenome (GOLD analysis project Ga0182021, IMG submission 120493) | Permafrost microbial communities from Stordalen Mire, Sweden - 612E3M metaG (Illumina Assembly) | ecosystem: Environmental > Terrestrial > Soil > Wetlands > Permafrost | place: Sweden... | reverse complement strand
GGGCGACTCGCTGCGCGACGTGCGCGCGCGGCTCGGCGCGCTCTGGGCCCTGGCCAGCCTCGAGGAGTGGCGCCTCCCGACCGGCGACGAGGCCAGCACCTACGGCCGCATCCTCGAGCTCGACCCCACCGATCCGGGCGCCCTCGAGGCCACCTTCCGCAAGGAGCTGCCCCACGCGAGGCGCGGCGATCCGCGCGCGCGCCTTCGCGTCATCTTCGCGCTCCGGACGCTCTTCGCGCTCGCCGGTGACGACGGCGCGCGGCTCGCGCTGCAGCTCCGCCTCGCGCTCCTGCTCGAGGCCGCGGCGGACGCCGTCGCCGACGGGAAGCTCCTGGAGGAGGCCCGCGATCGCTACCGCGCGGCGCTCCATCTCGATCCGCTCTCGGTCACGGCGGCCACCGGGCTCGCGCGCCTCGCCACGCGCCTTCGCGACGCCGAGGGCGCCTTCGCCGCCGCCGTGGCCCTCGCCGAGATCGCCGGGCAGCCCAAGGTGCGTGCGCGCTACCTCCTCGAGGCCGCCGAGCTCCTGCTCACCGCCCACGACGAGCGCCTCGGCGCGCCGACCGATCGCCGCGTGCAAGCCGGCCTCCTCCTCGAGAAGTCCCTCGACGCCGATCCCGACTCCATCGCTGCGGCGGGTCGCCTCTCGACCGTGTGGAGCGAAGACGGCCAGGGCGAGCGCATCGTCACCGTGTTCCGGACCGTGATGACGCGCGCGACCGCCGCCGACGCCATCGTCATGCTCGGCTCCGAAGTCGCGCGCGTCGCCCGCGACGATCTGAAGGATCTGAGCACCGCCATCGACGCCATGCGCGCGGTCCGCGCCGCGGCACCGCAGCACATTCCCTCGCTCCTGACCCTGGCCGAGCTATGCATCGCGCAGCGCGCATGGCCCGAGGCGGTCGACGCCCTCGAGTCGGTCGTGTCGGCGAGCCGCGAGGCCGCGCCGCGCCTGACCGCGCTCTTTGCGCTCGCCAGCGTGTACGAGCGCGTCCTCGATCGGAAGGACGAGGCCGAGCGCGCGCTCCGCATGGCCCTCTCCGTCGAGCCCGCGAACGCCCGCGCCCTCCGCGCGCTCCTGCGCTTCGTCGCCGGCCAGAACGCCGAGGGCTCGCGCGGCGAGCAGGCCGAGCTCCTCGGCCGCCTCGCCGACGTCGAGCGCGACGCCGAGCAGCGCACGGAGCTCCTCGTGGAGCTCGCCTCCCTGCGCACCAAGATGGGCGAAAAGCAGCTGGCCGAGCGAGCCCTCGTCCAGGCCACGGCTGCGTCGCCCGGCAACGCGCGCGTCTTTTCGCGCCTCGCCGGTCACTACAAGACCACCGCGAGCAAGACCGGCCGCGACGAAGCGGCCTACGCGCGCGGCCTCAAGGAGGTCATCACCCTGGGTCAGCGCTTCGGGCGCGTGGACGCGTCGTGGTTCGCGACGCTGGGCCAGATCGAGGTGGAGTCGCTCGATCGCGTGCGCGACGGCATCAGCCACCTGCAACAGGCCGTCGGCATCGAGGCCGATCTCTTCGAGACGCGCTACGAGCTCGCGAGCGCCTTCTCGAAGGCCCAAGCCCACGAGGACGCGGCGCGCACGCTCCTCGCCATGATCGTACCGAGCGCGCGCCCGCTCATGAACGTGGGCGATCCCGCGGCGGCGCTCGGTCTCCTCGAACGCTCCTTCGTCGCCGAGCGACGTGGCGAAGAGGCCCTGGCCGTGAGCGAGCTACGAGCCATCGCCGGCGACCTCGACGAGGGGCGCCATGCGTGGCTCCGGAGCCGTCGCCCCGCCGCCCTGGAATCGGGGACCCCGGTCCTCGATCGCGCCACGCTGGTGACCCACGTGCTGCCCCCCGAAGGCCGCCACGTGCTCCTCGAGGTCGCCGCAGCCATCAGCGGCATCGAGGGCAAGATGCTCCGCGCCGATCTCTCGGACCTCGGCATCTCGTCGCGCGACCGGGTCTCGTCGCGCAGCGGCCACCCGACGCGCCAGCTCCTCGATCGCCTCGCCAGGATGCTCGGCATCAGCGACATCGAGCTCGTCATCTCGCCGTCGGTCACGCGTACCCGCGTCCTCGCGCAGGACGATCCGTGGATCGCGGTACCCGAGTCGCTCACGAACCTCCCTCCGATGGCGCAGCTCGCGGCCATGGGCAAGGCGCTCGTGCGCGTGGCGTACGGCGTCCCGTGGCTCGAAGAGCTGCCCCCGCCCCACATCGAAGCGCTGCTCATCGCCGCGGCGCGCCAGGTCGTCCCCGCCTACGGGGCCGAGACGCTCGACGTGCTCTCCGAGAAGCTGGTCAACCAGTACGAGGCCAGCGTGGCCAAGGCGCTCTCGCGCAAGCACCGCCGCCTGCTCGAGGAGCTGTCGCCGCACATCGCGTCACCGCAGGGCAGGCCGCTCCCCATCGACGTCTTCATCGGCGCCCTCGCGCGCGCCGAGCTGCGGGCCGCGTACCTCCTGACCGGTGATCTCCTCGCGACCGTCGACGACGTCCGGGGCATCGATCCGATGCTGCTCCGCGCCACCGAGCAGCCCGGCCGCGCGGCCCTCGGCGCCGTGCTCGACCACCCCTACGCCGGCGACGTGGCCCGATTCGCGATCTCGCCCGAGGCCGCCGCTCTCAAGCGCCGACTCGGAACGGCCTGGGCCGTCTAATTTAGCTCTCGCTCTCGTCGTACATCGCCTCGATCTGCTCCGCGTACTTCGCGAGGATGATCTTCCGGCGCAGCTTGAGCGTGGGGGTCAGCTCGCCCCCGTCGACGGTGAGCTCGTCCGGGAGGATGTGGAACTTCTTGACGGCCTGCACGCGTGCGAGCCGCGTATTGACATCCTCGACTTGCTTCTCGACGTGCGCGCGGAAGATCACGCACGTGGCCGCCTCGGCGGTCGTCTTCGCGGGGCTGCCGATGGCGGCCGCGTCCACGAGGACGCGCTCGGGATCGAGGGTCAGAAGGGCCGCGAGGAACTTGCGACGATCGCCGATGGCGACCACCTGCGCGATGACCGGGATGGCCTTCATGGCGCCCTCGATGAGCTGAGGCGCCACGTTCTCGCCGCCGGCCGTGATGAGCAACTCCTTCTTGCGGTCGGTGATCTTGAGGAAACCATCGGCGTCGAACTCGCCCACGTCACCGGTGTGGAGCCAACCGTCGACGAGCGTCTCGGCCGTGCCTTTCGGATCCTTCAGGTAGCCGACGAAGACGTGCTGTCCCTTGACGAGGATCTCTCCGTCCTCGGCGATCTTCACCTCGGTCCCGGGGATGGTCGTGCCCACCTTGCCGATGCGGAAGGCAGCGGGCGTCGAGATCGTGGCGGGCCCGCTGCACTCGCTCATGCCGTAGAGCTCGTAGATGGGAATGCCCAGGCTGAGGAAGAACTCGAGCGTGTCCTTCGAGATGGGCGCGGCGCCGGTGACCGCGAAGCGCAGGCGATCGAAGCCGAGGGCCTGGCGGACCTTCGTGTAGACGAGGCGGTTGGCGAGGGCGTAGGTGAGCGGCGGACGCTTGCCGCGCTCGAGCGCGTAGCCCCCACGGAGGCCCACCTTGCGGGCCCACGCCGCGATGCGCTTGCGCATCGGCGAGCCCGCCTGACCGGCGGCGACCATCTTCGCCTGCATCTTCTCCCACACGCGCGGCACGCCCAGAAAATACGTGGGGCGCGCCAGCTTGAGCGCCTCGGGGAGCTTCTCCATGCTCTCGGCGATGGTGACCCGATGCCCGTTGAACATGGGTACGTGGATCGTGAGCATCTGCTCGGCCACGTGCGAGAGCGGCAGGTAGCTGACACCTTCCTCGTCCGGGGTGAGCGACAGCATGCCGAGGGCGGCCTCGGCGGTCCAGGTCACGTTCCGATGCGAGAGCATGACGCCCTTCGGGTTGCCGGTGGTGCCCGAGGTGTAGATGAGGGTGCACGGATCGTCGACCTTCTGCGACGCGATGCGCTCGTCGAGCGCGCTCTCGGCGACGGTCTCGGCCTTCGCCAGGAAGTCCTTCCACGAGAGGACCATGGGATCGTCGACCACCGTGCCGGACCACTGGACCACGCGCTCGAGCTTCGGCATCTCCGCCTTCGCGGCGACGAACTTCTTCGCCGCCACCGCGGTATCGGCGAAGGCGATCCGCGCGTCGCAATGGTGGGTGATGTAGGCAACCTGCTCCGGGCTGCTCGTCGTGTAGATGCCCGCCGGGATGGCCGACGCCAAGATGGCGCCGACGTCCGCGAAGACCCACTCGGGCGCGTTGAAGCCGAGGATCGCCACGCCCTCCCCGGGCTGCACGCCGAACGCCATCAGGGCGCGCGCGACCTCACGCGCTCGCGCGCGGTACGTCTTCCAGGCGATGGGCTCCCAGCGGTCTCCGACGCGCGCCTGCAGCGCGGGCCGCTCCCCGAGGCGTTGGACCGTTGCGTCGAGGACCTGAGCGACTGTTCTTGCCACGATCCAAGCCATATTCCGAAGCGCGGAAGAATCCAAGCCGCGTGCTAGGCTTTCAGGGGTCGGGAGGTCTTGCCATGCGAACCTTGGGTTTCGGTCTCGGGATTCTATTGCCCTTCGTGGTCATCCTCGCGTCGTGCGGGAACACGGGCCCCTCGGGCTTTCTGCCCAACGCCGACGGCGGAGGCGACGCGACGGACGACTCGACCGATCCGTTCAAGACCGACGGCAGCGGAGGCGATGGTGGCGCCTGCACCACGAACACCTGCTCGAGCGATCTTCACTCGGTGCTCGACTGCAACGGCAACGTCCTCACCACGTGCCCCAGCGATCAGGGCTGCGGCGTGGGCGGCGTCTGCGTCCCTGCGTGCGATTCGGCCCGCGACAACAAGAGCAGCATCGGGTGCGACTACTACAGCGTCGATCCCGACGTCATCGCCGAGGGCGCCGGCGGGTGCTTCGCGGCCTACATCGCGAACACCTGGACGAGCCCGGTCACCATCACCGTCGAGCGCAACGGCCAGTCGCTCAACGTCGCCAACTTCGCGCGCATCCCCTCGGGCAACGGCCAGAGCCTGACCTACCAGACCCTGCCCGGCGGCCAGCTCCCCGCCGGTCAGGTCGCCATCCTCTTCCTCGCGTACTCCGGCTTCGTCGGATGCCCCAATGGCATCACCGCCGGGTACACCTCGGGTCCGGCGCAGGTCATGGGCACCGGCCTCGGCAGCGCGTTCCACATCGCCACCTCACGCCCCGTCGTGTCCTACGACATCTTCCCGTACGGCGGCGGTCAGAGCGCGGCGACCAGCGCGACGTTGCTCCTCCCCACGACCGCCTGGGACACGAACTACATCGCCGTGAACGCCTACCGCAAGAGCGTCATCGCCGCCGCTGCGCAGCCTTCGCTCGACATCGTGGCCGCCGAAGACGGCACGCAGGTCACCATCAGCCCCACGGCGGCCATCGTCGGCGGCAACGGCGTCGCAGCCACGGGCAAGGGCGTTCCCAAGGTCTACAACTTGAACAAGGGTCAGTACCTGCAGCTCTCGCAGGACGCCGAGCTCAGCGGCAGCCCCATCCAGTCGAACAAGCCCGTCGGCCTCTGGGGCGCGGCCAGCTGCCTCAACATCGACGTCACGGACTCGGCCTGCGACTCGGCGCACCAGCAGATTCCTCCGGTGCAGGCGCTCGGGTCCGAATACGTCGGCGTGCGCTACCGCAACCGCATCGACAACGCCCCCGACGAGACGCCGCCGTGGCGCATGGTCGGCGCGGTCGACGGCACGACCCTCACCTGGGATCCGTCTCCGCCCGTGGGCGCGCCCCTCGGCCTCAACAAGGGCGTCGTCACCGAGTTCAAGAGCGCCGGCCCCTTCACGGTGCGAAGCCAGGACGACCAGCACCCGTTCTACATGTCGGCGCACATGACCGGCGGCGGCAACTTCGGCGGCTCGGGCGATCCCGAGTTCGTCAACATCATCCCTCCGCAGGAGTACCTGCGCTCGTATGTCTTCTTCACCGATCCGACCTACTCGGAGACGAACCTCGTCGTGGTCCGCAGCAAGGGACCCAGCGGCTTCCAGGACGTGACGCTCGATTGCGCCGGCACGCTCACCGGGTGGAAGCCGGTCGGAAGCGGCGGCAAATACGAGTACACGCGCATCGACCTCGTGCGTCACAACTTCGCGCCGCAGGGCAACTGCGACAACGGACGCCACGAAATGAAGAGCAACGCACCCTTCGGTCTCACGGTATGGGGCTGGGGCACGACGGAGTCGGTCCCCTTCGGGACGACGTACGTCAGCTACGCCTACCCGGCCGGCGCCAGCGTCAAGCCGGTGAACACCGTCGTCGTCCTTCCGACGCCGAACTGACGCTAGTCGCAGCCAGGTTCGGTCGAACGGCCAAGTTCTTTCGCGCGCTCCCCTCCTTCGCTACGCCCGCCGTTCGGCGGGCTCACCCCTTCGGGTGTCACGAAGCGCGTCCTTCGTCGCTTCGCGCCGAAGAGCTCGGAGCCTCACGGCTTCAACCGCACACGCACCACGCTGAGCGGCTCGGCCACGCCCTTCACGCGGGCGGGGAAGGGCTCGCTCACCGTCAGCTTGGCGTCCTTGATCAGATCTTCGCCCACGCGGGCCTCGACGATGAGCTCTCCGCTCTCGGCCAGGTGCTGCAGGCGCGACGACACGTTGACCGTCTGTCCGAAGTAGTCGAGGGCGCCGTTGGCCGTGACGACGTAGCACGCGCCCCCGAACATCCCGAGCTTCAGGTCCGTCAGCTCGCCATGCTTGGCCTTCTTGCGAAAGGCGTCGAAGCGCTCGAGGCACGCGACGGCGGCGCGCGCGCACTGGGTCTCGTCGACGAAGGCCGCCATGACGGCGTCGCCCATGGTCTTGACGAGGACACCTTCGTGCTCGGCAATCACCGCGCGCAGGACGTCGAAGTGATCGTCGACGAGGCGGAAGGCGGCGGCGTCACCGACGCTCGTGTAGAGCGCCGTCGAGCCCGTGAGGTCCGAGAAGAGAATCGCCACGCGCGCCACCTTCAGCGGCGTCTCGCGCTTGAGCAGATCGCCCGAGAAGAGCGCGCGAAACTCCGGCAGCGTGGAGACCACGTGGGCGGTGGCTGCTGCGCTCGCGTAGACGAGGCGCTCGAGCTTCACGTGGCGCGCCTCCTCGGTGTCGTTGTCGACCTCGATGGTGCCTTCGGGCCCGAGGCGAAGCTCCGGCGGATCGATGCGCTCGTCCTCGACGTGCGCGGTCTGGCGCTCGGGCGCGCCCTCCTCGATGGTGACCGTCGCGCGCGCTCCACCCCGCGAGAACAGGCGATAGCGGCCGGGCTCCTTCGGAAGGAGCAGCGCCTTGGCCGAGCGCGCGTCCACGTTCATCTGCGTGAGCACGTGCGGCGTGCGCGCGGGACCGCCCATGCAGAACATCTGATCGGGCACGACGCGCACCGCTGGGTGCGGATGGAAGGTGGCCTCGACGGCCTTGTCGAGCTCGAGTTCGAAGGCGATGTCGCACATCTGGCAGTGCCCCTCGAGGGAGATGTCGGCCAGCTGCGGCACCTCCTGGCTCGACGTGCGGCAGCTGGGGCAGACGATGGCCCAGCGAAGCTCGACGAGCCCGGCGGCCACGGCATGCAACATCGCCGTCAGGACCACCCGGCGATCCAGCTCCCACTCGTCGGCCAGATCGAAGGGGCGGATGCGGATGGCGTCGGCGTCGGCGCAGTCGCGCACGTAGGCCGCGATGCGCTCGGCCAGGGCCTTGTTCACGCCGCGCGCGCTCAGGCGCTCGGTGGCCCGCGCCAGCGCCTCCCCGTCCGACGGGGTGATGGGGTTCGTGAACGGGCTCGGCGCCTTGTCGCGCACGTGCCGATCGATGGCCTCGCCGAGGCCGAGCAAGCCCTGGACCGCGCGCCGTCCGCCGAGCCACGCAAAGGGCTTGAGGAGCGCCGAGCGCGGCTCGGCCTCGAAGGTCACCGCCAGGTGGGTGCCGCCTTCGTAGCCGCCCTCGGCCACGACACCGGGGCTCAGCTTCCAGCGCATGCGCAGATCCTTGAGCGGACCGCGAAGGAAGCGGCGATGAACCCCGAACTCCTTCGGGTAGGTCCACTCGAAGGGAGCCTCTTCGTAGCGCACGGAGAAGCCGCCGAGGCGGGTCTCGCCCATGAAGCGCGCCGGCGAGCCCGAGGCATCCTCGATGGGGGTGTAGCGCACGGGCTCGAGCCCCATCAGGCGGTTCATGCGATCGGTGTCCACGATGAGCGGCCACACGTCCGCGGCGCGTGATGCGAGCTCGACGTTCCCTGCGACGTGGACTGCGCTCATCGGGCCCCGGAGCGTACTACGAAAGGAGCTCAGCAGCGGTTTCATCCGTTCTGTGCTTCACTCCCTTCGCTCATGTCGACGCGCACGCGCCAGGTCCTTTTCGTGGGCTTTCTTCTCGTGGCTGCGGCCCTCGCCGCCACGCTCGTGCTCCCTTGGTACGTCAAGAAACGCATCGTCGAGGACGCCCAGGCGCGCGGCGTCACGTTGCAGCTGGACCAGGTGTCGCTGGGCTGGGGCAAGGCGCAGGCGGGCAAGGTGACGGCGACGTTTCCCTCCATGCCGCAGATCCGTCTCGAGGCCGCACAGCTCGTGGTCACGCTCGACGGCCTGTCCCCTCACGAGGTGGACTTCGTCGGGGCGACGGTGGACGTCACGGGCCCGGAGGCCGAGGTGTCGAAGGCCGTGGAGGCGTTTCAGAGCCGATCTGGAGCCGCAGGCGGCGACGGCGGCTCGGGTATCGCGCGCATCGGCGTCAAGGACGGAACGGTCCACTGGCTCGGGCTCCTCGGCGCCGGCACGTCGCTGGCCCTCGAGGGCTTGACCGGCAACGTGAAGGGCGCGGACGTCGATCTCGACGCGGCCAAGTGCGACTTCGAGATGCGCGCGATGACCTTCGGGCCCTACCGCTTCGGGTTCCATCGCGCCGCGGGCATCGACACGATCACGGTGAAGGCGCCGAAGGAAGACGTGCGCTACGAGCTCGTCCTCGGCCCCGAAGGCAAGCGGACCACGAAGCTCACGATCCCGCGGAGCGGCGCGCAAGACCTCGGCATCCCCACGCAGGCGCTCGGCCTCGTCGCCGACGAGAAGAGCGCGATCGAGCTCCACTTCGAGCACACCGTACAGGCCGGCAAGGTCGACGGGCACCTGGCGCTCGTGGCGGACCGCGTCTACCTGGGCCACTCGCTGTCGCCCACCTCGGTCCAGCTCGACTTCGGCTACGGCGGCGCGGCGGACGGGCCCGATCCCGTATGGAACCTCCGCGACGGCACGCTGAAGGCCGGCCCCTTCAGCGGCAACGTCCACGGGACGCTCGAGCCCGTACCCGGCGGGCTCCTCGCGCACCTCGAGTATCTCTCGGGCCTGATGAGCTGCGGCGACGCGGTGAAGGGCGCAGCGGGCAGCGCGCTCGCCCCCGCGCTCGGCTCCGAAGCCGCCGCGGCCGCGACCTCGGCCCTCGCCCAGCTCTTCGGCATGGACAAGGCGGTGGCGGGCAACGTCAAGCTCGAGGGAACCCTCGACGCCGACACGCGCAACGTGTCGGACGCGAAGGCCACCTTCCACACGACCGGGGACTGCACCCTGAGCTTTCTGCCCGGAAAGTAGCGCTTTCCCTTTCACCGGCTTCGCGCTACAAAGCGTGCCCTTCAATCCGTATGCCCGTTTGGGCCGGACCTCAGCAGGAACCTACCCATGCGTGGATATCTCGAACCCGCCAAGCGCACCGTGCCGACCGAGTCTCAGGCGCGTTTCTCGACCCTCTCTCGCGGCCGTCGCACCAAGCTCGCCAAGAGCGCGCAGACCACGCTGATCAAGGCTGATCAGTGGGCCCGCGGCGACTCGGCCCCGGAGGGCGTCGGCGAAGCGCTCGACAAGGCCCTCGCGGCCCTCGGCGCCAAGACGAAGAAGTAGGTCTCAGCCGTTCGCTCTGGCGAACTCGCTGATGAGCTCTGCGAGTGCCTTCGCCCACGCGACGGGCACGGCGTTGTAGAGCGACGCGCGCATTCCGCCGACCGAGCGGTGTCCCTTGAGGCCGATCATGCCGTGCTTCTTCGCCTCGGCGAGGAAGCGCTCCTCGAGGGCCTCGGTGGGCATCCGGAACACGACGTTCATCGTGCTGCGGGACTCGCGCTCGACCGGCAGGGTGTAGAAGCCCTTGCCGCCGTCGAGCGCGTCGTAGACCAGCTTCGCCTTCTCACGGTTCGCCTTCTCGATGCCGGGGAGGCCGCCCTGGCTCTCGATCCACGCCAGGACGTTCCGTGCGAGATACACGGAAAACGTGGGCGGCGTGTTGTAGAGCGAGTCGTTCTCCAGCTGCACCTTGTACTGCAGGATTTTCGGCAGATCGGTGCGGCTCCTCGCGAGGAACTCCTTCTTCGCGAAGATGATGACGATGCCGCTCGGCCCGATGTTCTTCTGGGCGCCCGCGTACACCATCGCGTACGGCGAGAAGTCGGTGGGCTTCCACAGGAAGTCGCTGGACATGTCGCACACGTGCGGCACCGCGCCCACGGCGGGCGGCGACGCGTACTGCACGCCGTGGATGGTCTCGTTGCTGGTCGTGTGCACGTAGGTCGCGCCGGCGTCGAGCGACAGCTCGTCCTGGCGCGGCACGCGGCGGTAGGCCTTGCCGTCGGCCGTCGTCGCCGCGACGCGGACGGTTCCACCGAGGAGCTTCGCTGTGCGCTGGGCTTCGTCGAGGGCCTTCTCACCCCAGACGCCGGTGACCACGTAGTCGGCGCTCTTGCCGGCGCCGAGGAGGTTCATGGGGACCTGGGCGAACTGCTGCGACGCGCCCCCCTGGAGGAGCATGACGGCCCAGTCGTCACCGAGCTGCGCAAGCTTGCGCAGGCGGGCGATCGTCTCCTCGTGGACGGCCGTGTATTCCTTGCCGCGGTGGCTCAGCTCGAGCACCGAGGCGCCGCTCGAGCCCAGCTCCAGCAACTCCGCCTTCGCCCGCTCCAGGGCTTCGAGCGGCAGCGCCGCCGGGCCCGCGTTGAAGTTCATCGCTCGCGACATGCCGTCCACCTTCCCGGCTTTTGACGGCCGACGCAAGGGGATCGAAACGGTGTAGAACCCCGGGCAGCGATGCGCAGGTTCTTCGCCCTTTCCATCCTGGCGCTGTCCGCGTGCTCGAGGCGGGCCACGCCGGCCGAGTGCGCCGAGATGCTGGACCGGTACGTCGACATGACGATCGACGGCGATCCGGCCCTCCAGCGCCTCCCGGAGGAGCAGCGCCCTGCCGCGCGCGCGCAGAAGAAGCAGGAAAAACGCGACGGCCCGGACTTCCAGCGGGCAACCGACCAGTGCCTCGCCGAGGTGAGCGCGAGCGAGTACGCCTGCGCCATGAAGGCGGCCAACGGCAATGAGTGGGAAGCCTGCATCGAGTAGGTGCGACACCCTTCCGACCCTCCATCTCTTGAAGTAGGCTTTCGGTGCCCATGACGTTCCGAGCCACCCTCCTCTCCACCTTCGTCCTCTTGCCGCTCGCGTGCGGAAGCACCCAGAAGCCCGCGCCCATCGCCGAGATCCCCATCGACCAGGCAGGTACCGGGAACCCTACCCGGAACGCCGGCGGCGACGATCCCACTGGCAGCGGCGGCGGGACGGGAACGGGCAGCGGAACGACGACCAGCGGGACCGGCACCGTGCCCGACAAGCCCCCCCCTCCCGGAGTGGGACCTCAGCCCATGGGCGGCAGTGATCCGCAGCCGGACGCCGGCGGCGGCGCCGCGCCCAGCGCGTCGACGGTCAAGAAGGGGCCGCTCACCCCCAAGGAGTGCAGCGACGTGGTCAACAAGTTCGTGACCATGATGGCCCGCGAGAACCACATGCCGGTGCCCACGCTCGACGGTCAGACCGGTCAGCTGGGTGACGTTTTCTCGGGCATGCGCAACGAGTGCTCCCAGACCACGACGAAGAAGCAGTACACCTGCGCGATGGCCGCGCGGACGACCGACGTGTGGAAGAAGTGCATGCAGTGAGCCGCTTTCGCGCGCTCTTCTTCGGCACGCCGGACATCGCCGTTCCCAGCCTCGAGGGCCTCGCCTCCGTCGCCGACGTCGTCGGCGTGGTGTGCCAGCCCGACAAACCGGTGGGCCGCCACCAGGAGCTGCACGCGCCTCCGGTCAAGGTGCGCGCGGTGGAGCTCGGCTTCCCGGTCGTGCAACCCACGAAGCTCCGTACCGGAGACTTCGGCGCGTGGGTTCGCGAGCAGAAGGCCGACGTGGCCCTGGTCATCGCCTACGGACGCATCCTCCCCGACGACGTGCTCGCGGGTCCGCGCCTCGGGTGCCTGAACGTGCACGCGTCGATCCTGCCGAAGTACCGCGGCGCCGCGCCCATCCAGTGGAGCATCGTCCGCGGCGAGACCGAGACCGGCGTCACCCTCATGCAGATGGACGCGGGCCTCGACACGGGGGCCATGCTCGAGGTGTGGCGCCTGTCCATCGGTCCCGACGAGACCGCCGGCGAGCTCGCCGCGCGCCTCGGTCCGCTGGCCGCGCAGGCCGTCCGCGAGGGTGTGCCCAAATATGTGCAGGGTGCATATACCCCGAGCCCGCAGAACGACGCCGAGGCCACGCTGGCGCCGATCCTCAAGAAGGAGGACGGGCTCCTCGACTGGTCGCTCAGCTCGCAGCGCGTGCACGATCTCGTGCGCGGCATGAACCCATGGCCCGTGGCGACGACTACGTTTCGAGGCAAGCGCGTGATGGTGCATCGCACGCGCAGGATGGGCGAGAGCCCCAGGCCCGCGAAGCCGGGAGAGGTCGTCCTGGCCGACAAGTCGCGCGTGGTCGTGGCCTGCGGGAGCGGCAGCGTCGAGCTGTCGCAGGTGCAGCTGGAGGGAAAGAAGCCGATGCGGGGGGCCGATTGGCATCTCGGACGCGGGATCGCCGAAGGCGACGTGCTGGGCTGAGCGCACCGGCCACAGAACACCGGCCGTCAGGCCTCATGATTCGTCACATC
>Ga0182021_10007480_pt1 | contig 12944 bp, 16 predicted proteins | sample 612E3MmetaG_FD_120493 | JGI IMG/M metagenome (GOLD analysis project Ga0182021, IMG submission 120493) | Permafrost microbial communities from Stordalen Mire, Sweden - 612E3M metaG (Illumina Assembly) | ecosystem: Environmental > Terrestrial > Soil > Wetlands > Permafrost | place: Sweden... | reverse complement strand
TAGGGAACAGGATCGGCGACGGATTGCCTGTAGAGATCGCATTCTCTAAAGTCTCAGATGTAATGACTGGCACTGTTTCAGGAAGATTTTTTGAACTCGTGAGCATAAATATCACAAAGCTTGGGATGAATGTGGAGCAGGCGATATTCGACCCTAAACAAGGAGCAATAGTATATTATCCGAGCAATCTCATCGAGAGTTCGATGAAGGTGCTTGTAGAATCTAGCAAAAAAGGCCCTCTTGTCGCATCGCAGGCGCTGATCAATGTATCAGAATACATCAAGCAGATTCACAGGGTCGATGAAAGATTGAAGGACCTGATGGCAGACACCATAAGCAGCATGGATTCGCAGATATCATTTCTAACTCCAGCAATAGCAGGCGTGGTGATAGGCATAACATCAATGATCACCACAATATTAGGGAGCTTGTCAGACCAGATGAGGACGCTTTCATCATCTGCAGGAGATGCCCAGACATCAGCAGGAGGACTAGGCATGGGCGTGCCTCCAGACTTCTTCGGCCTCGGGATCCCGACATATTTTTTCCAATTCATAGTAGGCATCTATGTTGTACAGATAATATATGTCATGACAATCATCGTCAATGGCATAAAGAATGGCGCAGACAGCCTTGGCGAGAGGCAGATGCTAGGCGAGAACCTTATGAGAAGCACGATACTGTATTGCCTGATAGCATTGGTAGTCATGCTAATATTCAACATAGTAGCAGGCACAGTATTGAAAGGACTAGGCGGATTGACGAATACAGGATAAAAATAATAAATTAATTCTAAGAAAAATTATCTGGGTCGGATGGAATTTGAATCCATGACATCTACGGCTTCAGCGTAGCGCTCTCCCAGGCTGAGCTACCGACCCAAATAACCTGTTGTTTTGAATTTGTTTTTCATTTATATAGATTGCGATTTTGCGTTGTCATCTAGGCTTTGTTGGTTAATGGAAATATTTTTATATGATAGCAAATATCTGGAATAATGGCTGATGTATATTATTCGGAACATCTTGATGAAGGATTCTTGTCACAATTAAGGCTTGATCTGGAGAAATATTTTTCTGGATGTAAAAGAATCGCTGTTAAGATGCATTTTGGCGAGCCTGGAAATTCTTATGCGTTCATGCCAGATGATATCAGGCCTATAACAGCATTACTCGAAGGTCTTGGATTAGAATATTTCCTCTACGATTCAAGTGTTGCCTATGGTGGGGCAAGATCTGATCCTAAGACCTATAAGGAATATGCGGTTTCCAAAGGATTTTCTAATGTTGATACAGGAGATGAATTCATGATCGTCAATGGAGTGCATCAACCATATCAGGTTTGCAGCAAGCTTGCCGATGCTGACGCTGTGCTCGTATTGACTCATCTGAAAGGACATGAATGCACAGGATTTGGCGGAGCAATAAAAAATCTTGGGATGGGAGCATTGACAAAACAGTCAAAGTCATCAATCCATAAAGGTGGAGAGCCGGTATTTGAAGGCGACTGCAAAAAATGCGGAAAATGCGTAAGAAACTGCCCAGTCAATGGCATGAGGCTTGACGATGACAAGAAATATCCTGTAATATTCAAATGCTTCGGATGCTCGAACTGCTCATATGTATGTCCTCATGGAATAATCAGCCCTAAGCTCGCGTATTTTGATGTCCTACTGTCTGATGGCGCGAACGCTGCACAGTCAACTTTCAAGAGATATTATTATGTGACAATAATGAAAAGGATCACTGCGCATTGTGACTGCTATGATAAACCTGGAGAGATAATTGCCAAGGATGCAGGATTTCTTATGAGCAAAGATGGAGTTGCCATAGACAAGGCGGCGTATGATATTATACAAAAGAATGATAAGGACGCATTCCTTAAAATTAATTTCAAAAAAGGCACAGAGCAGGTATTTGCTGCTGAAAGGCTCGGCATGGGCAGCAGCATATATGAATTTAAGACAATTTGATTGGCTTCTTATTTTTTCTTTAGCTCACTGATCACATCAAATAATCTTTTATAGAAATAATCATTATTCTTTTTTGCATATGGGAGGTATTGCTCTTCTACCTCTTGCATATATCTGTAGAATTTCGGAAAATCAAGGTTCTTGAATGCATAGAATGATTCCATATTATTTGTCCTGTCAGCGAGCTTTATCAGAAGGCAATATCCTCCTTTTGATATTACATTGATCCATAGGCTCTTATTCAATGCTATCATATCTTTTTGTGACATGCCTGGATCATGCTCGGGCTTTGTCAATGGATGCACAATGCCATAAACCTCTTCGCCGAACAGTTTTATGAACTGCTTTTTTGTGATCTCAGTATCATCTTCTAATGTATCATGCAATAATGCTCCTGCTATAAGATTTTCTGGGGCCTTATCATCAGGATATTCGGATTTATAATAATTTATTATGTCGATGACTATCGGATAGATATGCTGCTCAAGATATGGGCCGCCATCATCACGAGCCTGATTTTTATGCGTCTTGACAGCCTGGGCTATCGCTCTTCTTATCAATGGAGTCATTGCTGAAAAATTCTTTATGCTCTTTACTAATCTGCCTTTTGTGGTATATGGGACTTTCATTTCTTCAGCCACTCTATCTCTTCATTATCTAATTTGTATTCTTCAGAAAACTTTCCTGCAAATGATTTATTGTTGTTCTTCACCATGATGCGTATATAGGGCATGTCCCTGACAATCTTTCTTGTGGATGCATGCGTCTTTGCGGCAATCTTTGCTGCTATGCTCTTCCTTTTTGCATTGCGCTGGTTCGCCATCCAGATCTTCAGTATACGCTGCGTCGGGCCGTATTGCACAAAATTAGGGTTCTTTTCTTTTTTTGAGAGAGCGATGCCAGCTGACAAGAGATTATAGATATAGACATAATACCTGTAATATTGCCATCTCCTGATTCTTCCGAAATACACGTCAGCAAGGCTCATATTATCATAGGCCTTTGCAAGCTCATCTATTTTGAGATATTCTTTTGAAAGATTCTCGTCAAGCCAAAGGAATATCTTGTCGATGTCCTCATCGACATGATCATATGCGCCAAGGGCGATGTCAGGATTTGTCGTCTTGAAAACTTTCAGCAATGCATTGATTATGGTCTCTTCCCTTTCCCTCTCAGAATTCAACTCGACATCGTGCTTGTTGATTGTCTTATGCTCTGATGCAGCATTCTCCAGATCTGTGAGTGCGCTCCTAAGATCCCCTTTTGAGCTTCTTGCAAGAAAATTGATCGCATCATCATCGATCTTTATGCCTTCTTTCTCGCAAATCTCTTTTAGATGATTTATCGTGTCAAGAAAAGATATTGCCTTATATTCAATTATCGTGCATGACCTTCTTAGCGAGCTGAACTTATTGTCCCAGATATCATTTGCTGTAAGTATCATAGGGAATGGGGATTCATCAATCAATTTTTGCACTGTTGATAATCCTCCCCTATCCTCGCTGCCTGCGAGTCCGTCGATTTCATCAATGAGTATTATCTTGCTTTTGGAGAATAATGATTGTTGCCTTATAGCTGGCAATACCTTCTGCTCTAACCCTTCAGTATTTCTTGTATCAGAGGCATTTACTTCAATCAATTCAAGTCCTAATTCATCTGCCAATGCATGTATGCTTGAGGTCTTTCCTGTGCCAGGAGGACCCCATACGAGCAAGGCTTTTCTGGACTTAGATTTCACATTACTATAATTGGCAATCTTATCTTTCAAGTCCTTCAATTGCGCAGACTGTCCTACGACATCCTTGAGCCTCTTAGGATCGTATTTATGCGTGAATGGCATGGATTAAGGGAAAAGAAATTGATTTAAAAATTTGATTGGTTTTCAGATGAATGATTATTGAATCTTTGTTATTCCCCTATTATCTTCACAGCTATCTTTCTTGTCCTTGGACCGTCTAGCTCAAGGAACATTATCTGCTCCCATTGGCCGAGCTCTAATTTATTTTCAGAGACTGCGATTGTTACTCCTCTGCCTAGTATCATGCTCTTGATGTGCGCGTGTGCATTGTCATCTCCGAAATGCTTATAATCATTCTCTTGAGGGATCAATTCCTCTATTGTTTTCAATAGGTCTTGCTTAAGCCCTTGCTCGTCTTCATTGATGAATAATGCGCTTGTCGTATGCATAGAATTGACTAGGCACATGCCTTCTTTGATGCCTGAATCATGTAATATCATCTGGACCCTTGATGTTATATTGATGATCTCTTTCTTTTCAGTGTTTAAGGCAATATGCTTGGAATATGTCTTCATGTTATTAGAATTATCCTATGATTTATAAAATTAATTGCATTCGGCGCTATTGGCAACTTTGTCCCTTATATTCATATATGCGCATGGCGGTGTATCAGTGATGGTCACAATAGGCTGCAATGTTCCTGGCACTTGGGCTATCGCTGCTGCTTGCCCGACGCCATTGAATGTTATGCTTGTAGAATATTTGTTGGACTGCAAATAATTATTTACAAAAAATACCACAAGAAAGATTGCTACTATGCAAACAATAGCCAAGATATATATTGTGTGCTTATCTTCTGCCATGATATGTGATTATTTATTAGATTTATAAATATTGCGCTGAAATCTTATCGATGTAATCTTTCTTATATTCAAACCCATGCATCTTTGCAACCTTTGAGAGTGCCCTATCAAAGCTCGAGCCGTATTGTGCAGCCCTTTTGGGCCTTTCAGAATGTTCTTTCAGAAGTGGATAGGCTGCCTTTCTCAATATTAATTTGTTTCCAGAATTGTTCAGCTTGTATTTTATAGGGATTGATAAAGAATATTTCACTAGATCCTTGTCGAGAAATGGTGTGAGAAAATCAAATCCTAATGAGCTGGACATTGCGCTATCACGCAATAAGTCTCTCTCATACATATTCAAGAGTCCTTGATAGCATTCATCATTTGTAGGATTTTTCCTATGCCTGTCATATCCGGCAAATAATTCTTCTGAACCAAGACCAGAAAAGAAATATTTTTCCTTATTTGAAATTGAATAAGCAGCGTATTCAACTGCTGCAACTCCTACATTGACAACATTCAATAAATCTTTGTCATATTTTTCAGTGGCTTGCGACAATATCTTGATTGTATCCTTGAATATCTGCTCCATCTCTTTGATGTCAAATACTTTGAATTTGAAATTATTTTCCAGGCCAAGATGCTTGACAACAAGCTGTGCCTGTTCTATGTCTTCTGGAACTTTGAAATTCCCGTCCTGGAATCCTACAGTGTAGCATGTGAAGTTCGCATTGAATCTCTTGCATAATGCGGCAATATAGCTAGAATCCAACCCTCCAGAGAACATTATGCCGGCCTGATTCTTGCCTTCTAATCTTTGCTTGATAGAATCTTCGAACAATCTTCGGAGCTGGAGAGCAATCCTGTCCTCTGATTCGCTCACTTCGGAGTCTGGCTTGAAGCTATTGATGATTCTAAGCCATTCATCGTTGCCTATCAATCCCTTCTTATCAGCAAAAAACTCCATCATAATCAAAGGATTAGGAACTGATTTTTAAAGTTTTAGATAAATTTTATAAACCATGTTCAGTTCTTCTTTCTTATGCTAATAAGCGTCGTGGGCAAGGCAAATATTCTCCTTTCTCTCTCACTAGACATCCTCGATTAAGATATATAAATTCCACTCGATTTCTCATACTGCTCTGTTCGATGTTCTTGGTTTAGTAGGGAATGTTTTTTGATCCATAAACTTTATAAACAATTGACTATTATTATGGTCATATGACCAATAAATCATTCAACATCGATTATGAGATTATTTTGCTGTTGATCAACGAAGGGCTCCATGGCAGGGCAATATCAAATAGATTGAAAGCAAACCTTTCATCAGTGCAAAACCATTTGAAGCTATTGAGGGATTTGAATGTCATAGACTATAAAACCATCGGCAAAAATAAGATTTTCACCATAAAAGATTCATTATCTTCAAGAAAATATGTTTATAACGCTGAGAATTATAAATTATTGCTGCTAATTGAAAAATATCCTTTTCTGGAGCCATTGATCACAGACATTAATAAGAGTAATGTCGATATGATAATATTATTCGGGAGCTTTGCCAGTTTAACTGCAAACGATGACAGTGATATAGATGTTTTTGCACAGACTCAAAAGAAAGATTTAAAAAAAGCATTGGAATCCATTAATTCACGATTAAGCATAAAAATCGGCACGTTCGATGTGAACTCTCTGCTCATCAAGGAGATTATAAAAAATCATGTGATACTAAAAGGTGTGGAAACATACTATGAAAGAGTCGGATTTTTTAAATAAACTGAAAAAGGAAGGAAAATTGGAATTGACCGATCCCTCCAAAGAAATGAGCGAAGCATATATTATGAAATCCAATAATTGCATGCTGTCTGCAAAATATTTATATGAAAAAAATATTTATGAAAACTCTGTCACCGAAGCGTATTTCGGGATATATAATTCGATATTGTCCTTGTTGTACAAATGTGGCATAAAGTCAGAGACCCATGCTGGATCAGTCATTTTATTAGAGATGCTTTTCAATCTCGATGATACTGCAAAAAGTGTTGCGGATGCGAAAAAGGAAAGGATAGACAATCAATATTATGTCACAGATAATATAAATGCTGAGATTAGCAGAAATTATTGCAAGGATTTTATCTCATCTTCGGAAAAGCTCATTTTAGAAATCCGGTCATACAAAGATCATCTCACTGAAGAAAAAATAAAAATTTTAAGAAACAAATTCAAAAATTTAAAATAGAAAAGATTAATCAGCGAATCAGGAATATGGAGTGAAAGAAAATGTTGATTGGGGTAGTAGGAAAGGCCAACACAGGAAAGAGCACATTCTTTAAGGCAGCCACATTGATGGATGTTTTGATAGCGAACTATCCGTTCGCTACAATCAAGCCCAATCATGGTGCAGGATTTGTGAAAGTCGATTGTGTAGACACTTTCTTCAATACTCAATGCAATCCAAGAGAGGGATTCTGTATAGAACATAAACGGTTTGTGCCATTGGATGTGATTGATGTTGCAGGCCTTGTCCCTGGAGCGCATGAAGGCAAGGGCCTTGGGAATCAACTTTTGGATGACTTGAGGCAGGCACATGCATTAATTCATATTGTGGACTTCGCAGGCTCGACAAATGAGAGAGGCGAGCCTTCTGATCCTGGATCAAGGGACCCATATGATGATATTAAATTCTTAGAAGAAGAGATAGATTATTGGTATCTCGGGATCATAAATAAAGGATGGGAAAGGTTTGCAAGACAGATACAACAGGAACATGCAGATCCATGCAAGGCTTTAGGAAAACAATTATCTGGCCTGATGGTGACTGAAGAGATGGTCGAGGATGTGATAAAAAAATTAAGCCTTCCAAAAGAAAAGGTCACAGCCTGGACAGATGCTGATCTTATGAACATTGCTGTTGCATTAAGGAAGATAACAAAGCCTATGATAATTGCGGCAAACAAGACAGACATTCCTATTGCTCAAGAGAATTATCATAGGATAAGAAAAGAGCATCCAGAACTGACAATAATACCCTGTTCAGCTGAGAGCGAACTCGCATTGAAAGAGGCTGCAAAGCATCAATTGATAAGATATATCCCAGGAAATGATGATTTTGAGTTCATTGACAATGGGAAATTGAATGATAAGCAAAAATTTGCGTTGAATTTCATAAAAGAGAATGTCTTGAAAAAAATGGGCTCGACTGGTGTTCAGGCAGCACTCAATGCAGCAGTCTTTGATGTGCTGAAATATATAGCAATATTTCCGGGTGGAGTAAATAAATTAACTGATCAATATAATAGATGCCTTCCTGATTGTTTTCTCATGCCTCCAGGAACAACTGCGCTTGATTTTGCATTCAAGCTTCATACTGATTTCGGAAAAAACTTCATCAAAGCGATAGATGTGAAAAAAAGGCTTCCAGTAGGCAAGGACCATGTTTTGCATAATGGAGATGTCATAGAGATATTTGCAGGGAGATAGTATTGGTTATTCTAGTAAAATAAATACCTATAAAATGGTAAAATATATAAACAAATATGTATTTCTACTATAATAATGGTAAAATTAGATATTTTGTTTCAAGAGAAGAGGATCTCTCGGATATCTGAACTGGAAAAGGGCAGATATATAAATTTTTTCTCCAATTCTTATCAAGACAATCTGGATCATTCAAATTTTGTTATAAATGATTTTCCAAGATGGAGCATCATATCTGGGTATTATGCCATGCATGATTTGACAAAGTTGCTGCTAGCAAAAAGATTTTCAATAAAGATAGACATGCAGGTCCACACAACCACAATACTAGTAGTGAAGGGACTCCTTAAGAATAGGCAGCTTATCTCTCTTTTGGATAAAGGTCATAAGGAATTTCTGTCTCTTGCAAATGATTTGGCAGAAGGCAAGAGAGAAAGGGTCAAAGCTCAATATTATACTGGCACAGATTTTATGCACAAAGAATATCTGAAGAGAGCTGAGGAATTTCACAAGGAGATAGTCTTGCCTTATATCAATAAGATGAGGAGGCTGATAATATGATTATCCAAATATTCGAGTATGATATAGTGAAGGTCTTGACGATATTTTCATTGTCTCCAGGATCAAAATTCTCAAGAAATGAATTGCAGGAGAAAACTAGAATGACTAATGTCAATCTTGACAATGCATTGTCTGTCCTATATAACTCAAGGATGCTATTGAAAGAAAAGAGGATGATAACATTCAACATCGAATATGACAAAGTGTTGCAAACTATAACAGGCGAACATAATTATCTGAAAAACATCCCGCTCGACGCGTATTTTTCAGTGATTGAACTATTGAGAAACATATCAAAATTCAGAATTGAGGCATACCTGTTCGGGAGCTATTCAAAGCTAATCTATAAGGATGATTCTGATATTGATATCGCGATCATTTCAGATTTATTGGGATCGCCGCAAAAAAAGAAGATTTCATCATTCGCTCGAAAGATATCAGCCAGATATGGCAAGGATATTGAGATACATTATTTCTCAAAAAATTTCTACAAAAACAAGAAAGATCCTCTAGTCGCAGACATCCTAAGGAATGGGGTGAAGCTGATATGACTTCAGATGAAGGAAGCAGGGAGATGAAAAATATTATAGGATTAGTAAAGGATATTGTAGAAGAGACAAAGTCTCTTAAGGATGTTTATATAAAAATAGATGCGCCTGTTAATTGGGCGTGCATATTTGCGCATGATGATCAAGAATATGCGATGCTTTTAAAAAATGCGGAAAAAATAGGTAAAATAATCAAAGAAACACCTACTGGAATGATATTTCATATAAAACCTATTGAAACAGTAGCTGGAAAACTTAGGCTGCTAAAGATAAGAACACCTGACATCACACGGGTCGAAAGAGGGGATGCGGATTTTACAATAAATGAGTACGACAAATTCAAAAGGGCATTTCTGAACAAGAAGGGATTTAAATTTATCCAAAGGGAAAACTTTGAAATGATAGAACTCATGGATGATAAATATGATGTGAGAGCTTATTTCTCAAACCCTACACAAGAACAATTACTAGGAGTCAAATAGATTCAGAACTTGATGTGATAGAGATATTTGCAGGGATATGACCGCATCCTTTCCGTCTCATCCTGTAAGATTTCCGGCAATAACAAGGCAAATATTATGAATTCGATTCGCATTCTATGATTCATGCAGCCTTAGATGATAAATAATTTCTTGAGATTGATGGGCGTCAAATCAAAGCCTGTGCGCTTCATGAGCACAGCATATTCTGTGTATAGGAGATTGAATAAATGAATTCATTATCATCATTGTATATAGTTATAAATGGATTTAGGATCATTTTATTATATTAAGAAGTTCTTCAGGAGCATTTGCAACAAAGTCGGCTTTATCTTTATGGTCTGCATTTGTAGCGCCCCAGGTCACATAAATGGATTTGGCGCCGACAAGATTCCCTGCCAATAAATCCTCTTCCTTATTGCCGACCATGAAATCTGCCTTCCCAAAATGCTTTGCAGCCATTTTCACAAGATCTTGTTTAGAATACTTAAGATCTGGAGTGTTGGCAAAGTTTTTCTTAAAATATTTATTCATATCAAGATTCTTTAATGAATAGTCTATCAAATCCTGACGTAAGGTGGATGCAATTACGAGGCTATGTATTTTTGAAAGTTTTTCTATTATCTGCATCATGCCAGGATATAACGCCTTATTTTTCCGTTCGTGAATCACAGCCGTATAATGATACCGGAATATATCAGTCATTATCGTTGTGAGTTCATCATCATCAATGATGCCGGTATATTCAGAAATTAGCCTCTTGTTGACAGCATAATGATCGTTTGTCTTGAGAGCGTGGCGCAGCCATTCCTGGTCAACATTTAATCCTAAAGTCTTGAATCTTCTCTCAGAAGCCTCTTGAGCAACATCAGGCTTGGCAATAGTGCCATCCCAGTCAAATATTATATTTGCCATGGAAATAAAAAATTCTTATTCATCCTTCCTAAAATACATATAGGCCACTATCCCTATAAGGAATGCTGAAAAGAATATTTTTCCGAATGTGTTCAATACAGGGCTTGACGTGTCATAGACTGCATTGCCTGTCAAGGAATTATCTGTGTTGGCAGCAGCACTTGTTGTAACAGTCGGTGCTCCTGAGCCGTGTGTCAATACAATCACCAGTCCGACAACAGCCACTAATGCAACAATCAATACCATATATAACGGTGTCTTATCTTCCATATTTGTCACCTTTTGATCAAATTATATTATTAAATTTATTTTATCAGATTATATTTTTTCAGCACTTTTGTATAGAGCTCGAAATCCTTGGATTCTTTGAATTCCTTGAGTGTTTCTGGAGGCAATTGGGTTATCCATGTATGCATGTTTTTCAGGAAATCCTTCATCTCTTCCTCGTCTTCAGTGCCTTGCTCAGGAACTTCTTCTTGCTCATCTTCCTCTGGCTTATTTCCAGAAAAGTTTAGTTTTTTGAAAAATCTCTTGAGAACCCCTTCTCTTCTCTCTTCAATCTCTTCTTCCTCTTCATGGGCCTCTACAATTTCTCCTTCCATATGCTCAAGATCCTTCTTGTCCTCAGGAGCTATCTTCTCATCTGCCTCAGCAGCCTTTTCCATGATATCCTCTTTGATCTCTTCCTTGACTTCTTCCTTAGGAGTCGGAGCCTTGCCGAACATCTTAGACCATACAGGCCTGTCCTTTCGCTCATGGATATAATTTCCTAAGTCCTTGTTAATATCATCCTGATGCATAATATTTACCCCATTGACAGTATTAATAGGAATATTCACGCATAATATTTAAATTTATTGATTTTGTGCAAGATATATGCTTTGCCTTGATGATTCAATATCAAGATTTCAGATTTCATAATGGCTAAAGAATATCTATCTGAGATATTTTCATTAGAATCTCGTCTTTCCACCAGTGTGTTAATGGTGGTGGTCGGTTTTCGATTGACATCCTAAACCAAACATTTATATATAAATTGAACACCATGAGAAATTTTATGGATTATAAATTTTTATTGGCGAAAAATAAATGAAGCAAACAACACAAGGGTCAAAAGATAAAGATTCTGTTATATGTGTTCATTGTCACAAAGAATTTCATGAAGCTAGATTTATAGGGCTTTCTATTATATGCCCTTTCTGTGGCAAACCTAGTAATGAACTAATTCTTAAATAATTAAAGAAATACTCCTCATAAATAATAATTAGAGGATGTATACGGTTCGATTTCAAACCGAGAAATGTACAATAGGAATGGTAATGGGGATGCTGGGATTCGAATTTCTGGAGCGCCATTCCTTTCGCTCTCCCAGATCCGACGGTATACCCTGAAGATCATCGCCTTGCGGCTCATCGCTCCAACTGGAGCCGTCTATTCTAGCCAGGTTATACTACATCCCCATTTGGTAGGCTAGAATTATATAGGATTTATAAAATTTCTTGTTATTGCATAAAATCTTTTATGCGACAAACTCCTATAAAATGCCGTGTTGCTTTATTCTCTCGATCAGACAATATTCTTGAAGCCTTCACGTGCTATATTATATATCCTGTGTGCCTCGGCATATTTTTCTGATGCAAACGGCGCAGGAATACCTTTTCTTGCAGAATTGAATAATTCCATGAATAATATAGTGAAATATAATGGATGATCTTCTGACTTTGTGTCTTTCTTATACTCTGCGAATGAATCACAAAGCCTTGGCATATTTTTTTGTAAGTCATCTTTTACCAAATCCTCTTTAGGCATGTCATGAATTGCGCTTGCAATTCCAATGGCTCCTGATCTTCTCATGCAAAATCCATTCAATGTGTCATTAATATTGACTGCATTCAGATATCTGATAGTGATGCGGTATAATGATGCTGTATAATCAGAAATCAGCGGAATCTGTTGAAGCTCTGAAGCTGTTCTGTCATATTCCTTTATCCTTTCGAAAAATCTTTTTCCGCTTTCAGCAATATATGCCCCGATATTTCGGGCAATAGTGTCAGGCTCAAGAATGGTGCCGACACATTCCAATATCGATGTTGAAATAATTCCGTTCCGAAGAAGCGTTTCAGCAAAATCTGTTTTAATCTTAGCGAGCTCTGGATCTCTCACTTGACCTTTCCTAAGCGCGGTTTCTAGAGATCCTGCCTTCTTTTCGCTCATTTCCTTGTCCTTTTCTTCTGCTTGACAACAAATGCTAAGAATATGATTATCAGCAATATCAATAATATCGCAAGATTCGTATACCAGCAATAGATATTATACAATTCCAGTGTGCTTTTTTTCGGATATGCTACGACTGATAATGTAAGTTCTGGGCTTGTGACAGCGTCGCCGAATTCATCGTATGCAGTCACTGTT
>Ga0182021_10007478_pt1 | contig 12944 bp, 9 predicted proteins | sample 612E3MmetaG_FD_120493 | JGI IMG/M metagenome (GOLD analysis project Ga0182021, IMG submission 120493) | Permafrost microbial communities from Stordalen Mire, Sweden - 612E3M metaG (Illumina Assembly) | ecosystem: Environmental > Terrestrial > Soil > Wetlands > Permafrost | place: Sweden... | reverse complement strand
TTAGCGAGGGTTCAGAGGCTAAGTCAGGTAGGGTACGCACTACTTGCTCCGATCCAGCTTGCGGTAACTGATCGCTTCGCTCAAATGCTTGATGTCTATATGCTCCGAGTTTGCCAAATCGGCAATCGTCAGCGCCAGTTTTAAAATCCGGTGATAAGCGCGGTGCGACAAGCCGAATTTATCCATCGCCTGCTCTAAAAGCCGGTGGCTTTCTTCGGATAAGACACAGAGGTGTTTCACTTCTTTTGCGGTCAATGCCGAATTGGCCTTGCCGCTACGCGCGATGGCGATATTGCGGGCGGCAACTACGCGCGCCCGGATGGTTGCGCTGCTTTCCTCGCCTTCAGGCGATCCTTTGCGTAACACTTCATGCGATATACGCGGCACTTCCAGGTGCATGTCGATGCGATCCAGCAACGGCCCCGACACTCTGGCCCGGTAGCGCAACACTTGTTCGGATGTGCAATGACAACGCCCGGAAGCGTCGCCTAAATAGCCGCAAGGACAAGGATTCATGGCCGCGATTAATTGAAAGCGCGCCGGAAAATCGACTTGCCGGGCGGCACGGGAAATGGTTATATGCCCGGTCTCCAACGGCTCGCGCAACACTTCCAATACTTTCCTATCGAACTCAGGCAGTTCGTCAAGAAATAAAGCCCCGTTGTGCGCCAGCGATATTTCCCCCGGCCTGGGATTGCTGCTGGTGACATTTTGGGAAATAGATGCGACAATGCCAACTAAGAATCAATGAGTTATGGTATCATATTGGGAAATAAATGCGACGATTTTTATAGAAATAAGTGCGACTGAGCTTTGATTTATGGGAAATAAGTGCGACTGCGTTCAAGTAATCCAAACTCGTAAAATCGGGCCTACTCGTCGGAGTGTTTCGGGTGTGTATGCCTTTCGAGGAAAAACCGCTATTCAATTTGAGTCCACTCTTGAGCGTGATTTTTTAATCCGCAAAGAATTTTCGCTCTGCGTACTGAATATCGTCCCTCAACCCGTTCAGATTCCATTCGTCGGAAATAATGGGCGTGAATATACTTACACGCCGGACTTCCTTGTTTATTACCATCCTGGCAAATATGCATCCTACGGTGAATGCCCTAAGCCACTGCTTGTCGAGGTCAAGCCACGCTCCGATTGGAAACAACACTGGCGGGAATGGCTCTCTAAATGGAAAGCTGCTTATCGGTATGCTAATGAAAAAGGATGGGAGTTTCACATACACGACGAATCACGCATTCGTGATCAGGCGCTGGCAAACATTAGATTTCTGGAGCGTTACAAACGAATGCAATTTCCATCCGAAGAAAGTAGCTGGGTGATCGAAAACATTAGGCAAATGGGGAGCACCCCATTTAATTACATTCTTGCTCGTCACTTTTCGGGAATATACAGGGTCGAGAGTATTGCTCACATCTGGCATCTACTCGCCACTCGGCAACTGGATTGCGATATCACTCGACCATTAAACGATTTTACTGAGCTATGGATACCTCCCTATGAATAAAGAAGTCTACGACGAGGATATCGATAACTCGAACCCAGCTTTTGAGTCTATCCGACAGCATCTCAATATTCAGGTGGGAGGTCTTGTTCAAAATAATGATGTCATTTACCGCATTGCACAGGTTTTGGACTTTGAAACCGTGATCGGAACCCAAGTAGAGAGTGGAAGAAGCATGCCACTTAGAATCAATGATTTAAGTCCCGTCTTGGGAGCTAAATCAACCGATAACGACTCCACTTGCGATATTTCTGATATTGCCGATGAAGATTGGAAGATTGCTGAGCAACGTTTTGCTGTTATCAAACCCTTGCTTAATTTAATATCTCCAGGGCGCCACGAAGTCGAGAAACGTGCCAAAGAGGCTGGCATTGATGTAGCTACGCTTTATCGATGGTTGAAAAAATACAAAGCTATAGGGGTTATATCTGCATTAATTCCAAAAAAGCGGGGCTGGAAAGAAGGAGGGAGTCGTGTTTCTGCGTCTACGGAAGAAGTTATTGAAAGTGTTATTAAGGATTTCTACCTAACATCGCAACGCCAAACAGTAGCTAAGACAGTGGACGAGGTAGATCGCTGCTGCCAGCTACGAGGTATCGTAGCCCCAAACCCTAGTTCGATTCGCGACAGGCTCGCCAAAATAACGGAAAAAGAATCCTTGCGTGGTCGCGGCTTCAACGAGAAAGCCAAGAACAAATTTATGCCGACCCCAGGCAGTTTCCCCAATGCCGACTACCCATTAGCAGTAATACAAATCGATCATACGCCGGTAGATATTATCCTGGTGGATGACGTCTATCGTAAACCCATTGGACGCCCCTGGATTACATTGGCAATAGATGTTTATAGTCGAATGGTAATGGGTTATTACTTATCCTTTGACCCACCTTCTGAAACTTCGGTGGCAATGTGTGTGGCACATTCCATGTTGCCAAAAGATGAATGGTTACTGTTACATAAAGTAGATGCTACTTGGCCTGTATGGGGTGTGCCCAGAACTATCCATGTTGATAACGGCGCTGATTTTCGCTCAAATAATTTCCAACAGTCCTGCCTGATGTATGGTATCAATTTGGAATTCAGGCCTGTTAAACAACCTCGTTATGGCGGCCATATCGAAAGAGTTTTGGGTACCTTATTGACGGAAATTCACCAACTGCCCGGTACAACTTTCTCGTCCGTTAATAAAAGGGAGGGCTATGATTCGGAAAAAAATGCTGTTTTTACTAAATCCGAATTCGAGGAATGGTTGGTCACGCTGATTTGCAAAGTTTATCACCAACGCTTACATTCGGGCATTGGTATGTCTCCGTCACGTAAGTGGGAAATCGGAATTTTCGGCAATGCCGAAACACCCGGAATTGGCTTGCCGCCGCGACCTTCTGATCGACTGACTATTCTTCTGGATTTTCTTCCTTCTTTCCGGCGCACAATTCAAACTTTTGGAGTGACCATTGACCGCATTAGTTATTACGCCGAAGCCTTGCGCCACTGGATAAACACCACAGATCCAGATAATCCACGTAAAAAACGCAAATTCATTTTCCGCCGCGACCCGCGAGACATCAGTACCCTTTGGTTTTTCGACCCAGCACTAAAACAATATTACAAAGTTCCGTTCGCTGACCTATCTCTTCCGCCGATAAGCATATGGGAATATCAGCAAGTCAGAGCAATACTCAAAAAGGAAGGGATAAAAAGCGTTAATGAATCGCAAATTCTTCGGGCACTTACGGAACTACGCACTAAAGTTGATGATGCGAAGGAAAAAACCAAGAAAGCACGGCGTCAGGCACAGCGGCGTAAGGAACACGAAAAAAAGGTATCTCCGGCAGCACCTCTTCCGATTGATAAATTAAAGACAACCTTCCCTGCAATTAATTTGTCCTCAGATCTTATTGACGGCGATATCGATACTTTCGGAGAAATCGAATGATAAGTTACGAGCACATTCATCCAGACTTCAGACACATTATGGGCTTGTCCGATAAAGAGCGAATGGATTTTATGGATCAGCCGCGATGGATTAGTTATAAAGTCGCACAGCTGATTTTGGACACCCTTCAAGGTTTGATGAATAAGCCGAAACGGCCACGAATGCCTAATCTTCTAATTGTCGGCGATTCAAATAACGGCAAGACAACCATCGTTCGACGTTTCAACGATCTGTGTGGTCAAGGATACGTTAACGATAATGCCGAACCGGTAAAACCTATCGTTCTTGCTGAAGCACCGCCTGGCGCTGAAGAAAAGGGCCTTTATATTTCCATCCTGGAACAGTTTTTTACGCCATACCGACCCAGTGATTCGACTGTGAAGCTTAGATATCAGGTTATACACTTACTACGGATGTGTCATACCAGAATCCTTGTCCTTGATGAATTTCATTCACTTTTGACCGGCTCTCCCATCAAGCAGCGAGAAGTGATGAATGCATTGAAACTGTTATGTAATGAGCTTGCCATTCCTATCGTGGGCGTCGGCACTCGCGAAGCAGTACGGGTACTGCATACCGACCCCCAACATGCGAGCCGTTTCGATGTGATTACTCTACCTTTGTGGGAACTTAATCAGGATTTTCAACGATTGCTTGCGGGGTTTGAAAAAATATTGCCGCTCAAAAAGCCGTCTGGACTTCATCAACCGGAGCTTGCCACGCTTATGCACATCATTTCTGGAGGTAATACAGGCGATCTGCATCGGCTTCTGATGGAATGTGCCAAAGAAGCCATAAAAACGGGTAAGGAACAAATAGACAAACCCATCATAGAAAGCAAAGCATGGCTAAGACCTACTCGTGGCATCCGGGAAATAGTGGTATAGCCCCGCGCTGGGCTGTTCCCGTGTCATTGCTGCCGGATGAGGTTATCTCATCTTGGTTGGTACGAGCTGCGCTTACCCAGGGCTGTGATCCGTTTGTGCTGACGGGCGAGGTTTGGCCCAAGTGGAGGGTTTGGAGCTTAGATATTGATCGCTCCATACCAGAAGAGCGATTAAAACCACTGTCACTTATTTCCGGCATTTCGCCCGAAGCATTTCAGTTGGCAACCCTTTACCCGATTGCCAGCCGCATTCAACTCGGCCAGTTACCGGAAAAAGCCATCTGGCCGTGGATACTGGCGCTCGGAGCGCGCAATACCAAACGCAGAAGTGGTCTGCAATACTGCCCTGTATGTCTTTCAGAAGACACTAAGCCGTATTACCGACTCTATTGGCGATTTGCCTGGCACACAGGATGCGAACTGCATAAATGCAGCCTTCTGGATAGGTGTTGGAATTGCAATGCGCCTGTCGAGCCTCATCGACTCGTAGCGGAAAGTGAACATGAAGCTGTCTGTGCTACTTGTAAGGCTGACCTGAGAAACGCTATAGCCGAGCCTTGTTCCACTGATGCTCTGTTTTTCCAATTGGAAACAGATCAGGTTATTCGTGGAAATCATGGGGTGTATTTCGGAAGACCGGTTTCCGCAAACGATTGGTTTGAAGTCACTCACTTTTTTATTTCTTTGATTAGGCGAGCGAACCGAAGCGGTGCGGATAGTTTGATGAGCCTCATGAAGAATATGAATGTGGTTTTGCCTAAAGAATTACCAACGATAGCCGGTGCTGGCATTGAATTATTGCGTGTTCATGATCGCCAACAAATTTTCGTGGCTATATGGCGTTTTCTTCTGGCAAACAAAGACCAGCTTAAAGATGCTTTGAAAAAATCTGGAATTACCCGGCAAGGACTTTGTGATAAAGACGAAACTATTCCGGCACCGCTTATTGATCTGGTTGACGCGTTAATAAACAAACCTATAACCCGAACAAATCAGGCTAAATCATGTAGTCCAGGCCCTCGCCCACGGCATGAGGTTATACGCATGATGGACAGGCTTAAACGTAAACTGGAGAACGTTCGGCGATGACCGATACAGACATGGAGCATTTGAAAGAACAGCAGTGTGACGAGTGTGGCAAACCCGCTGTAAAAATATGGCGTGTTTATAAGGGGCATCGATACTGCTCGACATGTTATGCCAGAGTTTTCAAACGCCGAATTTGTCCGGGTTGCGGAAACTTCGCGCGATTGCCAAAAAACCAACCCAATGCAGTTTGTCAGCGTTGCGAAATCAATAAGCCCTGTGCTCGTTGTGGAAAAACAGATTATGAGATCGGTAAGATTACGATTTATGGGCCTGTTTGCAATGCATGTTTACCTTATTTTCATGAGCCTAAGCCGTGTGGGTTATGCGGCAAGCTAAGCATTTTTCTATCGCGCGTAAAACGGCTCAATATTGAAGTGCCCGTTTGTCCCAGTTGCGCTAGGCCAGATCATGGCAATTGCCAAGCTTGCCGCCGTCACCGTTTGCTGACAGAAGCACCGGATGGCCGGATGTTATGCAATGTATGCTTGGAAAAAGGTAATGTGCCCTGTCCAGAATGCGGTGAAACAATGCCTGCCGGTTATGGACGGCGGTGTGAAGCATGTTACTGGAAGAGCTTACTGGAAAAGCGTATAAAAATGGACTGTGCGGCTTTTTCTTCACCACAGATGGCAGCTTTTTTTGAAGCATTTGGACAATGGCTTGGCCGCAAGGTCGGTGCAAAAAAAGCGGCTTCGACCATTCATCGTTATTTATCGTTTTTCATAGAGATCGAGCAGCAATGGAAGGAGATACCGAAATATGACATGTTACTGGCGCATTTTGGAACTTTGCGTCTACGCCGGATGCTTCTCCCAGTGAGTTGGATGGAAGAAAGAGGATTCATCGTACCCAGTGCTGTTGCGAAAGAAGATGATTCGAACAGGCGGCGAATAACAACTATTCTGAACAAATTTCCGACGGGATCACCGGAGCAAGTGCTTCTATCGGGTTACCACCAGTTAATGATTAAGAGCCTGGAGGCGGATAAAACGACAATCGGTTCTATCCGTTTGGCGCTATCGCCGGCAGCGGCACTGTTGCTTAAGGCAAAAGACATGAAATGTATGCCGCCCAATCAGAAAGTTCTGGATACGTATCTGGAAACAACCCCCGGACAGCGAGCGGCTTTATCGGGTTTTATCTGTTATTTGCGGGACACACACGAAGTAAAAATAACCCTGCCTAAACCTAATACAGAAAAGGCGCAGCGGAACCGAAAAAAGAAACTGGAGGCGGAAATGCTGGTACTAATGCAAGAAGGTGGCAATAGCGATGAATTTATGAGGCGGTGGTTATCTGTGGCATTGGCCTATTTTCATGGGCTGCCGAAAAAAGTTGGGAAAACTATGCCGAATGACCAAATTGCTGAGCAAGAAAATGGTGGTTTTAACGTTACTTGGAAAGAACAAATATATTGGGTTCCATCTGTAGATATAAATGCGATTAGAACGTAATTGCCAAAATGTTCTCTGTCTTTGAAAATAAAACAGAGCTTTATCGCCGTGCAATTACTTCGTAGAAATAATGATTGAATGCCAAAATATTGTATGGAGATTTAGCAGCATTATGTGAACAAAGCAGCCGCGCTATAAATAACGTGTAAAGCTACACTTAGTTGCCACCTGTTATAAATGACGAATTTGTCGAAGTCAGTTTATTCGCCAATGAATTTTAATTACAAATTATATACTTAACTTGCGGGGCGGTAAAAATGAGCAATAACAAGTCTAGTGGGATAGTAAATCTTGGCAACTATGTTGTGTGCGTTGTTAAGTCGATAAACAGCAAAGAAAAGGGGATTTACCCTGATTTAGGTACCGAAGGAAATGAATTTTTTATTGAAGAACTCAAAATACACACTAACTCTCTGTCCCAAGCCATTCTTAGTGGAGCTAGAAAGGCGGAACAAAATGAAGTGTTTCGACTTCGACCGATTTCTATTGCTCAAATTATGCTTATCGGCTATGGTGTTTCCATTTAAATGAAAGAATCAGTAATGTCAGATTTAAAAGCCATTGATTTTTTTTGCGGAGCTGGTGGTATGAGTTACGGTCTACAAACAGCCGGAATTAAAATTTTGGCAGGGCTTGATAACAACTATTCATGCAAAGAAACATACGAAACCAATATTGTAGGTGCAAAGTTTATTCATCATGATATAAGCGACCTCGGCACTATCGAGTTAGCTGATATATTAAAAATCAATAAAAATGATAATAACCTTATCTTTATCGGTTGCAGCCCATGCCAATATTGGAGCAAAGTTAGAACCAATAAAACAAAAAGCCTAAAGAGCGCATTTTTACTCAAAAATTTTGAGCGCTTTATCTCTCATTTCAGGCCTGGTTTTGTAATAATTGAAAATGTTCCCGGCTTGGCATCAAATAAAATACATACCATTTTGCCGGATTTTATCGAATTCCTGAACAGAGAAGGTTACGCTTATAATGATGGCGTAATCAATGCTATTGACTTCGGCGTTCCTCAAAAAAGAAAACGCTATTTGCTTATTGCCTCAAGACTTACGAATAAAATAAGCTTACCTGCTCCAGAACACAATCCTAACCTTATAGTTAAGAATTATATTGGCATCGCTAATGGATTTAATAAAATCATAGCTGGCCATAAAGATGAATCCAATTTTCAGCACTGGTCAGCTAAGCTTTCATAAGCAAATTTACAAAGAATTCGATTGACCCCTAAATCGGGCGGCGATAGATCCTGCTGGAAAAATAATAAAACACTTCAAATTCCTGCCTATGAAGGAAAGGATGAAATATTTCGTGATGTATACGCTCGTATGTATTGGGATCGTCCTGCACCGACTATTACTACACGATTTAATAGTTTTTCAAACGGCCGGTTTGGTCATCCAGAAGAGGACAGAGCCATTTCCCTACGCGAAGGAGCCACGTTACAAACATTTCCAAAAAATTTTGTTTTTAAAGGTAGCAACATGTCCTGCTTGGCGAAGCAAATCGGTAATGCGGTTCCCCCTGAAATTGCCAGACGCATAGGCGCTCACATCATCAATATTTCTCAAAATGGCTAAATTCAAGACACGAGCTCGTGCCGTTGATATGCTCGGTCGGCAACAGATTGCCAACGTTTCCACTGCGATCAGTGAGCTATTCAAAAATGCGCACGATGCCTACGCCGATCATGCCGAGGTCGATTATTTCCGCTCGGATAATTTGTTAGTTATTCGTGATGACGGTATTGGAATGACAAAAGACGACTTTGAGAATCGATGGTTGGTCTTGGGGACTGAAAGCAAATACGCGGTTCAAAGTCGCATTATCGACACTTATCGCCCCTCTGGCAAGACGGAACGAGCCGTCATGGGTGAAAAGGGCATAGGCCGGTTAGCGATTGGCTTATTGGGCGAACAAGTTTTAGTAATAACCCGCGCAAACCGTGAAAACGGTCTGCATGACTTAGTGATGTGTTTTATCCATTGGGGACTTTTTGAAGTTCCAGCGATCAATCTGGATGAAATTGAAATTCCCATTCGTGTTATTACGGGTGAAAAATTACCAACCGACGTTGATGTTAGCAACTTTGTTAAGGAATTCAAGAATAATGTAGAGTTGTTGAAAAGTAAAAATACTGATTATGACTTTAGTCAAATTTTAAGAGATTTGAATGACTTCCAGGTTGACCCGGAAAACCTACAAAGCTTTCTCGGCGGAATTTCGCTGACAGAATCATCCGGGACACATTTTTATATCGCACCAGCGAATCATACAATTCAAGCTGAGATCGAACAGGATAGAAATAACAATAAAAGAGATTTTTCTAAATTTCTACTAGGATTTTGTAATTCAACTTTTCTCGAAAGCACACCTCCGCCTATAAAAACTGCTTTTCGCTATTGGCCCTCGGACACAGATAATCATGACTTACTTTCTGATGGAGAATTTTTTACCCGAGAAGAATTGAGTAATGCCGATCATAAAATTTCTGGAAAAGTTGACAAATATGGACAATTCCTAGGTTCCATACTGACTTATGAGGATGAAACTAATGACCACATCATTTCCTGGAAGGAAAGTGGCGGCAAAGAAACAGCTTGCGGCCCATTTGAAATTGAGTTTGGTTATGTGCATGGAACCCAAAGGGAGAGCCGATTAGATCCAAATGATTGGAAACGGATGTATTCTAAATTGAACCTTATTGGTGGGATTTATGTGTATCGTGATCGTATACGTATCTTGCCTTACGGAAATTCGGATGTTGATTGGCTTAACATAGAATTAAGGCGAAACAAAGGTTATGGCTATTACTTTTTTTCCTATAGGTTAATTTTTGGGGCTATCAAATTAACTCGGTTGAATAATAGCTTTCTAAAAGAAAAAGCAGGTCGGGAAGGATTTCAACAGGATAAAGCATATCGACAACTAAAAAGCATTCTTGAAAATATATTTCTTCAGCTTGCCGCAGACTTTTTCCGTGAAGGCTCTGAGCGAGGAGAGTATTTTGGAGTACGAAAGAAGGAATTAGAAAAACTGGAACTTGCCCGGAGAAATCGCGAAAAGCAAGTCTCAACAAAACGCACAAATCTAAGTGTTTCTCTCGATAGCTTTTTTCAGCGTACACAACAAGGATTACCGACCGTAGAAATCGAAAGTATCAGAAATCACGTTCGACATCGAATGGATAGTGCTGCAAAAATAGCAGATCCCGATAAGGCTGCTATTGCCTTGTTGGATGCGGAAAAAGAAGCGAATCAAAAGCTGTCTCAACTGCAAGAAATCTATCGAATTACTAAGCCTCGCGGCGTGGGGCTATCACGCCAATTGCAACGCGATTGGGAAGCCTATACGACAGAAATGCAACGTATGGAAAACGAAGTATTTCGGCCTTTTGCCGAGGACATTACTAATCAATTGGGAAATATAGCAACTCAAGCCAGAATCTATATTGATCAACGCAAACGTCTCGAATCTTTAATCAACGAATTAGCAGTAAATGAAAAAAAATCTGTTAAAAGTGAAGCGGGGAAATTGAACGATATCGCCGAGGATACCCGAAAAGCGGCTACCAAAGTGGCAAGAGATGCAATGTGCGAACTTACAAATACAATCACCAAAGTTGAGGCGGAATTTGCCAGTAAGAACTTTACCGAACTAACGCTGGAGCAAACCGAACAGGTACGTAAGGATTTTGAGATACGTATCGAAAGTGTCGGCAAAAAAAATACCGAATCACTTAGTAGAGTACGCGATGTACTTACCTCCATCGCGCAAAATATGATGACCGATTCTGACATTACTCAGATCGACATGATGGAAGCCATGGATGAAGAACTGGAAAACCTAAGGGAGCAAGTCGATACGGATGCCGACTTAGTCCAATTGGGATTGGCGGTAGCGGTAATTAATCATGAATTCGAGGCGGCAATCAAAGGTGTTCGTCGTTCATTGCGGGAACTCCGCCCTTGGGCGGATTCGAATAGTAATTTGGCGCCGCTCTACCAAGAAATTCGCAATAATTTCGATCATCTGGACGGACACCTGAATTTATTTACCCCGTTGCAACGCCGCTTATATCGGAAACCTATTGAAATAAAAGGTAGCGAGATCCTTCATTACGTTAAAACCCTATTTGATGTTCGATTAAAACGGCATGACGTTAAACTGAGTGCCTCCGAAGATTTTGCCGAGATGCGTGCTCACGGCTTTCCCTCAACTCTTTATCCTGTATTCGTCAATATTATCGACAATGCTATCTTCTGGTTAAAGGATACCAAGGGTGAAAAACAAATTAAGTTAGATAGCGACGGTAAGTCTTTTTTTATTAGCAATACCGGCCCCGATATTCATGCGCGTGACTATGAGTCTGTTTTTGAACAAGGCTTTTCCAGAAAACCGGGCGGCAGGGGGTTAGGATTGTTTATTTCACGTAAAGCTCTGCAAAAAGAAGGTATGAATATTTGTATTGTTCCTTCCGATTTAGGAACTGGAGTTACCTTTCAAATATCATGGAGTAATGAGTAAATATGCAGCAATTACAAACGGTCAAAGACTTTTCAATATATGCCGCAGCACAATTTCTCAGAACTGCTGTTTTTATTGACGACAGGATTTATAACCAAAAAACAATGGCTGTCGAACCGGAAAAAATCCCAAAAACAAGTCGAAAACGAGCTACAAAAGGCGCAAACGATGAGAATAATGAGCTTTTATTAGTTTCACCTGAAGAAACAAATGAAAATAAAGATTTTCCTTCGCAACAATTAGTTAACAGTTTTGCCAAGAAACAGATTGTTTGTTCTTTATACCAACCGGGAAAAAGAGAGTCGTTTTCGAACAATTCTGATGTGTACGAACTCTGTTTAGCCTCTGATATTGTGATTATAGACTGGGATCTCGGTGGCAATCCAGGAGATAAAGCGTTAGAGTTAATTTCTTGCCTTGTTCATCAAAGTGTTGAAACGAAACCGGAACAGCTAAGATTGATTTTAGTTTATACCAGTGAAATCAATCTGGGAGCTATCGCAAGCGAGGTATTTGATAAATTATCAGAACTTAGAAAAGAAAATATTAAACCCCAAAAGGAAGACGAAGGGTTATCCATGCATTCATCGAATTCAAGAGTGGTTATTCTGGGTAAACCAGGATATCGTATTGAAAAATATAAATTTCACGAGGTTACTGAAAAAGAACTAGCTCAAAAATCGATAGAGGAGTTTTCTAAACTTGCTTCGGGACTTCTTCAAGGAGCAATTTTATTAGGATTGGCAAAAATAAGAGAAAATAGCCGAAAAATATTGTCGAAGTTTGGTGAATCTATAGATACGGCTTTTTTATTGCACAGAGCAATGTCTATGCCTCATGAGGAAGCATTCGAGCACATACATCCTCTTCTTGTTGCAGAGATTCAATCAATCCTTCAAGATTGTTTATCGGGTCAAATCATTTCAGATTCATTAGTATCCGATTGGGCTTTGAGAAAATGGAAACCCAATCCTGAAGCGCTTAACTGGCTTCCTCCGCAGACAACTGCTAATAAGTTTATAGAAAATCTTTGCTTATTGGGCCCTAATGGTCTGGAAATGAGCAAAAATCCATTAAAACTGGCAAAAAAAAATAAAAATGATACATGGGAGTGGGTTATAGATAAAGATAAGCTCAATAAACTATCCAGCTTGATGTTTCAAAGTGACAATAAATCTTCAAATCATAAGCTTGCAATTTTAATGAGCCACCGCACTTCATATGGGAATATTGAAAAGTCTTTAACATTGACATTGGGGACGATAATTCGCAAAGGAACTACAAAGAATCCTCAATACCTACTTTGCTTACTCCCGATTTGCGATACTGTGAGGCTCTCAGAAAAACGTCGTTTTTTGTTTTGTGTACTTGATGTTATGAATGAAGGAACTTTACCTATTCAAAAAGCAAATTATATTATTGAAGATGAAAAAGTATTTAGAGAGCTTTTATACACTCCAAAATCTTATAATTGCATAACTCTTGAATTTGAGCCCGATTCTGAAACAAAAACGGTCATAG
>Ga0182021_10007477_pt1 | contig 12947 bp, 9 predicted proteins | sample 612E3MmetaG_FD_120493 | JGI IMG/M metagenome (GOLD analysis project Ga0182021, IMG submission 120493) | Permafrost microbial communities from Stordalen Mire, Sweden - 612E3M metaG (Illumina Assembly) | ecosystem: Environmental > Terrestrial > Soil > Wetlands > Permafrost | place: Sweden... | reverse complement strand
GCTGAGTTGTTCCCATATCAAGATAACCGGAGCCCTTATTAATCTCAGTTTTCAGAAAAAGAGGCTGAGCACTCCAGTTAATATCTGAAAAATTATTTAATGTTCCTCCTGTCTTGTTACCGGTACCAATAACCAATGACATTACTCCAAGATCATCGGTGGTAACAGTTTGTGTTTCAATCCACAACTCATTGCCGGGTGATAAAGAAGGCTGAATGGACATCCGCACAGAAAGCGGTGTATTTTTTATTGCCAATCCGTTTTCATCACGGGCAGCAGCCTGGTAACTGAATCCCTGCGGAACTTGAGATGACAAAAGACAAAAGTAAAAAGATAAAAGGGCGGAAAAGAGAAGTTTTGTTTTCATAACTGATAAATTAACGGTTTAACGGCGCAAAGCCACAACGGCATAACGGCGCAACAGTGTAACGGCATTACGGCGCAATGGCGTAACGGTACAACGGTGTAACGGATTAACAGAGTTGTCGTGAAGCAGAATAATGACATAACTAAATAACAATTTAACGGTTATTCAAAAAAACCACTGAAATCGATAAATTTCAAAGGAAAGATAAAATAAAAGAAAATACCAGCCAAGTTTTTTTGACGAATGTTATTAATCTGAATGTGAGTAATGAAAGCAGATTTATAACAGGCTGAAGGATTGCTTCGTTTCCGCCGGCTGGCGGATCCTCGCAATGACTGTGGATTTTATTAATTTCACGTTCGCTCCCAAAACAAATCCACTTTACCTGAACTGTCATTACGATCACGCGCAGCGGGAGAAGCAATCTCCAGCTCCCATTGAATAATCTACATTATTTGATATTACCTTTTGTGAGTAGAGATTCGACTTGTTCCATTCTTTTCTCTAAAGTCTGAAGCTGCAGTTTAAGTTGATTGTTTTCCACCTTTGAAGATTCAATCAGTTCCTGCTGATCCTGGATTGCTTTGACAAGTACCGGAACTAGTTTGTTATAGTCAATGCTCCAAAGGGATTTTGATTCGTCTTCAGGTTTACCAACTGCTTCAGGTACTAAACTATAAAGCTCCTGGGCTATGAGCCCAATTGAGATGCTTCCAGGTCCGATAATCAATTTACCATTTTTAAAATCAGAAGAGTGATGTATATAGCTTTTAGGCTGCATCTTCATTATGACTTTCAACCCATAAGGAATTTGTTTCTGGTCCGTTTTAATCCTGGCATCCGAATAGGTAGGCCACGCTCTCGCGATTCCACTTCCCAGATTTATAATAAAAGAATTAGGTAGGGTTAATCTGTAGTTACTATATGGACTAGCTCCGATTCCGACACATCCTGTGCTGGTTACAAGCCTCATTTGTTCAACAAAATTAGTACTAAAACTAGCCTGATCTGTGGTTGAAGTATAACCGAAAACAATATCATCTGTATTAGCGGTAGTTAGTAAAGCTAATCGTTGACCGGAAAGTGCAGATATACCTCCTCGTGTATTCCCACTATAATGAGCAATTAGGGCAGCATTTGTTCCAAATGTCTCTAAAGAATATTCCGGGGCTGTTGTTCCCAAACCTACATTATTGCTGTTGAAATCTAATGAAACAAGATTGTCGTCAAAGAGTGTGGTAGGTACTGTAAAATACAATCTACCAGGGACGCTTTGATTTAGAGTAATTAATTTTCCTCCTGACAGAGAACTGTTTATCCCAATACCTGCATACATATTTGTTCCGGAAACGCCAATTTCGAGTTTCGCACTTGGTGTTGATGTTCCAATACCTACTCTGCCGCTCTTCAGAACTGTAACTGCGTTGCTCCTGTGCGGTCCGACACCATCATCTCCACCAGTGCCATTACCAATGACGAACAGCGGATCTGTTGCAACCCAGGAATTGGTACTGGGGAGGGGGTTCGGAATCTCATTCTGCTGACCTACTACAACTGATGCAAAAGAACTTGCATTTACACCTGTCCCTATGGCGACGGACCTGATCCCATCAGTCTCACAATTTGCAAACCAGCCCGGGTTCCCCAGATGACCGACTCCCATTCCTATTGCGATAGAATTTGGTCCTACAGATTGTGAATTGCCTATCGCTATTGACGCACCTCCTATTGCATGCGCAAGAAATCCCATGGCTGTTGAAGATGGGCCTTCAGCTGTGTTATAGGAACCAAAAGAACTTGCCAGCATTTTTGTTGACTGGTTATTGTAACCTAAGGAAATGGAATAATCTCCTCCTGATGTATTACCTATCCCCAGCGAAATGGCTCCTGTTCCATTGGTTTGGGAACCCTGTCCTATAGCAAATGAATAATCTCCTAAAGCTGTTGTAAAGACACCTGTGGAAACTGCATTACTTGTATCACGTCCGACTGATCCGAATGAGAAACTTCCTGTTCCAATTGCAAGAGCACCAGCTCCAAGAGCATATGAGCCCTCCCCTGTTGCTTTTGCCGCATTACCAAAGGCAAATGCATTTGAAGCAGTACTAGAACCATTTAACCTTGCACCTGCTATAGAAGAATTTCCAATCGAAGTGGAAAAGTCTCCCAATGCGACAGCCTGATAACCCATTGCCTGGGAATATTGTCCCGTTGCCACTGATTGATTTCCGGTTGCAAATGAATTTAAACCAACATTAGCAGGATCAGTTATAAGTACATTTCCTGCCAGAAAAGCATTCTTCAAAGGATACCACAGAACCCTGTTCGCAGAAACCGTAGTCACATCAGCAGCATCAATATTGAAAAAACCTCCTCCTTTCTGACTACTAAATCCTCCAATAGCAAATCCACCTTTGCCGCTTTTGCCGGTACTTACATCATCAATGTACATATTGATATTGCCCGGATCAACTCTCAGATATTCATGTGTATCACCACCTTTAGAACCGAAACCACCGATAGCGAAACCACCTTTAGCCGATTTGGCCCCATTATCGACATATACCCTGACACCTTCGTTATAGACTGCAAAAACGGTATTGCCAGCTGTGTTTTTTACTTCAAACAGAGCGGGATCATTATCTGCAGTCTTCCCATCCACTTCAAGCTTTTTAAGCGAACCGTTCAGATCTCCGGCCACCATGGAATATGGAACAGACCAGAGTTGAGTTGTTCCCATTACTAAATATCCAGCACCCTTATTAACCTCTGTTTTCAGATACATAGTTTGACTTCCCCATGGAATATCTGAAAAAACAGTAAATGATCCTCCTGTCCATGTACCGTTACCAATAACAAATACCATCACTCCAAACTGATCGGTAGTAACCGAATGTGTTTCTATCCAGAATTCACTTCCATCTGATAATGAAGGCTGGATGGATACCCTCACTGTTAATGGCAGATTAGCCAAAATAACTCCGGCCCCATCACGGGCAATAGCCTGATAGTTGAATCCCTGGGGCACTTGTGAAGACAAATCTAAAAAGACAAAAGACAAAAGTGCGGAAAGGAGGAGTTTTGTTTTCATAGCTATTAAATTAACTGTTTAATGATGCAACGGCACAACGGCGTAAAGGCGCAAAGGATTAACAATGTTGTGGTGCATAATAATGACATAACGACATAACAATTTTACGGTTATTCAAAAAACTACTGAAATCAATAGATTTGAAAGGAAAGATAAAATAAAAGAAAATACCAGCCAAGTTTTTTTGACAAACGGTGAAAATTGTTTTATTTATGATGTACTACAGGCGATATATGAGCACATAGACTATGCTCAAAAGCATGATTTCCACTCGGTACCATTCCAGACTTTCAAAGTGTGGCCGGGTGAATCATAATAAATATCTCCTTCTTCAGGGATCGGGGGAGCTGAAGAACGAGGCTGAAGTTTCATTACGTCAGTGATATTTACCTTTCCATTGAATACCAGATTCTCTGATCCATCGGTAAAATCGCCATAAATAAGTGGTGTTGTAGTATTTGAATTGTCAATATAAAGCTTGTTCCCACCCGTTTCCTGTGCTCCGGCAGAATAGCCAATGAAAACATTTCCCCAGCCTGTAAAAGTGCTGCCTGCATTGCTTCCCAGAATGGTGTTATTCCAGCCATTTTCATTATTCTGACCGGCATTTTGTCCTATAAAAACGTTCGAATTCCCCATTATGTTAGAAAGACCAGCACTTTGTCCGAGAAATATATTATTTGATCCATTTATTTCAGCGTTACCTCCATTATTGTATCCTGCTTTGTAACCAATAAAAATATTGTTATTTGCCCAGTTTGATTTTCCTGCATCGGTTCCAAGAAATACATTGTTTTCTCCTTTGTAGCTTGAGGATCCTGTCCTGTACCCAAGGAAAATATTTCTTTTTCCCTCACTATTGCCTAAACCAGCCTTCACTCCAAAATAAATATTATCTATTCCTGATGTGCTATACATTCCTGAAGAGTCCCCTATGAATATGTTATTGTCAGAACGATTGAAATATCCTGCGTTAAATCCAAGTACAACATTATATTGAGCCGTGTCAGATATATAACCGGCGCCATTTCCTAAATAGACATTGTCTGTCCCGGTTTTATTGAGATAACCAGCTTGCCAACCCAGGAATACATTATTATTTCCGGTTGTATTATTGGAACCGGCCATATTCCCCAGAAACAGGTTACCCGAACCCCCGGTATTTTCCAGTCCTGCGGTCAGACCCATAATAATGTTGCCTGTTCCCGTATAATTCTTCTTCCCTGCCTGTGCTCCGATAAATACATTATTAAAACCTGAGTAATTTGTTAATCCGGCTTCTGACCCGATAAATACATTATCATGTCCCTGATAATTAGCGGTACCCGCATCAAATCCAATAAATACATTATTCCAACCATCATTACTATAACCTGTTTTATAACCGAGAAAGACATTCTGTTTTGCATAGTAGTTATTATATCCTGACTCAAATCCAAGAAATGTGTTATAGTCTCCTGTACGATGATTTATGCCACTTTCGTTTCCAACAAAAACATTGCTATTTCCTGTTGTATTCGAATTGCCTGATTTATATCCGATAAAGACATTTGATGCACCATCGGTATTCTCTTTTCCGGCTTCAAAGCCCATGAAGGAATTATATATACCGTTTTTATTTTTAATACCACTTCCCTGTCCAATGAAATAGTTTTCAGAAGTAAGTGAAGTATATGGTGTAACTGCTTGTGTCCCTTTCGATAAACCAAATCCACCTATGGCAAATCCTCCCTTGGCAGATTTCCCTGAACCCTCATTTACATATATTCTTGTGCTGTCGCGTGTTACATGAAAATATTCCTCATTGGTTATCTCCTTCGTATTATTAAATCCTCCTATAGCAAAACCTCCTTTACTCGATTTGGTTGCTTTTGGACCAATATATGCCCTGATACTATCTGCACTTACAAAAAGATATTTCTGTGAATTGACTCCTTTTTCCAAACCAAATCCACCAATTGCAAATCCACCCTTTGCACTTTTTGTCTTACCATCATCAACATATATTCTTACCCCTTCATTGTAAACTGCAAATACAGTCTGTCCGGTATTATTTTTTACCTCAAAAAGAGCTTCATCCATAGCAGTTGTTTTACCTGATACCTGGAGTTTGTCAACTGAACCGCCAAGTTCACCAGCCACCATCGAATATGGTACTGACCATAACCTCGATGAACCCATAGTTATCCAACCGTTATGGTTGATCTCGGTCAAAATGAATTTTGGGGTTACACTCCAGTCGATGTCACTGAAATTATTTGCCGTACCTGATGTTCTTGTTCCCTTACCAATCACCAGGGTAAATAATCCTGATTCATTTGGTTGTATGGAGGAATGTTCTTCTACCCAGAAGGTAGTAACCGGAGTGATGGAATCGGACTGGATGGTGATCCTGACATCAATTAATGCTGTGACCGGATGTCCGGCATCGGTGGCAATTGCCTGGTAGGTGAATCCCTGGGGGATCTGCGAAGATAAAAGGCAAAAGTAAAAAGATAAAAGGGCGGAAAGGAGGAGTTTTGTTTTCATAGCTATTAAATTAACGGTTTAACGGCGCATTCCACCTCCGCCAAGGCTTCGGTGGACAATGGGCGCAAAGGCACAAAGGATTAACAATGTTGTGGTGAAACAGAATAATGGCATAACTACATAACAATCTAATGGTTATTAAATAAACTGCTTAAATCATTAAATTTCAAAGGAAAGTTATGATAAAAGAAAATACAAGTCAAGTTTTTTTGACAATCAGTGAAAATTGTTTTATTAATGATGTACTACAGGAGATGTAAGGGTAGGATAAATAAAATACCTGAAACCAAATAATCGTCTTTAATGCTTTTTGACAGAATTTTTATTCAGGTACTTTTTGGATATTTACAACCTGGACTTTTGTTGGCCTGTTTTCTATTTTTATAAACTGATTTGCAAAAAGCAATACAATTGAAATCAGTAGGGCTATTGTCTTCTTGCAGCTTTTCCCCTATAAATTTTAGCCTGAAACAGCTCGCAAAAAACAACAGGCTAAAGTGCAATAAGCACCATTCCATCCTCAATCTTCGTTGCAAAGGTTTGGATAGATTCTGTGCGCACATGACTCATAATCAGACCAATATTCTTCATATATTCACCTAAAACCGGTGACATTGTCTCGTCATTGATATTGGCCGGAATGGGGCCCGATATGGCTTCACCAGTGGTCACATCAAATTGGGCACAGTGCATAGGACAGGTTAAATATATTCCGTCCAGTGTACCCATTTCGAGAGGTGCATTCATATGTCCGCAGCGCCTTTGTATGGCATAAAACTTTCCGTCACAGTTGCAGATGACAACCTCATTTCCATCGAGTTCAATTGCTTTCATACCACCGGAAGCCAATTCATTGCCAATAATTGCACGAATATACTTTTTAATCATTGGTCACCTCCTCCTGCAGTAGTTGAGGTAGTTTATCAGGATCGAGCACATCCTTATGAACAAAGAGTCCACACCAACATCGTCTTATACTGTCGAAATGCTTTCGATGGAAAGGAATGCAAGGGCAGACGATTTGCATATCACGGGCACGATTATGCCTTAACGGTTGACAAGGACAAAAAGGGATGCCATGTTTTCTTTCAAGTATCACCTCCTGTTCAAGCAGAAAATTCATCAATTCCACATCAGGGGTGAATTTAAAGCCTAAAGGATCAACTACTTTTCCGAAGAAATAATGTAATGCAATTTTTCTTGATTCAATATTTATTGAGATCTGCTTCATATTCCCAGAGCTTTAGAATAGCGTTCTGGCTGGTAACCAACAATTACTTCATCGTTGATCCTGACAAATGGAAAACCGGTTGCACCAACAGCGTCGATTTCCAGTGAAATTCTGTTTTGCGTAGCCTCATCAGCCAGGTCATAGTCGATAAAAGTAAACGGGATTTTGTGCTCGTTAAAAAAATTCTTAGTCTTTCTGCACCAGGGACAGGTTGATAGAGTATAAATGGTTACCTTTTTTATCATCATTTCCTTATAATTAATATTTTAAAATTATTGGCTAAGTTTAACATACACTTTTCCGGTTTCAGACTTTGTTGGATAAATCTCAAGACCTAGTTCTGGTGCATCAATGAATTTGCCAGTGCGAATATCGAACCGCCAGTCATGGCATGGACATGTAATAGTATAACCTTCCAGCCTTCCGGTGAATAGAGGACACGCCATGTGAGTGCATTTGCCGGAAGTAGCATAAATCGTACCGCCAACCCGTGATAAAACAACATTCACACCTAACGGATACACAGGTACCATATGACCTTCCTTCAGTTCAGCATCGTCAAACACATAAATCCATCTCATCTTTGTCAATATTTGTCAATCCAGCATTATTTTCCTAACCCAATCTGATTCATATATGATTGATTATCCCAAAAAAGATATTCTTCAATCATGACTCCATCTTTCCAAATTCCAACTGTACACATCGGAAGCTTAAAGGGATTTAAAAATCGGAGATAAATTATTCATTTTATTTTTTTTGAGGTTTAAAATGTAAAGATGATACCTTTATTCTGGCCGATGTTATATAATTTCTGAAAAGAGTTACATCATTCACGCATTAAGCGCATTCAGGATTATGAAGAATGAAAATAGCAGAACTCTAAAGTAATGATGACAATAAGTCTTCCGGAGGCTTATTTGAAAAGCAGATTTACATTTGGATCGGGAGTTATTATGGCATCATTAGCTGAAGCCGTTACAATTTTAGTAACCCGGTCCTTTATAGAGATTTTTTCTGTCTTTTCCCCGGAATTATCTTTGATTAAAAGTTCCAGGTTAAATTCAAATAATGATTTCTGTTCCTGTTGGATAAAAATATTAATCATTCCTTTTTTTGTTCCCTTTTCATGCCAGATCTTAAGTTCCGGTTGTCCTGCTGTATAAAGCCATTGCTGAAAGAATTTTCCAAGATACCGACCGCTCACCTCCTCCATAACAGATTGAAGATCTTCAGTTAGAGCATTCGAATTGTAAAATCGTTTATAATAGAGTTGCAAACCTTTCATAAAAACATTGTCTCCAAGTTCATATCTGAGCATATGCAACACCCATGCTCCCTTTTGATAAGAGTTAGGGTTCAGAAGATCCATGAGGTTTATTATTGTTGTGTCGATAACTGGCTTAAAGTTCTTTTCATTGTATTTTAATACTCCTTCACGTGCTGATTTCATATCAGAATTTAGCCTGTCGCGCCCATATATCGATTCAAAATAGAGTGACGTCATATAAGTTGCAAAACCCTCACTTAGCCATACATGGTGCCAGTTTGCCTCTGTTACACAATCGCCGAACCATTGATGGGCTATTTCGTGGGCAATAAGTCCTTCAGCCCGACCCAAACCTGTCACGGATTTCTCAGAATAGAAAATTGTACCTGCATTCTCAAGTCCGCCATAAATAGTTTTTGACTGAACATTTGCCAGCTTTTGGTATGGATAAGGACCAATGAGCCTGCTGTAATATTCCAAAGGTCTTACTGCGACTGAATAATCTAAAAAACCCTCTTTACGATTTTCAGGATAGACCCACGACCAAACCGGAATGTTGTTTACATTTCCCGCCAATTGCACTGCAAATTGCGAGGCACCAAAAGCCATAACCTTGGTTGGCAGCGGAGTTGCTTCGCTCCAATGTGTAATTTTCAAACCTCCAGTAATATCTGACTCCTCAATCAGTATTCCACTTGCAACAATTTTGTACCTGCCGGGCGCTGTTATTATAAAATCGACCGAAGCTTTATCATAGGGATGATCGATACATGGCAGATAGTTATGAGCTCTGTCGGGCCAGTGGTCGGAAAAAAAGGTACGATTCCCGAACTTATTTTTCGAAATTATAAGTCCATCAGCAGGAATACCGCCGTATCTGATAACAAATACCAGTGTATCATTCGGTCTGGCAGGCATATTAAAGATAACAGTTAACCTTTCTTTACCTTGCTTCCATTTAACATCGCCGTTACCTAAGGAAACGCTTGTTACACCCATCCCCTTTCCATCACTGTTTACACTCATAAGATCAAAGGATATTGAATCCGTTTCATTATTAAATTTTACTTTTATCAGAGTTGTCCCTTCAATTCGGTCAGTTGTGTCATTAATTGCAAGAGCAAAATCATAATGAAGTACATCAGCTTTATAATTACGCAGATATCCATCGTTTGCAGAAACGAGTGAAAATATGAAAAGAAGAAGGATTAAGCAAAGTATATTTCGCATATACAAATATCTCTTTTATAAATCAGATTTCTGAGTATCCCGAAAGGAATCTTAACTAACGGTCATTATCCTATCTTCAAATTTAAATAACTTTTGAATTGTTTTTCTGCAGGCTAACCACGAAGACGCCTGCAAAAATTAGAATTGCCGAGAGTATCATTACAAGGCTTATATGATCCTGTCCTATGAATGAAGCCAGGTAAGCTGCAATTATTGGATTTAAGTATGTATAAGTACTTACGATTGTTGGACTTAAACGTCTCAACCCGAAGGATATAAGAAGATAACCAAGATAAGTTGCAAATACAATCACAAAACCTATTCCAAGGTATCCATTAACAGGGATTGATGACCAGGTCATTATACTCCACTGGCTATATCCGGCGGGAATTGTAGTTAACATTCCGAAAAAGAAAGTCCATTTCATAACAGTAACGGGGTGATACTTTTCGAGCATCCGTTTAATAATAACCGTATAAAATGCCCAGCTGATAGTATTTATCAGTGTAAGAATATCTCCTATAAAAGTTGAGCTCGCAAGGTCAGGAGTTCCATTCTGCAAAATAAGTAAAAGGACTCCGGAAAGACCTATTGCCAGGCCACTTCCTTTAAGAAATGTAATATGCTCTTTCAATATAAGTGCAGCGAAGACAAATGCAAATATCGGGTTCGTAGAAATAATTATTGACGAATTAATAGGAGACGTAAGATTAAGTCCAACCAGAAAAAAGATCTGGTTAATTACAACTCCGAAAAAAGAGCATCCCAGAAGATAAAGCAAATCTTTTCTGCTTACAGTTTCTTTTGGCAAAAAAAGACCTGTAATCCAAAATAGTCCTGTTGTGAAGAAACTCCTTAATGAAACGAGGGCAAATGGTTTGATATAGTCTGGCATAACAGATTTGGCTATGGAGTAATTCAATCCATAGATTATATTCGCAATCAGAAGTGAAATATGTGCCCAGGTTTTTACCCGACTCTTATCCATACTCAGAATTTGAGTCGCAAAAATAGCAAATGACTGATAATTGGCAAATCAATATATCTGCCAATTCATCTGTTTTTAAAAATAGTTCCAATCTATGCATAACCAGCTATGCATAACCTGGCATAAGGGACCATAGAAATCAAACCAGATTTTTATACTTTGTGATGTTTCTTACATTTTCAATATCTGCTTATTTCTTCCTTACCGGTTTTTCTTTTTCTAAAATAATCTCCAGGTTAACTTTTGCTGTTTCTCCACCAAATAATGGAACAATCACGTCATCAGATTGACTCTCTTTTATTTTAGAATTTATGCGATAAACATCAGGATTAACAGATTTAAGAATGACCTCACCGTTTTTGTTAGCAGTAAGGCTTTCCTGTGCAAGACCATTGACAGTCTGAATATTTACAATCGCACCCGGAAGCGGATTTCCCTTCTTATCCACTACTCTGCAGATAATATTTGCAGGTTCATTTATAAGAACTATTGTGAACCCGGCAATTGCACCGAATTTACCATTGAGGGATGGAGCCAACGGGGCTCTGGTTTTTATACCTCCTATCCTGTCAACTACTATTTCAACAGGGAGCCTTACCTTTTTCTCCTTTGCATCTGGCTTAAATCCGAATTCTCCGACCAGATTTACTATTTCACCTCCTTTAAGATTAAAAGATAATCCTTTAAACCCGTTTTCGATTTTCTCAAATTCCCGTCTTTTCCATTTAGAGTCTTTACCTTCAATATACCATTTCATTACCACTGAATTCAGAGATTTCTGGTATTCAGGAGTAGTACTAATTATGAAAGTGTGCGTATCCTCAAATGGATTATGAATAGAATAACGATGTTTTTTATTCCCCCTGAATTCATCACCAGTTACAGGTCGTAACGGATTTTTCGGAGGATCAGAACTCAAATCAGTATTCCGCTGAGCTTCTGCATCATTTACAAGCACATCCCATGTGAAATCAATTGGAACATCTGGCAACTCAGCTTTCGCCCTCACACATTCATGGGTAATCCCTGTATAAAATGGAGTATCCCAGGTATAGATTTGCTTATTGGTGTTTGAAAACATATCATATCCAAGCAGGGTGGTAGGTTTAAGGATAGTACCGGTGTCCTGACCAGTTACTGTCAGCGTTGGAGGAGAAGAACCTAACGGGGTTCTGAATATCTCAATGCCAAGATTATAACATCTGACAGGGTGAGTTCCGACATTCCGGAAAACAACATTGATTGTATTGTTCCATGGACCGGTCATATTAGTGGTAGGATCGGGGATATATAGATCGTCCTTTTTCCCCGGAAAGGATTGATGAGTCAGATAGATATCCGGACTTTCCCACCATCCTACTGTTGCATTATCTCCATCCTGTATCAGGAACGCAGGTATTCCCAGATAAGGGACTTCACCGGCAGTGCCCCACAAAGGCGTACAGGTCAACGCCTGTGGAAGCGATCCATATTGTTCATTTGTTGCAAAAATCTGAGCCTGCTGCAGCTGAATGTGGTATGCTTCGTCAATGGGGGCCAATTCGTCTGCGTATTTACCTGCAGCATTTTTCACAAACCGGAGGGCATTTGTCCATCCAAGTGTGAAATAACTTCCTGAGGAATCTCCATCAGTAGTACCGCTCATAGATTCAGCTGATCCACATGCACTTGTAAAGCTCCACTGACTGAGACCGGGAACTGCATTTATTGAATTTAAAAAATCTCCACCATATCCTTGCTGCATTACCATATGGAGGTAAGCCGTTTGTCCAAACCTTGTATTCAGGATTGCATGTGTATAAAGTGTTGTAAACCGTGTTTTAAACCAGGCTGGTGTTATAAAAGTTCCTGCAGCATAAGTGCCGGCGCCACTGATATCAAGCTGAGCGCCACCTGAATTTCCACCAAGTCCGGTGCAGTAGATCAATGCTACATTTGTTGGTTCAGGAGGATCAGCATAAGGTGCAGTTGCATCTGTGGCAAACAGGTTAAAAACGGTCTGCAGTGCAGGTTCACTACCGCTGATAACCGTAGTGTTTGGAGCTGCATTTAATCCAGGATAACCGGTAAGAACAGGAGTTGATCCGAAAACTACCCAGATTTTGTCCATGGGATAACCATAATAATCAGCAAGAGTGCTGTAGACCATTTCAAGGTCATTCAGGTAGCGACTGGTAACAGATCCTGAGAACAGAAACGCGAATTTTTCTGAAGGTGATGAGGTTAGGGCCATAATTTTAT
>Ga0182021_10007475_pt1 | contig 12948 bp, 10 predicted proteins | sample 612E3MmetaG_FD_120493 | JGI IMG/M metagenome (GOLD analysis project Ga0182021, IMG submission 120493) | Permafrost microbial communities from Stordalen Mire, Sweden - 612E3M metaG (Illumina Assembly) | ecosystem: Environmental > Terrestrial > Soil > Wetlands > Permafrost | place: Sweden... | reverse complement strand
CGAGGTTCGGGGCCACGCAGCCGGCATCGACCTGCTTGGGATCGCGGTAGTCCGGGCCGTCCGGTCCGAATCCAGCTTCGCCCCGCCGCCGTCCGAGGCCGTTGGATCGACGCCGACCCCTGGTCCATCGATCCGCGGCGCCCCCGCGTCGCCGCAAGCGACGAGGAGAATCCCGAGAAAAACGCAGGGAAGCGAAGCGCGAGCGACGGACGGGCGGGACATTGAAAGCGGATCTTTGCAGCGCTCGTGCCAACTTCGCGGATGACGCGAAAGGCCCCGCGGACTAGCCTCCGGCCGTGCTTCCGGTGGACCCTCACGTGACGTTCCAGATCATCGCCGCCGTGCTCGGCGGGGTGGTCCTCTGGGTGCTCTTCGTGGTCGTGCGGGTGCCGACGCGGACGACCCCGGGGCTGGCGAAGGGGGTCGAGAAGGCGCCCGTCAAACCCGAGCCCGAGCCCGCCAAGGACGAGAAGGCGGACTGAGCTACTGCAGGCAGTCAGCTCAGGCCAGCTTGGCGGCCCTCAAGACCCCGCGCGTGACGTAGTCGAGGTAGGTCTCGTTGCCTTCGCACCAGAGGACGAACGCTTCCTTCAGCATGCCCCCCTCGGCGCCACGCAGCAGCTCGACGGCTCCGAGGGCGGGGAGCTCCTGAAGCGAGGCGGGGGGCGGAACGGCGCTCTCTTCCTCGAAGCGCGCGCTCTCGAAGAGGATGGGCTCGCCGAAGGCCTCGATGGCGCCGCGGTGACGCGTGGCGTCCAGCTCACGAAGGGGAAGGAGCTCCCAGCCCGCGTCCACGAGCACCGGGTGCATATCCTCTTCCTCGGCCTCGTCGAAGGGCGCGCCCTCGCTTACCGGGAGCTCGAGGTTGTCGAGGGCCGCGCGGAGCTTCTCGCGCCTCGTCGGGTCCACGCCCCAGAACCCCCCGAGGAGCTCGGCCAGCTCGTCCTCCGACGCTTGATGCATCAAGCGTTCGTCGCGCGACGCCGGATCGATGTCGGGATTGCCGAGGACGTCGCGCGCCCAGCGCGAGAGGTCGGATTCGCCGCCCAGCGCCGCGATCAGCGCGTGGACGTGGATCCCGCGAGACGCCACGTAGCGATGCTTGCCGAGGGCGCGGATGAGGCGCAGGGCCTCGTCCACCGTCGTGACCGGGAGCTCGCGTCCGAACATGCTCAATCTCCGTCGAGGGCGAAGAACTCACGGATGCGCGAGAGGATGCGCTCCTCTTCCGTCTTCATGCGTCGCTTGCGCTCCTCTTCGTCGAGGCCGTCACGCGCCGCGATGAGCTCCATGCGGCGTTCGGCGAGGATCTTCGACATCTCGGCGGCGATCTCGGGGCGCTCGCGCATGACGCGCTCGAACGTGGGCTTGTGGAGGCGGTAGCACTCGACGTCGGTGAGGGCGACGACGTCGGCCGCGCGCGGCTCACCCGTCATGAGCCCCATCTCGCCGAAGACCCCGGGAGCCTCGATCTGCGTGAGGATCTTCGTGGTCCCGGCCTCGGAGCGGAACCGGATGTCGACCTTTCCGGAGACGAGGATGTAGAGCCAGTGGGCCACGTTCCCCTGGCGCGTGATGGTCTCGCCCACGCAGAACGGCGCGTACGTCAGACCGTCCACCATGGACTCGAGCTCGTCCTTGGTGAGGGTCTGGAAGATCGCCATGGTCTTGAGGGCGTCGCGCCGCTTGTTGCGGTGGCGAATGGTGCGGCGCTCTTCCTCCTCGTCTCCTCCGGGAGCGAAGAAGTTGGTCGTGGCGGGGAGCGCAAAGGGGATCTGCGCGCGGCGCAGCGCGGCGTGGATGCGCGTGCGAATGGCCGAGCTGGTCGGATCGTCGACGGCCAGATCCGTGAGCCAGTAGCGCACCGCGTAGTAGCCGAAGCTGTCGCGGCCAGGGCTGGCGAAATCCATGCTGATGCAGTGCGGCTTGGGCTCGGCGGCGACGTTGGCGATGGGCGCGGCCTGGATGGCCTCGTTGACGACGGCGATGACGCGCGACGGAGAGAAGCGGAAATCGACGTTGAAGTAGACCCAGAGGCGGTGCTGCTTGGGCTGCCCCTCGCGCTTGCCCAGGACGAGGATCTGGCTCCCGAGGAGCACCGAGTTGGGGACGATGAGCGTGCCCCAGTCGCGCGTCTCGAGCACCGTGTGGCGCCAGCGGATCTCCTTCACCTTGCCCTGCCGCCCGTTCTCCAGCTGGAGCCAGTCACCCACCTGGAACGAGCCGTCGAGCTGCAGCGCCACGCCGCCGATGACGTTGCCGAGCGTCGACTGAAGAGAGAGAGCGAGGATGGCGCTGACCACGGCCGAAGCGCCGACGACCGACGACGCGTTGACGCCGGCGGAGCTCAGCGTGCCGAGCGTGATCGCGATGTAGCCGACGCCGATGGCGAGATCGCTGACGATGGTGGCGAGCTCGATGCCCACGGCGAAGAGCACCAGATCGAAGAGGAGGCCCGCCGCGAGGTTGACGGCGAGGAAGCCATCGAGGAGGCGCGCGGCCCATCCGATGCGCTCCTCCCAGAGGTGCGAGCCGGTCGTGTCGGCGATGGCGAGGAGGATCTCGGCGAGCAGCGCGAAGACGACGAGGATGGTCGCGCGCCGGAGCATGCGGCGCTCGGTCGGGCGGAAGCGATTGACGAGGACGGCGATGACGAGGAACGCGACGAAGAGCAAGGCGAAGTGCCATCGCTCCCGCATGTGGATGAAGAAATCCCCCACGACGTCCCGTCAGGAGCCGAAGGCTGCTTCGAGCAGCATCTTCTGTTCGAGGTAGTGGCTCGCCTTGCTGCCCGTAGCGGGGCTCGCGCTCTCGGCGCGGCACGCGACCGACAGCGGCAACCGGTCGCCGATGGTGTCCCTGAGGCGCGCGTTGAGGAAGTACCAGGCGCCCATGTTGCGTGGCTCTTCCTGCACCCAGACGAGCTTGGTCCCGTCCTTGTACGGCGCGAGCGCTTTGGTCACCGCGTCGTTGAGGGGGTAGAGCTGCTCGAGGCGCACGATGGCCACGTCGTCGCGCTTGTGCTCGGTCCGCGCGCGCGCGAGATCGTAGTAGACCTTGCCGCTGCACAGGAGCACGCGGGTGACCTTCGCGGGATCGACCGTGGTGTCGGCGAGGACGCGATGGAACCCGCCGGTGGTGAGCTCTTCGGGGAGCGAGGCGGCCTCCTTGGCGCGCAGCAGGCTCTTCGGGGTCATGACGACCAGGGGCTTGCGCCACGGGCGGTGCACCTGGCGACGGAGCGCATGGAAGAACTGCGCCGGCGTGGTGAGGTTGCAGACCTGGATGTTGTCCTCGGCGGCGAGCTGGAGGAAGCGCTCGATGCGCGCGGACGAGTGCTCCGGCCCCTGGCCTTCGTAGCCGTGCGGCAGGAGGAGCACGAGGCCCGAGAGGCGCAGCCACTTGTCCTCGGCGCTGGTGAGGAACTGGTCGACGATGACCTGGGCGCCGTTTGCGAAGTCGCCGAACTGCGCCTCCCAGATGACGAGGCCGTCCGGACGATCGAGGCTGTAGCCGTACTCGAAGCCGAGGACGCCGGCCTCGGAGAGCGGGCTGTCGAGGACGTCGAAGGTGCCCTGCTTCGGGCCCAGGTGGCAGAGCGGCTTGTATGCGATCCCAGTGTGGGCGTCGAACATCGTCGCGTGGCGGTGCGTGAACGTGCCGCGCTGCGAGTCCTGCCCCGAGAGGCGGACCATGTAGCCCTCGTCGAGCAGGGTGGCGAACGCGAGGTGCTCGGCCGCGCCCCAGTCGAGGGGCTTGCCGTTCTTGAGGTTGTCGCGTCGATCGTTCGCGAAGACCTTGAGGACCTTCGGGTTCGGCGTGAACCCCTCGGGAATCGTGGCCATCTTCTCGGCGAGGTCGACGAGCTTGGCGAGGGGCACGCCCGTGTCCACGTCGGGAACGAGCGCGTCGGGGCCGCCCCGGTAGGGCGCCCAAAGGCCGCCCATGGTGCTGGGCTTCTGCAGATAATCGCCGCTCCGGGCCTCGGCGAGCTCGGCGTCCAGGGCCGCCTTGCGAGCCTGCGCGATCTCGGCCGCCTGCTCCGCGGTCACGATGCCCGCGCCCACGAGGCGCCGGACGTAGGTGTCGCGGACCGACGGCTTCTTGTCGATGACCGCGTACATGAGCGGCTGCGTGAAGCGCGGCTCGTCGCTCTCGTTGTGGCCGTACTTGCGGAAGCAGTACATGTCGATGACGACGTCCATCGCGAAGCGCTGGCGGAACGCGATGGCCAGCTTCGCCACCCAGATGACGGCCTCGGGATCCTCGCCGTTCACGTGGAACACCGGCACGCGCATCATGCGCGTGATGTCGGTGCAGTAGCGCGTGGAGCGCGAGTCACCGGGGAGGGTGGTGAAGCCGATCTGGTTGTTGACGACGATGTGGACCGTGCCGCCCGTGGAGTAGCCCTCGAGGCCTGCGAGGTTCAGCGTCTCGGGGACCACGCCCTGGCCCATGAAGGCCGCGTCGCCGTGGATGAGCAGGGGCATGACGCTGGTGCGGTGGATGCGGTCCTGCTTGGCGCGGACGCGGCCCTCGACCACGGGGTTCACGAACTCGAGGTGGCTCGGGTTGAAGCACATCGTCAGGTGGACGTTGTTGCCCGACTGCGTGGTGACGTCGCTGGAGTAGCCCAGGTGGTACTTCACGTCGCCGCCGCCGAGGAAGCGGTCGGGGTGCTTGTCGTCGAAGGCCGCGAAGATCTCGCGGACCTTCTTGCCCAGCGTGTTGACGAGGACGTTCAGGCGCCCACGATGGGCCATGCCGAAGATGATCTCGTCGACGCCGTGCTCGCCCGACTCCTCGATGAGGACGTCGAGCATCGCGATGAGGCTCTCAGCCCCCTCGCACGAGAAGCGCTTCTCGCCGACGAAGTTCTTCGCGAGGAACTGCTCGAACGCCTCGGCGTCGGTGAGCTTCGAGAGCACGCGCACGGCCATCGGCGTGTCGATGGTGAGGTGGTTCTTCGAGGACTCCATGCGCTCCCGGAGCCAGAGGCGCATCTCCGGAGACTCGATCTGGGTGAACTCGACGCCGATCGAGCGGCAGTAGGTCTCTTCGAGGTGCGCGATGATGGTGCGCAAGGTCGCCTTCTCGGGCAGCCCAGCGACGTTGAGCGTGGGGAACGTGAGGTCGAGGTCCGCGCTCGACAGGCCGTAGTTCTCGAGGCTGAGCTCGGCCGCCGGGGGCACCTCGTCGCTGAGCGGGTTCAAGCGTGCGTAGAGGTGTCCGCGGACGCGGTACGCGTTGATGAGCGCGTAGACCTTGCCGCCGGCGGTGGCGTCGACGAGCAGCTCGGCGGGGGGGACGGTGTCGTGCGGCAGATCGAGCTTGAGCGCGCCGCTGCGCCCGTTCGTCACGGTGGGCGGGCGAGCGAGCGCGGGTGCGGCGAGGGCTACGCTCGCGGCAGCGGTTCCGTTGGTGGCGGCCGGCGCTCGTCCGTTCTGCTCGAAGAAGACGCGCCACTTCTCGTCCACGGCCTGCGGGCTCTGGAGGTAGAGGGCGTGAAGGTCCTCGACGTAACCCGCGTTGATCCCAAACTCGTCGAACATGGAGTCCCCACCTCATAGCGCAAAGTTCACCGGGCGCTCACCCCCTAGGCGCTCGCCAGCGTGCTTTTTTTGCGAAAACGCTCGCCTACTTGGAGGTGAGCCAGGTCCGGAGCTCGACCTCGGGGTCCATGGCGACGAGCATGGCTTCGACGGTGACTGCGGAGACCTCGGTCCCCGCGGGGGCGACGCGGAGGCTCCCGTCCGCGGCGCGATAGAGCACGACGCGGATCGCCTGGGACGGACGTGGGCCGGAAGCGAACCGCTCCTCGGTCTCCGAGCGGTATGCCGCCGCGCCGATGCGCGTGCGCTCGTGCTCGAACGACGGCATGTCGGCGCCCCTGATGGCTTCCGTGGGCCAGGCATCGGCTCCGACCGGCTCCGCGGGCACCTCGGGAGGCGCGGTGGCCATCGCGTCGCGGTGGGCGTGCCCCTCGGTCACGGTCGCCGGCGGTGCCGTGTCGACCTTCTGCGTGGCCGCCGCGTCGACCTGATGGGTGGCCGTGAACGCCATTTCGTGGGATTGCGTCGCCTCGTCCACGGGCCCGCGTCCGCGCTGGACCTCCCCGGCGTGGCTCTTGCGCGCGCTCTTCCGTTGCTCTTCCTTGGACCTGGGACTGGGATCCTTCGGGCCCGGGACGGTCCTGGCGGCGACGGGGCGCGGCGTCGCGGTCGGCGCCACCTTGGGCGCGGTGGGGCGCTGAGGCGCAACCGAGCCGGACGATCTGGGCGCGGGCGGAGCACCCGACGGGCGGGGCGGTGCGACGGACGGGCCCGAGCGGGGGGCAGGCGGCACGGCCGAAGACCGCGGGGCCTGCGGCGCGACCGAGGGACCGGACCTCGGCGGCGGCGGAGGGCGGCTGACCGGAGGCGCGGGCACCGAAGGAGGCGGGGGCGCGGTCAGCTCCGCGGCTGCTTTGGCCAGCTCGAGCGCGCGCATGTCGTCCTCGCCCTCCGACGCGCTCTCGACCGCGCGCCTCAGCCATTTCAGGGCCTCCTCGCGATCGCCGCGCGCCCACTGGCTCTCGGCCGTCTGGAGCGCCCAGGAAACGTCTTCCGAATCGCTCGTCTTCGCCTGCGGAATCGGGGAGGCCATTTTCGAACGAGCGTAGCGGGAACCGCACGGGTTGCGGTACCGGAAAACAGCTACGGCACGGGCGTCCCGCGCGGAAGGCGCCCTTCGGCGCGCTCCGCGCGCCCGCCCCCGCGCCCGCCGTGAGCCTCGGCTTTGCCCTTGAGCCACGCGCCGCAATCGAAAGCGGCCGACGCGCCGCGCTGCGCGACGACGAGCCAATCGCCGCTCGCCGCGTCCGGGGTCGTGCAGAGGGCGACCACGTCGGGGCGCGCGGTGAGGCGCCCGGCGAGCGTGCGCAGCGTGGCGAGATCCTCGTCGCGCTCGAGGAAGAGCACCGTCGTGCCCGACGGATCGGGCGGGTGCGCGGCGAGCACGGCGTCGGCGACGTGCGTCGTCAGCTCGCCGCGCGCGCGCGCCAGCGCATCGGTGCGATCCTTGAGCTCTGCACGCAATTTGTCCGCGGCGAGCCCCACGTCGAGCGCGCCGCACGAGAACGCCTTCGCCAGCTCGAGCAGCGCCCGCTCCTTGGCGCGCGCGTCGGCGAGCGCGCGCTTCGCCGCGTGGAAGCTCACGCGCGTCTTGCCCTTGTACCGCTCGGTGCCGGCGATCCGCACGACGCCGATCTGTCCCGTGCGGGTGCAGTGCGTGCCCCCGCACGGCGTGACGTCGAAGCCCTCGATGTCGACGATTCGTACACCGGTGTCGACCTTCGGTGCGCGGCGAAGGTCGAGCCCAGCCAGCTCCTCGGGCGTCGGGAAGAAGGCGCGGACGGGGACGTCGCTCCGGATGACGTCGTTGACGAGATCTTCTGCGGCGAGCAGCTGGGCGTCGGTGAGCGAGCCACGATCGACGTCGAGGGTGCAGCTTCCCAGCCCGAGTCGCGCCGACACCGTGGGGGCCTTCGCCACGTCGAGGAGCGCGCGCGAAAGCATGTGCTGCGCCGTGTGGTGCGCGGTGTGATCGCGACGCCGGGCCTCGTCGACGAGGCCGACGACGCTGCCGCGCAGCTCGGGCGGCGGCTCGCCGTCGACGAGGTGGAAGATGGTACCCGCCTCGTCGATCTGCGTGTCCACGATGCGCAGCTCGTGATCGCCGACGCGCAGCACGCCCGTGTCGCCGAGCTGCCCACCCCCTTCGGGATAGAAGAGCGTGGACGACAGGACGAGCGCGCGCCTTTCTCCGTACGTCGTCACCGTCGCGCTCTCGGCCTCGAAGCGCAGTGCGAAAGGAAGCTCCCAGTACAGCTTGGCAGTGCTCACGGTGTCCCTACATCTACCGGCGAAAGGAGCGCCGAGGAAGGTTCTGCGCGACCTCGGCGTGGATCTCGTGAAGAGCGCCCGCGACGGTTGAAGCGCAGGAGCAAGTCGTCTACTCAGCGTGACCGTGCAACTCACGATCAATGGAGAGAACCGCGACGTGCCGGACGCCCTGACGGTGCGCGGCCTGCTCGAGCACCTGGAGCTCACCGCCGGGCCCGTCGCGGTGGAGGTCAACCGGAGCATCGTCCCCCGTGCGGAGCACGCGACCCACGTGCTGGCCGAGGGCGACGTCCTCGAGCTCGTACATCTCGTCGGGGGTGGCTAGGCGTCTAGCCGGCGTCGAGGTCGTCCGCGTGCGCGCGTGCGCGCGCCACTTGCTCGCGGACCGCGTCGCGCGTGCGTTCGGCCAGGCTCGCGGCCTTGCGCTCGGTCTTGCCGGAGATCGGCGGCCCGACCGCCATGACGACCGTGCTGCGGTCGGCCACGGACATGCGCGCCAGATGCTGCGGGAAGGTCTCCTCCACGAAGGCGGCCTGCGAGTTGCGCGAGTATGCGATCCCCACGGGGACGACGTCCACGTCCTGGTTCGCCGCGGCGAGGAACGCGCCGGCGTGGAACGGGCGCACCTCGTCCCCCGCGAAGGTGGTGCCCTCGGGGAAGACATTGACCGTGTGGCCCACCGTGAGCTGCTCGCGGATGGCGCGGATGGTGTGCGCGCCGCTCGACTTGCTCTGACGGTCGACGAAGATGGTCCCGGTCCTGCGCGCAGCCGCGCCGACGAGCGGCCACCCGGAGAGATCGGCGCGGCTGACCATGAAGCCGCCGAAGGAGCGGAGCAGGATCATGACGTCCACGACGCCGCGGTGGTTGGCCACGACCAGGCGGCCTCGCCTCGCGCCCGGCCCCTGCGTGGCGTGTCCCGCGTCGCCGAGCACGACGAGCTCGATGCCGAACACGCGCATGAGGCCGTCGGCCCAGCGCCGCGTCCAGCGGTCGCGGAGGGCGTCGCGCTCGGCGTCCGCCGCCAGCTGGTCGCGGAGGGCGTAGGCCGGGAGGAGGGCGCTCGTCACGCCGAGGAACCCGGCGACGCGCGCCATCCGTCGCAGCTGCAACGCTGGCTTCACCATAGCCTCCTCAGGCCGTACGCGATCCATTCGACGGCGCGCCGCACCGCCGGGCGCTTCCGCCAGCCGCCGAGCTCGATCCGCGTCGCGCTCGCGCAGTCGTGATCGAACCACTGCCGGACGTGCCGGGTGAACGCCTCGTCCTCGACGGCGAGGTTGAGCTCGAGATTCTTGCGCCAGGAGCGCTCGTCGAGGTTGTAGCTACCGATGGTCACGAAGGCGTCGTCGATGATGGCGGTCTTGGCGTGAAGGATGCGGTGCGGCAGCGCGTAGACCTCGATGCCGTGCTTGAGCAGCGTGTCGAACAGCGCCTCCACGGCGTACTGCACGATGGGGACGTCGCCCTTCTCGGGTACGAGCACGCGCACCCGTACGCCGCGGTCGGCGGCGCGGATGAGCGCGCCGCGCACCGAGCGATCGGGCACGAAGTAGCTGTTCGCGATGTCGACGCTGGACTTCGCGTTCGTGATGCGATGCAGGTACTCGCGACGCACGTCACGGCGCTTGCGCCATGGGTTCGCCAGCACCCATACGCGGCGCGTGCGACGGCGGCGGATCTGCCGCAGGTCCTTGGGGATCTCGGCTCCGCCGATCTGCTTCCAGGTGCCGTAGAAGAGGGTGCGCAGCTCGTGGGCGGCCTCGCCGCGCACCGCGATCATGTCGTCGCGCCAGCCGTCGCCGCCGTCGTCCACGGCGAGCCACTCTCGCGCGAGGTTGATGCCTCCGGTGAAGGCGAGGCGTCCGTCGATGACGAGGAGCTTGCGGTGATCGCGGCGCTCGACGATGTCGAGCGTGAGCGCGGTCGTGGTGGCTCCGAAGATCGCGTGGAAGGCGCGGACCTCGCCGCCCGCGGCGACCAGCGGCGCCCAGAACTCGGGCATGAGCGACATGCTGCCGAACGCATCGTACACGACGACGACCCTCACGCCGCGCTTGGAGGCGTCGACGAGCACGTCGAGGAAGCGCAGGCCGCACCGATCGGGGCCCACCCAGTACATCTCGAGGAGCACCTCGTAGGTGGCTTCGGCGATGGCCCGGAGCATGGCCGGGAAGGCCTGCACGCCGTCACGCAGCAGCGTGACCTCGTCGCCGCCGACGGGAAACCAGCGGGCGGTCACGGCTTCCTCGTTCGCGGGCGGGCGGCCACGATGACGAGCGCTTCGTCGTGCAGCGTCGCGCCCGCGAAGGCGCGCAGGGCGTCGAGGGTGGGCGCCGCGGGGTCGTCGCCTTCGCCGCGGAAGGCCGCGATGGCGCGCCCGCGCGGATCGAGGCGTTCGTCCCTGCGATCGCGGAGCACGCGTGCGAGCGCGCGCGTCCGGTCGGCGTCCTCGAAGCTGCCGCGCCGCAAGCGGTCGAGCAGGACGCGCACCTGCGCGACCGCGGCGTCGAGGGCGGAGGCCGGGGCCTCGACGTGGATCACGAGGGCTGGCGCGCGCGGAGCGCCGAGGACGCGGGCCGAGAAGGTGCGCGCCAGGCCGTCGCCGAGCGCGCGCGGCAACGCTGCGTCCTCGAGGTGTGCCGCGAGCACGTCGGCCTCCGCGAGCGAGCGTCGATCGACCGGGAGCGCGAGGTACGCCTCGCTCGCGCCGCCGCTCTCGAGGACGTAGGTGCCCGGGCGAGGCACGGCCGGGGCGCCGCCCTCGTTGCAGGTCCGCGGGGCGGAGCCGGCGCGCGGGGCCCAGCGATCGAGGGCACGGAGGGCCGCCGAGGCCTCGGTCTCGTCGACGTCGGCGAGCACGACGGCGCGCAAGGGGCCGCGCCGGAGCGCGTCGAGGTGCGCGCCGGCGACGGCGTCTCCACCGTGGAGGAGCGACGCCGCGAGGCCGGTCGGCAGGATCCAGGACGGGTGCGCGGGGACGAGGGCGAGGGCGAGCGAGCCCAGGGTCTCTCGCGACGCCGCGGAGAGCTCCGCGCGCCGGCGCGGCACCTCGGTGAGGGGATCGACGAGGAAGGCGCGCGCGGCGGCGTCCGCGACGCGCCGGCCCAGCTCGACGGGGGTCTCGCCAGGCCGGGCCGAGGCACGTGCGAGGAGGCCCACGCCGTCTGCGGCGATCCATGGCTCGGCGTCGACGCCGTACGCGTCTCTCGCGCGCGCCGCGGCGGCGGAGGCGACGACGGCCGAGAGGCCTGCGTCATCGGCGGACTCGTCCGTGGTGCCGCAGGGTGACGCGAGCAGGACGACGAGCTCGCCCTGGCCTCGCTCGACGCGGCTCCTCGGCTCGACGACGGGCGTGGCGAGGCTGTCGGTCGCGGCTGCGAGCTCCCGGGTCAGCGCGGCGACGAGCGCGGTGCCGTCGTCCCGCTTCGTGGTCGCATCGTTCGGGAGCCCCACGGCCACCCCGCCGAGCGCGGGTGCGGGAGGCGCGATGGCGTTGCCGTCGCGGAGCGCATCGAGGGCCGCCAGCTCGGCGGCGTCGCGTGGGTCCGTGGCGCTCGCGCGCCGTTCCTTCGCGTCCTCGGCAGCGAGGAGAAGCTCGCGCCGCGCGAGGGCCGCCGCCGCCGCGAGGGTCGGTGCCTCGGGTGTGCGGAGGGGTATCGTGAAGCGCAAGGCCACGCAGCCGCGGTCCGCGAGCACCGCGCTCCGGACCTCGAACGCCGTCGCGGACGCGTCCATCGCGCGGAGGCGCGCGACGAGGGGGCCGTGCGCATCCGCGACGGCGGCCGCAGCGCTCGCGGTGCGCGCGCTGTCCATCCACAGCGTGAGCGCGACCCTGGCCGAGCCCGAGGGTACGTCTCCCGTCGCGTCGTACTGGGCGACGCCGGTGCCGGGCTGGACGGGGGGCAGGGGAGCGCCATGGTCCCATGTTGGGCCATGTGCGAGGCTCTCGAGCAGCGCATCTGCGAGCGGCCGAGGCCCGGTGGCGCCGAAGGCGACGCGGGCGAGCACCGCGGCCTCCTTGCGCCAGCGGTCGACGTCCCCGGCCGCTGCGGACGCCGCCGTACCGCGGAGCTGTCCTCCGCAGCGCGCCGCTTCGTCGAGCGCCGGCACGCGGGGGAGCTGCGCCAGCGCGTCGAGCTTGCGCTTCACGCGCGGGCCGTCGTCCCCTCCGCCGTCGAACGGCGCGAGCAACGCGCCGCGCACGGCGTCGCCGAAGGTGGCCGCCTGCGAAGGTGTAGAGACCAGGGCGCTCACCCGGACGGCCCCGCTCTGCGGAAGGACGCGGAGCTCGGGCAGGGCGCGAAGGCGCCCTTCGAGCAGCGCGGCCAGGGCGACGGGCACGGCGTCGCCGGCCTCGCTCGCGATGCCTTCGGTGGCAATCACGACGGACGCGGCGAAGCTCGCATCACCCTCGCGAACCACCGCCGATACCGGAGGACGCCCAGGCGCGCGCAGCACGTCCGGCAGGAGCGGCCCCGCGTGCGGGGTGAGCGGCCTCGGCGGCGCGCCCCCTCCTCCGCAGGCGCTCGCGAGCAGACAGCCCAGGAGCGCGAGAGCGCGCCCCGATCGAACCCGGTTCAAGCGACCGACCGACTTCCGGTCATTGCACGAGATCCGCTGCCGAGCGCGGGGCGATCTTCAGGTTGAAGAAGAAGGTCACGAGGCCCGTGACCGACTTGAACGTGGTGCCCGCCGCGAACGCATCGGCGGCGAGCGGGTAGAGCTCGTTGCTGATGGCCGGGCTGTTCGCGTTGCTGGTGAAGTTGGCGGTGATCCGCTTGCCGGTCTTGTCGGCCGTGGGAGCGCCGGCAACGACCACGTTCTGCACCGTCACGAGCATTCCGATCCACTGGCGGCCGGTGGCGAAGGTGTCGAGGTCGGCTACCTGGATCACGAACGGCTCCGGCGGCTTGGTCTCGTAGCGGAAGGTCACCGTCGGCTTCGACATCTGCGGCAGGAACGCCGGCGCGAAGTTCACCGTGCTGCCGATGGTCGTCTGCTCGACGTACTGGCCGTTCAGATCGACGACGTCACCGGGCGCCAGGCGGAGGTTGCCGGGAAT